>Ga0299912_10000422_pt1 | contig 36794 bp, 39 predicted proteins | sample RVTome_2_FD_207667 | JGI IMG/M metagenome (GOLD analysis project Ga0299912, IMG submission 207667) | Soil microbial communities from uranium-contaminated site in the Upper Colorado River Basin, Wyoming, United States - RVT95D214 (version 2) ... | reverse complement strand
GTCTGTAGTCCTTGGGTATGTAAAGTCACAATCATGCCTCCATGATCCCAACTTCCGTACCTCCAGGCTCATCTCACGCTGGAAACATACACCCTCGCTCAGGCTCACTTGTCATTGGACAAGGCTCCGTCTTGCGCACTTGTCCGGCTGGCTGTAGTCTTACCCCCTCGCTCCCGATCCCATTGCTTGCTTACATCCCCATGACTACATTGTTCCGCCGCATCGGATCCGCAATCGGCGATGCGTTTGCCCCGGTACGGCGCTGGTTTTACTGGATGTACACGATACAGAACCGCGAGCGCAAACAGTTGCTGGAGGAAGCGACGCAAATGCGCGAGCTGATGCCGCTGCTCATGAAGCAACGCAACGGCTACCGCTGGACCAAGGACGACCGCACAAGAATCAGGGTGCAACTGCGCAGGTTGTCGAGAATGAGCCCTTACCTCATCCCGCTGCTGATGCCGGGCGGATTTCTGGTGCTACCGATACTGTCCTGGTGGATGGACAGGCGCCGGCTGAAGCGTGCGGCGGAAACGAAGGTAGAGCGGTCTTCCGTTGAATGATGCTCGCGTCCATGCCTGGATAGCTGGGTTAGCCACGCAGTTTGTGCCGTAACGCGGCGACACTCGTCAAACAATGCTCTCGACGGCCCAGCGTTCTATGGCGCTGCGAAGAACTCATGGCGCATCGTTGACGCCGTCGCGAACCGCCCATACGTGGAAATGCCGTCCCCGCTTCTGGCCGACGCCTACCGCGCCCCGGTCCAGGTAAAGCGCCCATGCCCAATCGGGTTCGAAGGCGCTGGTGGTGGCCGACCAGTAGGCCGCTTGCACCTCTTCGAACGGATGGCCGGACGGCAAGGCAGGGCTGTGCCGCGCGCAGTCCACCAGGGATTCGAGTTCATTGATGTTCGGCAACCGCCATGGCCCCCGCTCGCCGCCGGCGCCCAGGTTCAGCTCGGCGACGGCGGCCAGCGCCTCGTCCCAGCTCACTGGATGGCGGGCGATGTCCGCGTCGCGTCGCCAGCAAAGTCCGGTCAGGCGGTCAAGGACGCAGTCGTTCCTGATCGAGAAACGCGGCTGCGGCCAAGGATGGCCGGTATGCAACTCTCCGTCCTGGTCGCTGCCGTGGCAGGGAATTTCCCGGCCCGCCGCATCGTAACAAAGGGTCTGGCCGGTGGCGGGGACTGAGCCGTTGCCAGTGCCGCGCACCGGCCAGAGCAGGAAAGACTGATCCTTGCCGCCGTAAAACATGCGCGCCCCCTCCAGGTGAACATACCAGGCGTGGGCGGGGCTGATCGCCGCCGTGGTGGCACTCCAGTACCAGCCGGGAAAAACGTTGATGAACGGGTTCCCCTCCGGCAGGGCGGGCTTGCGGGTCTGGTGGCTGACCAGGCTGCGTAACTCGCGCCGGTTCGGCAGTCGCCAGTCCCTATAGCCGAAGGCGCCTGTGCGATTCATTTCTGCCACGCGATCCAGGGCTTCCTGCCAGGTCATGGGGAACTCGCCGGGGTTGGCGTCGCGCGTCCAGGCCAGGCCGGTGAGCCGATCCAGGACAATTTCACCCTGCCGCTCATAGCGCGGCTGCGGCCACGGAATGCCGCGCCGGTATTCGGCGTCCTGTCCGCTGCCGCCACAGGGGATCGCATGGCCGGCGACGTCGTAGCATGTCACCTGACCGGTGGCGAGATAACCCGGCCCAGCGCTAGCGCGCGCTGCCGCGAACATGTCTTTCCTGGACTTCCATGGCTGCCTCTTCGATTTACCGTGAAATTCAAAGTTGCTGTTTTCGCAGCCTGAGCGCATTGGTAATCACCGACACCGAACTGAAACTCATTGCGGCAGCGGCGATGATGGGGGAGAGCAGCAGGCCGAAGAACGGATACAGCACGCCTGCCGCAATGGGGATGCCGAGTACGTTGTAGATGAACGCAAAGAACAGGTTCTGGCGGATGTTGCGCATGGTGGCGCGGCTCAGGCGCAGCGCGCGCACGATGCCGCGCAGGTCACCCTTGACCAGGGTGATACCCGCGCTTTCCATCGCGACGTCGGTGCCGGTGCCCATGGCAATGCCCACTTGCGCCTGCGCCAATGCCGGAGCGTCGTTGATGCCGTCTCCCGCCATCGCCACGATACGTCCCTGCGCTTGCAGTTGCTTGACGATGGAAGCCTTCTGTTCGGGCAGAACTTCCGCCTCGATCTGGTCTATGCCCAGCTTGCGCGCCACTGCTTCCGCCGTGGTGCGGTTATCCCCGGTTAGCATGATGACCCGCACACCTTCCTCATGCAGGGCGCGGATCGCATCCAGTGTGGAATCCTTGATTGGATCGGCCACCCCGATCAGCCCCGCCGCCCTGCCGTCAATCGCCAGCAGCATCACCGTCTGGCCATCGCTGCGTAGCGTCTCGGCGCGTGCGCCCAGTTCGCCGGGTGCAATACCCAATTCTTCAAACAGTTTAAGGTTACCCAGCGCGACCGCGCGCTTCTCGACTGTCCCCTTCACGCCCTTGCCGGTGAACGAGCGGAACTCGCTAACCGGTACGAGCGCCAATCCCTTTTCCTGTGCACCGTTCACGATCGCCGCCGCCAGCGGATGCTCGCTGGCGCGCTCCAGACTGGCACCCAGGCGCAACACTTCGCCCTCAATGAATCCGGCAAGCGGAATGACCGATGTCAGTTTTGGTTTGCCTTCAGTCAGCGTGCCGGTCTTGTCCACCACCAGCGTGTTCACCTTCTCCATGATTTCCAACGCTTCGGCATTCTTGATCAGCACACCGGCCAGCGCGCCGCGCCCGGTGCCAACCATGATGGACATCGGCGTGGCCAGCCCCAGTGCGCACGGGCAGGCGATGATCAGCACCGCCACCGCGTTGACGATGGCGTGCGCCAGACGCGGCTCCGGCCCGAAGACTCCCCACACCGCCAGCGTGGCGAGGGCAACCAGCACTACCGCCGGAACGAAATAGCCCGCGGTGACATCGGCCAGACGCTGGATCGGCGCGCGCGAACGCTGTGCCTCGCTCACCATGTGCACGATCTGCGCGAGCAGCGTATCGGCGCCGACGCGCTCGGCGCGCATCAACAAGCCGCCGGTGCCGTTCACCGTGGCGCCGATCAGCCGCGCGCCTGTGGTTTTTTCCACCGGAATGGATTCGCCGGTGACCATGGATTCGTCCAGCGCACTTGCACCTTCCAGCACTGCGCCGTCCACCGGCACCTTCTCGCCGGGGCGCACGCGCAGCACATCGCCCGGCTGCACCTGCTCCAGCGGAATGTCTTCTTCGCTGCCGTCAGTGCGCACGATGCGCGCGGTCTTGGGCGCGAGGCCCAGCAGCAGTTTAATCGCGGCGCTGGTCTGGCTGCGTGCACGCAACTCCATCACCTGCCCCAGCAGCACCAGTGCCATGATGACCGCTGCCGCCTCGAAATAAACCGGCACCGTGCCTGCCATGCTGCGCATTGTTGCCGGGAAAATCTCCGGCGCAAGCATCGCCACCACACTAAATGCCCATGCCACACCGACGCCGAGCGCAATCAGACTGAACATGTTGAGACTGCGGTTGACCACGGATGCCCAGCCGCGCTGAAATATCGGCCAGCCGCCCCACAGCACGACCGGTGTTGCCAGCGCGAATTCCAGCCATTGCAGAACAGGCATCGATATGAAGTCAGGTATTGCTTGAGGAATAAGATCAGCAACCATCGCCATCAGAAAAACCGGCAAGGCCAGGGCCGTGCTTGCCCAGAAGCGGCGCGTCATGCCGGCAAGCTCGGAATTGTCTTCCATCGGAGCATTGCGCGGCTCCAGCGCCATGCCGCATATGGGGCAGTTACCCGGTTCGTTGCGCACCACTTCGGGGTGCATCGGGCAGGTATAGATAACGCCGCTACTGGACGGAGTCGGCGCGGCCATCGTTTGGGCATGGACATGCGCGGTAGCGGCCTGGTTGGTTCCGCCGACGAACTGCGCAGGGTTGGCCTGAAACCGGTTGAGGCAGCGGGCGGAACAGAAGTGGTACGTCAGTCCGCCGTAGCTGGCGGTATCTGCCGCACTCGTTTCGTCCACCGTCATGCCGCCGCACACCGGGTCGGTCGCCATCTCGGCCTCCGTGATCTTCTTCAACGCGCCGCGGCGGATCGCGCAAATACCCGCTCCGCGATTATTGGGCGGGCATAGGTTGGCTTTGCGGCTTGTTCATCTGCTCCATCATCATCTGCATCATGTCCATGCGCTTTTCCATCATGTTCATGCGGTTCATCATGGCGTCGGGCAGGACGGCCCCGCCACCGCCCATCATGCCCATACCCATGCCGCCGCCCATCATCCCCTCCTTCATCATCATGGAACAATCCATCATGCCCCTGCTCGCCATCATGTTGTCCTGCATGGTTTGCATGTGCTCTTGCAGCAACTTTTGGCGTTCCTTGGCGTCTTTGGTTTTAGCAATGCGGTCGAGCTGGCTTTGCATTTTTTTCACGTTATCTTGCATTTTCTGCACCGTCTTACCAGTGTCCGGCGCTGGCGCTTTAGTGGATTGCGCTTGGTCGGGGTGATGTTCTTCCACGGCCAATACGTTCCAGGAAGAAAATGCGAATGCACAGAAAGCCGCGATCAACAGATCTTTTTTCATGAGTGTCTCCTAAGGCAAGAATGCAAAAAGCGCGGGGGGAAAAGAAAAAACCAGCCCCCGGCAAAGTGGGAACCGGTTCCAGGACTGGCAGGAAATCAAATCAGCAGACGGCGTGTCCGCAGGTATGCCCGAGGCGGCGGCTGGGGAGAATGCAGATAAAACGGGTTGGACGTGCGGCGTGGCACAAGCAAGTGCGCTACGAAAGGATACAAAATCACCTGCAAGACGCGCTGGTTGTCTTCGGAAAGAACCGCGGCTGCGGACGAGACAACATCGAAGTTTTTCAATTGATCGCAGCACGATGGATCGGGAACCGCCGGGGAAACATGAGCCAACGGGGCCGCATGGTCGTGGCTGCGCTCTTCAATCAAGCCGGCGGCATGATGGTTGAGGGCCGGCTCGCACCAGGGCTGCATGATGTTTGCGACCCAATAAACGAACCACACCAGCAAAACCAGCGGGGCAAACGTCCTCACCCTGCACTGCAACGGACGGGTAAGACTTTCTTCCGATGACCGAGGAACGGATGAGCTGCCCATCCATTCTTCCTAGCACAAGGATTCGATCCTGCAAGGTTGAGAAAGCCGGGCGTTGGGTGAAGACGGCCGCCCGAGACCGTGCCGGCACCAATTCAACGTCATACAGGCGGTAGCCCGCCCCGGTTTTCCTCGCCGCCGCGAGCAGCCCTTCCTTCTCGTAGTAGCGAATGGTGTCGCTGCTTACGCCGACTGCAAGCGCGAGTTTTCCGATGGTGTGCATGGACGGCTCCTTCATTGGCCAGAATTCTAAACCCATGGCCAAGGTCAAGAAGAAACGGTAGAGGGGAGACGTGGGGATAGTGTGTTGGAAGACAGACGCCCGATACGCGGGTAGGCAGGGTTACCACATACTCCGCCGCCGCACGGGTGGACTGGCGTGCCGCTTTGCAGCGCCGACGTTGTGCCCGCTAAGCGTTCAACCGCGCCAGCAGCTTCTCGTGTATGCCGCCGAAGGCGCCGTTGCTCATGACCAGCACGTGGTCGCCGGGGCGTGCGGTCGTGGCGATGGCTTCGATGAGGGCTTGCAGGTCGTCGTGCACGACTGCCTTGTTGCCGAGCGGGGCGAGGGTGGCGCGGGCATCCCAGCCGAGGTTGGCGCCGTAGCAGAACACCAGGTCGGCCGCGGCCAGGCTGTCCGGCAGGCCGTCCTTGAGGGTGCCCAGCTTCATGGTGTTGGAACGCGGTTCCAGTACGGCGAGGATGCGCGCGCTGCCTACCTTGTGGCGCAGGCCGGCGACGGTGGTGTCGATGGCGGTGGGATGGTGGGCGAAGTCGTCGTAGACGGTGATGCCGTTGGCTACGCCGCGCACTTCCATGCGGCGTTTGACGTTTTCGAATTGCCCCAGCGCCGCCATGCCCACCGCTACCGGCACGCCGGCATGGCGCGCGGCGCCGATGGCGGCCAGGGCGTTGTGGCGGTTGTGTTCGCCGAGCAGGCGCCACTCGACACTGCCCTGCTTCTCGCCGCGCAGGAAAACGTCGTAAGCGCCGGCCGGCGTTTGTTCCGATGCTTCCCAGCCGGCAGCACCCGAGAGGTGCTCGACCGGCGTCCAGCAGCCGCGCGCGAGCACGCGCTTGAGGCTGTCCTCGCGCGCGTTGGCGAGGATGAGGCCGTTGCCGGGCACGGTGCGCACCAGATGGTGGAATTGCGTTTCGATGGCGCCGAGGTCGGCAAAAATGTCGGCGTGATCGAATTCGAGATTGTTCAGGACCGCAGTGCGCGGATGGTAGTGGACGAACTTGGAACGTTTGTCGAAGAAAGCAGTGTCGTATTCGTCCGCTTCGATGACGAAGAACGGTGAATCGGTGAGGCGTGCCGAGACTGCGAAGTTCTGCGGCACGCCGCCGATGAGAAAGCCCGGGTTGAGCCCGCCGTATTCGAGTATCCAGGCGAGCATCGAGCTGGTGGTGGTCTTGCCGTGGGTGCCCGCCACGCCCAGCACCCACTTGCCGCGCAGCACGTGCTCGGCCAGCCATTGCGGGCCGGAAGTGTAGGCGAGCCCGCGGTTGAGGATTTCCTCCACCAGCGGGTTGCCGCGCGAGACCATGTTGCCGATCACATACACATCGGGTTCGAGCTTGACCTGGGCCGCGTCGAAGCCTTCGATCAGCTCTATCCCCTGCGCTTCGAGTTGGGTGCTCATGGGCGGATAGACGTTGGCGTCGCAGCCGGTGACGCGGTGGCCGGCCTGTTTGGCCAGCACCGCGATGCCGCCCATGAAGGTGCCGCAGATGCCGAGGATGTGTATGTGCATGGTTTGTTTGCTGGTTACTTCATGGACAACAGCGGATTGGCTTTGACCTTGGCAGCATCGCTTTCACCGTTGATGTTGGTGATCACCAGACGGCCCTGGCCTTGCTTGAGATCGTTGCGGAAATCATACACGGCGCCGACCACGGTGAGCTTGCCTTCCTTGATTTCCTCGGCGAATTTCTTCGTGGCGTAATCGACCTGGTTGTTGACGTTGGTCTTCACGCCTTCCATCCAGTCGCCGCCCTTGGCGATCTTGATGCTGTCGAGCTCGCGCTTGATCGCATCGGATTCCTTGGCGTAATCGCCGGAAGCAGCCTTGATGGCGCCGCAGGCGGCATGGCCGACGACGATCAGCAACGGCGTATGCAGATGATGCACGCCGTATTCGACCGAGCCTTCGGCGGTGGAAATCTGGTTGCCGATGTCGCGCACCATGAACAGGTCGGCGTCCGGGGTCTTGTCCAGCGCATGGGTGTGCACGCGCGAATCGGAGCAGGTCACCACCGTGGCGCGCGGGTGCTGGCCGTCGGTAAAGGATTTGAAATAGCTGCCCTTGTGGGACTTCACGAAGGAATCGTTGTCCTTCAGAAGATTCTTGACGATGCCCTTGAGCTGGGCTTGTTCGTCTGCATGGGCCGCCTCGTGCTCGTGCGCGAACGCCTGACCCATGGTGAAGCTGAGCACCAAACCGATTGCAGTGAATGTACGTAGCATGTCTACCCCTCGTTGTTTTATAGTTGACAGTTGATATCCGCACGCCCTGGCGTCCGGCCCGGAATTCTATCCTGATCCACCGGATTTGGACAGCCAACTAGTCTGAATGGACTACCCATGATTACACCCCAATCCCTGTACCGCCCGCCATGCCCCGCCTGAAGCCCGTCTCCACCTCGGTGATCACCGGCTTTCTCGGGGTCGGCAAGACCACGGCCATGCTCGAACTGCTGAAAACCCGCCCGGCCGGCGAGCGCTGGGCAGTGCTGGTCAACGAGTTCGGCGAGGTCGGCATCGACGGGGCCGTGCTGCAAGCCGGCGCCGGATTCGCGCTGCGCGAAGTGCCGGGCGGCTGCATGTGCTGTAGCGGCCGCGTGCAGATGCGCGTGGCCCTCACCCGTCTGCTGCGCGAAGTGAAGCCCGACCGCTTGTTGATCGAGCCCACCGGCCTGGGGCATCCGGCAGGCATCATCGACACGCTACGCGACGAATGGCTGGCGCAGGCCCTGGATTTGCGCGCCACGCTGTGCCTGGTCGACCCGCGCCAGCTCTCCGACCCGCGCTACTCGGATGCGCCGGCCTATCGGGACCAGATCAACCTGGCCGACGTGCTGGTCGCCAACAAGACCGATCTGGCCTCGCCGCAACAGCTCCAGGCGTTCTTCGCCTACGCCGCGCAACTCTATCCGCCCAAGGTTCTGGTGGCCGAAACGCAGCAGGGCAGGCTAGACCCGGCCTGGCTGGATTTGGACCCGAGCAGCGACCGCGTCGCGGCCTTTCCCGATGCCCATCGCGACCACGCCGATAGCGAGACGGTGCCGCCTGCGCAGCACGGAATGCCGCGACGTCGCGAGGGTGCCAGCCTTGGCACGGCCAGTTGCGGCTGGCTATTTCCGCCGCAAACAGTGTTCCGGCAGGAGCGCTTGCAGGCGCTGTTCGCCGGCTTCGACCAGCTCGCCGGCTTGCGCCGCGCCAAAGGCGTGTTTCGCATCGGCCGGGAGTGGGTGCTAGCCAACTGGACTGCGGACGGCGCCGAATTCCGCCCCATCGCCTACCGCCGCGACAGCCGCGTGGAACTGCTCGCCGCGGAGGATAAAGCGCCGGATTGGGACGCGGTGGAAGCCGCGCTCATGGCAGCCGTCACGAGCGAAGGACGAGCACCGTGAACACGAGCGTTCCGCACCACCATCACACCGCAGGCTGGATGCTCGCCCTGCTGCTGGCGGGCCTGGCCACGCTCGGTCCGTTCTCCATCGACACCTACATGCCGTCCTTTCCCGCCATAGGCGAGAGCCTGCATGCCACCCCGCTGCAGGTGCAGCAAACCCTGAGCGTGTATCTGGCGGCCTTCGCCTTGATGATGCTGTTCCACGGCGCGCTGTCGGATTCGTTCGGGCGGCGTCCGGTGATCCTGTGGTCGCTGCTGTTGTTCGCGCTGTCTTCGGCCGCCTGCGCCATGTCCTTCGATATCGGCTACCTGCTGCTGTTCCGCGCCGTGCAGGGGTTTTCCGCCGGGGCCGGGATGGTGGTGGGGCGCGCCATCATCCGCGACCGCTACGCCGGGCACGAGGCGCAGCGGCTGATGTCGCAGGTGACCATGATCTTCGGCCTGGCGCCGGCGGTGGCGCCGGTGATCGGCGGCTGGCTGCACGTGTGGTTCGGCTGGCACTCGGTCTTTGTCTTCCTGGCGCTGCTCGGCGTGTTCCTGCTGGCGGCAAGCTGGCGCTACCTGCCGGAGACCCTGCCCGAGGTCGGGCGCATTCCGCTGCATCCGGTCGTGCTCGCCAAGGGTTACCGCAAGGTGCTGGGCAATCGCGACTTCCTGCTGCTTTCCGGCGCCGTCGCGCTGAATTTTGCCGGCTTCTTTCTCTACATTGCGTCGGCCCCGGTGCTGGTGATCGACATCCTCAAGCTCGACGAAAGCGCGTTCGCCTGGCTGTTCATTCCCGCGGTCGCCGGCGTGGTGATCGGGGCCTTCGCCTCGGGGCGGCTGGCCGGCAGGAGATCGCCGCGCGCAACGGTGAAGTACGGCTACGCGCTGATGCTGGCCGCGGCCGCCATCGACCTGGGCTACAACCTCGCGTTCGCGCCCGCCGTGCCGTGGGCGGTGCTGCCCCTGATGCTGTATTCCGCCGGGATGTCGCTCGCCATGCCCAGCATCAGCCTGCTGGTGCTCGACCTCTATCCCGCCACGCGCGGGCTGGTGGCGTCGTTACAGGGCTTCATGCAGACCATGTTGAACGCCCTGGTCGCCGGGCTGGTGTCGCCGCTGCTGTCGCATTCGGCGCAGGCATTGTCCCTGGGCATGTGCGCCTTCGTCGCCGCGGGCGGGCTGGTATGGCTGGCCTACACGCGGCTGCATGGAACGGAGGCCGGGCATGCATGAGCTGGCGAGCTGGGCCGAGGAGAAGCGTTCCGCCTATCTTTATCGCATCGTGTCCGACGCGGAGTCCGGCACGCCGCGCCAGTGCCTGTTTTTGGAACTGGCGGCTGCCGCCGATAAGCAGGCCGATCTGTGGGCGGAAGAGGTGCGCAGGGCCGGCGCGGCCGTACCCGAACGCTATCGGCCGGACTGGCGCACCCGTGCCGTTGCCGCGCTGGTGCGCCGTTTCGGCCCGCGCCCGTTGCGCGCCGTGCTCGCCGCCATGAAGGTGCGCGGCATGTCCTTGTACAGCGCGGCGGCACCGGGGCATCCGATGCCGCGCAATCTGGCCGACGTGGGACGGCGCCACAGAGGCGTCGGCAGCGGCGGCAACTTGCGCGCCGCGGTGTTCGGCGTGAACGACGGGCTGGTATCCAACGCCAGCCTGATCCTGGGCGTGGCGGGCGCCAGCAGCGACGCGGCCCTGGTCACGCTCAGCGGCATCGCAGGGCTGTTGGCGGGCGGATTCTCCATGGCGGCCGGGGAATACATTTCGATGCGCTCGCAGCGCGAGATGTTCGAATACCAGATCGGCCTGGAGCGCGCCGAACTGGACCAGTACCCGCAGGAAGAGGCAGCCGAACTGGCGCTGATCTTCCAGGCCAAGGGGCTGGGCGCGGAGGAAGCGCGGCGCCTCTCCGACACCATCATCGCCGATCCCGACCGCGCCCTCGACACCCTGGCGCGCGAGGAACTGGGGCTGAATCCGGAAGAACTGGGCTCGCCCTGGGGCGCGGCGTGGTTCTCGTTCTTTTCCTTCGCGGCCGGCGGTGCCATTCCGCTGCTGCCCTTCCTGCTCGGCAGCGCCACCCATGCGCTCATGGCAACCATAATCCTGACCGGCATTGCACTGTTCGCCGTGGGTGCCGCACTGAGCCTGTTCACCGGCCGCCATGCCGTGCTCGGGGGCTTGCGCATGCTGGCGATCGGCGCGGCGGCCGGCGGCGCGACCTTCCTGATCGGTCGCGCGCTCGGGGTGGGGCTGGCTTAGGCGTTCAAGTTCCGCGCCCCGCAGCCGATAACACCCGATGACGCGCGCCCCAGTCTGGCAGCGGCGTTATGACAAATTAAAACCATCCCCGGGAGAAGCGGACATCGTGCGTAATATCAAGATCCGGCAGTTGATGCTCGGCGCCGGCGGCATCGCCGGCGCACTCGTTCTCGGCCTGGTACTGATCGAGTGGAACCTGTTCAAGGCGGTGGACGAAGGCGCCGCCAAGCGCGAGCGCATCGATCAGGCCGTGGAGCAGATTCTCGACGTGCGCTATCACACCGTACAGATACAGCAGTTTCTTACCGACGTGGCCGCGACCGGCGAAAAGGGCGGATACGGCGAGGCAAAGCAAAACCTCGACGCGTCCTTCGCCAAACTGGACGCACTGGGCAAGCTGCTGCCGGGGAGCCGCGCCAACTTCGAAAAGCTGCGCACGGAAATCGGCGACGCGCACGAGGTCGGGGTCAAAATGGCGGAGGCCTACGCAACCCAGGGACGCGAGGCCGGCAACGCCATCATGAAAGCCAGGGACAGCGGCTTCGACGACCGTTCCGCGGTGCTGGCCAAGGATTTGACCCAGATGGTGGGCGACCTTCAACAGCAGCAGAAAGGCTACAGCCAGCAACAGGGCGTGTTGCAGCAACGGGCGCGCAGCGCGATTTTCGGCCTGACGGTGTGCGCGCTGGTGGTGGTGATCCTGAGCATGCTCGCCATCTACTACAAGACCATCCCGCCGCTGCGCCAGTTGAGCGATTCGCTGCATGACCTCAACAGCGGCGAAGGCGACCTGACCCGGCGCCTGCCCCATCACACCGACGACGAGGTGGGCGCCATCGTGAACGAGTTCAACACCTTCCTCTCGGGCCTGCAAAGCATGGTGGGTGAGGTGGTGGGCGCAATCGACCAGCTCTCATCATCCAGCACGCAGTTGAAACAGGCAGCCGAGACCACGCGCCAAGCCGCCGTGCGGCAGCAGACCGACACCGGCCAGGTCGCTACGGCGATGAACGAAATGGCCATGGCGGTGCAGGAAGTCGCGCTCAACACCTCAAAGGCGGCGGAGGCCGCCGACCGCGCCAGCCACGCCTCGCATCACGGCAAGGAGGTGGTCGGCCAGGCGACCAAAACCATACAGGGACTCGCCAAGGAAGTGGAGTCGGCGGCACAGGTGATCCACAAGCTGGCGGAAGACAGCGCCACCATCGGCAAGGTGCTGGACGTGATACGCGGCATCGCCGAGCAGACCAATCTGCTCGCGCTCAACGCAGCCATCGAGGCGGCACGCGCCGGCGAGCAGGGGCGCGGTTTCGCCGTGGTGGCCGACGAGGTGCGCATCCTGGCCGGCCGCACCCAGGAATCCACGCGCGACATCCAGGGCATCATCGTGGCCTTGCAGGGACGCGCCAAGGAAGCGGTGTCGGTGATGAACAACGGCTGCGCCCAGGCCATGGCCAGCGTGGAGCAAACGGCCGACGCGGACCAGGCGTTGCAGTCGATCATCGCCACGGTGGCGCAGATCAGCGACATGAACATGCAAATCGCCAGTGCTGCCGAGCAACAGTCGGCCGTGGCGGAAGAAGTGAACCGCGGCATCTTCACCATCAGCGAACTGGCTACGGAGACATCAAACGGTGCGGGAGAAACCTCCGCCAGCAGCGAAGAACTGACCGAGTTGGCGCTACGGCTGCAGCAGTTGACGGGAAGGTTTAAGGTCTGAACCCAGGATTATCCATTGGAATGCTCGCGCATGTAGGAGCGCCGCCCCCGGCGCGAATGCGGCCGCAAATCGCGGCGAGGGCGCCGCTCCTACACGATGCGAGCGCTGATGAACAATCCAGGTCTACGCCTCAAGTCTGCCCCCAAGGCAAGCCATCCACCCGCCAGCCGTTCACCGTATTGCGGTGATGCTCGTCGCTGAGCTCGCCTTCGAAGCCGTTCAGCACGTTGTAAACCTCGGTCAAACCGGCTTTCTCCAGCGCCAGCCCGGCGTCGACGGAGCGGCGCCCGGAACGGCAGATCAACACCACCGGCCGGCTCATGCTGGCAGCGGCCTTGACGTGCGAGACGAAGTGCGGATTCACCTCCCAGTCCGGGGCATCGACCCAGGGGATCAGGATGGAGCCTTCCGGATGGCCGACGAAGAGGTATTCCATCTCGCTGCGCACGTCGATGAAAACCGCTTCGGGATTTTTCTTGAGGAATTCGTAGGCTTCTTTCGGGGTCAGGTGTTGCATGGTGTTCTCCTTGAATGGTGGGCGTGCATGTACGTCGAACGACTGGTCAAAGCCCGCTTCGACATCGCGCCCTTTGCGCCGCCCATCCAAAAAACAATTGCTCCATCGCGCTCCGCCCAGGTTAAATCCAACGCCTGAAGTATAGCGCCGCAGTTCGCGGCGTGCCAGCGCGAAAGCCGCAGCCCGCGGGCAATCTGGCTTAGGCCGGCCATTCCGATTAGAATAGCCGCTGATTTTTCACACGTTTTGGCCCGCCATGCACACCACCCGCTCCACCCTGCTCGAACAACAACTGCGCAGCCGCATCCTCATCCTGGACGGCGCCATGGGCACCATGATCCAGCGCTACAAGCTGGAAGAGGCCGACTACCGCGGCACCCGCTTCGCCGACTACGCGCACGACGTGAAGGGCAACAACGACCTCTTGGTGCTTACCCAGCCGCAGATCATCCGCGCCATCCATGCAGCCTACCTGGAGGCGGGGGCGGACATCCTGGAGACCAACACCTTCAATGCCACTTCCATCGCCATGGCGGACTACCACATGGAAGGCCTGGTGTACGAGCTGAACGTGGCGGCGGCCAGGCTTGCGCGCGAGACGGCGGACGAGTTCGAGGCCAAGGACCCGGCCAAGCCGCGCTTCGTCGCCGGGGTGCTGGGGCCGACCAACCGCACCGCCAGCATTTCGCCGGACGTGAACGACCCGGGTTTCCGCAACGTCAGTTTCGACCAGTTGGTGGTGGCTTACACCGAGGCGACCAAAGGCCTGCTCGACGGCGGTGCGGACATCCTGATGGTGGAAACCATCTTCGACACGCTCAATGCCAAAGCCGCGCTGTTCGCCATCCAAAAGTATTTCGACGAACACAACGTCAAGGTGCCGATCATGATTTCCGGCACCATCACCGACGCCTCCGGGCGCACCCTCTCGGGCCAGACGACGGAGGCTTTCTGGAACTCGTTGTCGCACGTGCGGCCCCTGTCCATCGGCCTCAACTGCGCCCTCGGTGCCAAGGAGCTGCGCCAGTACGTCGAGGAACTTTCCGGCAAAGCCGACGTGCATGTGAGCACCCACCCCAATGCCGGCCTGCCCAACCAGTTCGGCGAATACGACGAGACGCCGGAAGCCATGGCGGCGGAAATCCGCGAGTGGGCGGCGGCAGGCTACCTCAACATCATCGGCGGCTGCTGCGGCACCTCGCCCGCGCACATCAAGGCCATCGCCGAAGCGGTCGGCACTTATCCGCCGCGACCGATTCCCGTCATCGAAAAGCAGTGCCGCCTGGCCGGCCTGGAGCCGTTCAACATCGGCCCGGATTCGCTGTTCGTCAACGTCGGCGAGCGCACCAACGTCACCGGCTCCAAGATGTTCGCCCGCCTCATCGTCAACGGCGAATACGACAAGGCGCTGGACGTGGCGCGCAACCAGGTGGAGAACGGCGCGCAGATCATCGACATCAACATGGACGAGGCGATGCTGGATTCGGAAGCCGCCATGGTGCGATTCCTCCAGCTCATCGCCTCCGAGCCGGACATTTCCAAGGTGCCGGTGATGATCGACTCCAGCAAATGGTCGGTGATCGAGGCCGGGCTGAAATGCATCCAGGGCAAGGGCATCGTCAACTCCATTTCGATGAAGGAAGGCGAGGCGGATTTCATCGCAAAAGCCCGGCTGGTGCGGCGCTACGGCGCCGCAGCCATTGTCATGGCGTTCGACGAACAGGGCCAGGCCGACACGCAGGCGCGCAAGGTGGAAATCTGCACCCGTGCTTACAAGATTTTGACCGAGCAGCTCGACTTCCCACCCGAGGACATCATCTTCGATCCCAACATTTTCGCGGTCGCCACCGGCATCGAGGAGCACAACAACTACGCGGTGGACTTCATCGAGGCCACGCGCGTCATCAAGCAAACGCTGCCCTACGCCAAGGTGAGCGGCGGCGTGTCCAACGTGTCGTTTTCCTTCCGCGGCAACGAGCCGGTGCGCGAGGCGATCCACACCGCTTTCCTGTATCACGCCATCAACGCCGGCATGGACATGGGCATCGTCAACGCCGGGCAGTTGGGCGTGTACGCGGACATCCCGCAAGACCTGCTGGAGCGGGTCGAGGACGTGCTGCTCAACCGTCGCCCGGACGCGACCGAGCGCTTGGTGGAGTTCGCCGAATCGTTCAAGGGCCAGACCAGGGAGCAGATCGAAGACCTGTCCTGGCGCGAGGCGAGCGTGGGCGAGCGCCTGACGCATGCGCTGGTGAAAGGCATCACCACCTACATCATCGAAGACACCGAAGCCGCGCGGCTACAGGCGGAGCGCCCCATCCACGTGATCGAAGGCCCGCTCATGGACGGCATGAACGTGGTGGGCGACCTGTTCGGCGAGGGCAAGATGTTTCTGCCGCAAGTGGTCAAATCCGCGCGCGTCATGAAGCAGGCGGTGGCGCATCTGGTGCCCTACATCGAGGAAGAAAAGACCCGCAGCGGCGAAGCCATCCAGGCCAAGGGCAAGATCGTCATGGCCACGGTCAAGGGCGACGTGCACGACATCGGCAAGAACATCGTGGGCGTGGTGTTGCAGTGCAACAACTACGACGTGTTGGACTTGGGCGTGATGGTGCCCGCGGCGAAGATCCTGCAAACCGCCATCGACGAGAAGGCTGACATCATCGGCCTGTCCGGCCTGATCACGCCATCACTGGAAGAAATGGCGCACGTGGCCAAGGAGATGGAACGGCTGGGCATGAAGTTGCCGCTCCTGATCGGCGGCGCCACCACTTCGCCGGCCCATACCGCGGTCAAGATCGAGCCCAACTACAGCGGCACGACGGTGTACGTGAAAGACGCGTCGCGCGCGGTCGGCGTGTGCACCAACCTGCTTAGCCCGGAGTTGCGCGACGCGTACACCCAGGGCGTCAAGGATGACTACGCGGCGGTGCGCGAACGCCACAAGAACAAGAAATCCGCCGCCAGCCGCTTCACGCTGGAGCAGGCGCGCGGCAATGCCCTGCAGACGGATTGGACCAGCTACACCCCGCCGGTGCCGGCCATGCTCGGCCTCAAGGTGTTCACCGATTACCCGCTGGCAGAGATCGCGGACCACATCGACTGGACGCCGTTCTTCCAGGCGTGGGAGCTGCACGGCCGCTACCCCAAGATCCTCGACGACGAAGTGGTGGGGGTCGAGGCGCGCAAGCTGTTCAAGGACGCACAGGACATGTTGAAGCGCATCGTCGACGAGAAGTGGCTGGGCGCCAGCGCCGTCATCGGCCTGTTCCCCGCCAACCGCGTCGGCGACGACATCGAAATTTACAGCGACGAGTCGCGCAGTGAAGCAGCAATGGTCTACCACGCCCTGCGCCAGCAGATGGAAAAGCCGCCCGGCCGGCCCAACATGTGCCTGGCGGATTTCGTCGCACCCAAGGGCGTGCCTGACTACCTCGGCGCCTTCGCGGTCACCACCGGCACCGGCATCGACGCGCGCGTGGCCGAATACGAAAAGAACCACGACGACTACAGCGCCATCATGCTCAAAGCCCTGGCCGACCGCTTGGCCGAAGCCTTCGCCGAACTGCTGCACCAGCGCGTGCGGCGCGAATTCTGGGGCTACGCAAAAGATGAGGCTCTGAGCAACGAAGACCTGATCGAAGAAAAATACCGCGGCATCCGCCCCGCCCCCGGCTACCCGGCCTGCCCGGACCACACCGAGAAAGGCGCGCTGTTCGAACTGCTCAAGGCCCCGGAAAACGCCGGCATCACCCTCACCGAAAGCTACGCCATGCTGCCCACCGCGGCGGTGAGCGGGTTTTACTTCTCCCACCCGGAATCGAGCTACTTTGCCGTGGCCAAGGTCGACAAGGATCAAGTCGAAGACTACGCCAGACGCAAGGGGTGGGATATGGCTACCGCGGAACGGTGGCTGGCGCCAAACTTGGGCTACGAAAGCTAGTCGCCGCCAGGTTGCACCTGCATAACCCACAGGCTACATTTGGCTTATGGGCAAAACCGGACACACGCAACAAACCATCACAACAAGCTCCGGCGAAACACGAGCCACTGGTGGCACACGCTCCCGCGTGACGATGCAACTCGCGGTCGCCTGCTCGTTGGCTGCGGCCGTGGCGACAGCCCAGGCGGAGCCGGTTTCCGATGAGTTTCTACAGGGCTATCTCGCCGCGGTCCTGGAGCGCAGCCTGCACTGGGAACGGGGCAGTTACGCGCTACGAGTAGTGCAGGGCGTGGCCACCCTTACGTTGAACAACGGGACTGCCGAGCGCCAGGCGCAGACCCTCCGGACCCTGCGCGGCATCGAAGGGTTGCAGGACATCAATATCGCCCTCGCGCCAGAGCAGAGCTCGCCCACTTCCGCCACAGGGATTTCCGAATTGCTCGCCGTCACCACGGAAATGGTGCCGCTTCCCGCTGGCGACCTGTTCCGCCCCTTGATCGCCGACCCCATGCAACCTCAGTTTTTTCTCAGCTACCGCCGCTACCGCAGCGCAGATGCCGATCTCGACATCGGCGCAGTGGGCTTCGGCGAGAGTTTCGGCGTCTACCGGCAACAAGGGCAACGGCCAGGGGACGGCATACAGGTGAGCGTAGCCGGCGGGCTGTTCGCCCAGTTCGACCTGGGTGCCCCTTCCAGCGACCTGGTCAACGCCGACTACACCATCGGCCTGCCGTTGAGCTACCGTCGCGGCCCCTACTCGGCACGGCTGCGCCTCTATCATCAAAGCTCCCATTTGGGCGATGAATATCTGCTGCGGGTGCAGCCGGCGCGGGTAAACCTCAGCTACGAAGCCTTGGAGGCCATTGCCTCCAAGGAATGGGGTGGCTGGCGCGGCTATTTCGGCGGTGAATACCTGCTACGCCGGGAACCAGCCAACCTCGATCGGTCAAGCCTGCACGGAGGCGTCGAGCTGTACGGGCCGACCAATTTCTGGGGCATAGGCCGGCTACTCGGCGGGCTCGATCTGAAGAGCTTTCAGGAACACGGTTGGGCTCTCGACGTAAGCGCCAAAGCCGGCTTCGAAATCGGCCACCCGGACCCGGGCGGCCGCCGGCTGCGCCTCATGGGCGAGGCCTTCCACGGCTACGCCCCGCACGGCCAGTTTTACAATGAACGCATCCGCTACTTCGGCCTGGGGCTCTATTTCGGCTTCTAGCCAAGGACCGCACGCAGCGTGCTCACATTTTGCCATCGCGAGCTAGGCCGCAGCCATTGTGGACGTCAAAGCGGTGGATCGCGCCGATTCCGGGGGCATGAAGCTCACACTCCGTTCCCGATTGCAGCGCACTCACCGCACCAGTGCGCACAGCGACCTGAAGGCAAAGCGTCAGACTGACATGTGGAAAGGCTCGTTTTCCTTTGCGTCCTTCGCAGTGAAACGCCTCGCCGCCTGACCGGCTCACCGCAGCCCCGCGTGCGTGCCGACATGCGCCGCCTTATCCCTGCTTTACGGCGCTGCAATAAAAAATTATTATGCTTGCATTAACAGGCTTAATTACTGAACCGAGGAGTAATTTATGAGCACAACAGTCGCGGTCAAACCCGCCGTAACCCTCAACATGACGGGATTAACCTGCCCGCACCCATTGCTAGGCGCAAGGAAAGTGCTTGATGAGTTGAAAACCGGCGATGTGATGCTGCTGGTATCCGACTGCCTCGGCACCCGGGACGATCTGTTCTCCTGGCTCAAACACACCGATAACGAGTTGGTCGGGACCAATGAGGACGCCAGCGGGAATGCCGAGTACTACATACGCAAAGGCAAACGCATGCCGATATCTGCCCACGTCACCCTGGATCTACGGGGACTGGTGTGCCCCGGCCCGGTAATCGAAGCGAAGAAAATTCTCGGTGCAATGCAAGCGGGGGAGGTGATGAAACTCGTCAGCAGTTGCCAGGCTGCCCGCGACGAGGTCAAGACCTGGTGCGGGGTGTCGGGCAACACTCTCGTGGAAACACTCGAAGTCGATCCCAGTGTGTGGGAATTTTACATCCGCAAAGGCCAGCTTGCGCAAACCGGCTGGGCACGGATGGGTGTCGACGGCGCGAGCGGCTAATCCAGCTCCAGCCGCTCCACCGCAGCAACTGCGGTCGGGTTGTCCCGCCAGAGCGCCGGATTCGCGTCCACGTACAACTCGATCTCGATTCCGTCGGGATCGCGGATGTACAGCGACTGGCTCACGCGATGGTCGGACATGCCGAGGATCGCCACCCCATGCCGCTCCAGGTGTGCCTTGAAATCCCGCAACTCTTGCAAACTATCGCCGACCTTGAATGCCACGTGGTACAGGCCGACGCTGTGCGCGCCAGGCAGCGGCGCCTGGGGACCAAGCTCCGCCAACGCCAGGTCGTGATGGTTGGAACCGAGCGAGAAAAACACCATATGCCCGCCGTAGCGCGCCACTTCGCGCAGCCCCAGCACGTCCCGGTAAAACGGCACGGATTGTTCCAGGCTGCGCACTTTTAGCACGACATGGCCGAGCGCCTGTACTGGCATGGCTACTCCTCAGTATTGGGTGGAACGGCGTTCTTGCCAGCCCATCAGGCGGCGGTGCATACGCTGGAAATGGGAGCCGCGCCAGTAGATGCGACCGCATTCCGGGCAGTGCTTCACCGCCTGCGCCAGCGCGCGCGACGCCGCGGGAACGCGCTCGTAGTGTGCGGCGCAGGCTTCCGCCAGCGGCGCGTTGTCCATCAGGCAACGGCTAAATGACTGCCCCAGCCAATCCAGTCCGAAGCGCGTCGCGAGAAATTCGGCATGGGAATCGAGCGCGCCTTGTTGCAGCAGAATCGCGACGCCGCGCGCCGCCTTGTGCTCCATGATGCGCCGGTCCAGCGTTAGCAGCCAGCGCTCCTCATCCGCCGCTTCGCGCAGGATTTGGCTGTCGGACGCGCCATCGCAGGCAAGCCGTGTATCGAATCCGGCCGCGCGCAGAAAACGCGCCAGATGCCCCAGCATCTCGTCGCAGTAAAAACGCGGCGGCAGCCCGGAGCCCGGGGTCGCCGGACGGGGTGCTGCGAGCGCGAGGGTGGCGTGTTCGTGCGTCATCGTTGCAATATGGACGCGGCGCTATGGTTTTTCAATGGATTGCGAAAGAACGGCCCAGGAAACTCGGTGCTTTGCAGCTACCGACAAACCACCGAGCGCACGTTCAAAGCCCCGCAGATTCCAGATCGAACAGCACCGCCTGCAGGCCGGCATTGGCGCATTTTTCGTCCCCCTCTCCGCTGGGTGCGCCACTCACACCGACGGCGCCAACGATGTTGCCGGCGGCGGCGATCGGTATGCCCCCGGCGGCAAACAGCAGCCCCGGCACCTTGCCGATCGAGAACGGTTTGGTGAAACGGTCTTCCAGCGTGGAGGTGGCTGCGTTGAACGACATGGCCGTGTATGCCTTGTCGCGGCTGATTGCGAGGGTCAGGTCGGGCGCGAGCGTATCGCGCAAGACGACGACCGGATGGCCGCCACGGTCGATCACTGTCACGCCGACTTGAGCGGCTCCCTTGCGGCATTCGAGCAACGCCGCCTGGGCAATCTTCTGCGCAGTTTCAACGGTGAGCCGGGGAATCTTGACGATGACGGGTTGGTCGGCAGCAAATGGCGTGGCCGCCACAAATGCAAACAATAACGGGGTGAGGCCTAAAGCTCGAATTCGCATGATGTCTCCTCATAAGTAAGAGTGGTCAACTGCCGTTTCTAGGATTATAGACGCCAGATGGTGGAGTAACCGGCTCGATGCTTGGCCAAGGAGTGTTGGAAGTGGCGACCGACAAATCCATGCCACGGTTTCCGCGCACCCAAATAGCGTATGATAAAACCGCCATGCCGCTCAGCCACGATGGCAACGTGGCAACCGAGCGCCATCGCGACAAACCCGCGGAGCCCCACCATGAGCCAAACGCTGCAAAGCCCGTACAAGCGAATCGTTGTGGAACACAATCATGACACGTCCGAGATTTTCGTTCATGGCAGCAAAAGACAAGATCCTTGCGCAGGATGGTGGAAAGGGCGGTCTGGCATCGTCAGGTTCCCTTTCTCCGAAATCGCCAAGGCCATGGAGTATGCAAGGGCGATCGCCCCTATCGTTCACACCCAGGCGGGCAGCTTCTACGCGCTAGAGGAAATCCGGACGGGGGCGTTCTGAGATCGAGCCCCAAGCGTCAGCCGTTGTTTCACCGATGCGAAGCTCCGCCTTGTCCAGCCAGGCACCACGGCCCCGGTACCGGTGAGCCACGGCTCGTTTCAACATCTCCTGTACGGCGGGGCTGCTGGAAACGGGGCGGGAGAGTGATTCCAGCGGCCCGCTAATCCTTCTTGTCACGGCCCTGGCGTTTGCCATGGTCCTGGTCTTTTTGCCCACGCTCCTGTTTTTCCTGCTTCTTGTCCCGCGCTCCTTCCTTGCTGTCCTTGCCTTTCTTGGCGCGGCGAAGTTCGTTGTTGATGATAACGAAGCTCTTGCCGGATGAGCGCATGCGTGCGACCTCGTCGGGTTCGTAACCGTAGCGGTCCGAGATAAAGCGCAGGTTCACCTTCCAATACAGGAAACGGCAGTTGGACGAGGTGGAGTGTGCGGTTTTCGGGTTATTTCTTCGACAGTTTGTCGAGCTGCACCTTGGCGGCACGGTTGCCCTTGCTGGCAGATTTCTCGAAAAGCTCACGGGCACGGGCTTTGTCTTGTTCAACACCCTCGCCGAACAAGTACATCATGCCAAGGTGAAATTGTGCGCACTCGTCCCCTTGCTTGGCCAGTGGCTGCAATACGGCCAGCGCCTTGCCGAAGTTGCCCTCGGCATTTGCCGTGATGCCGTCGTTGCAGTCCTCGGCGTGTGCCGCGACGGAAAAAAGAAAAGAGCAGCAAATAATTCCCAACAATTTCCGCATAGGGTTTCTCCAGGCAGTTCCGGTTTGAATAGGTTTTGACGACAGCCCGGGACACGAAAATCTTCCATGGCGTCTTGCAGTGGGCCGCGCGTCACGTAATGGCGATAGCATACAATATTTTCGCCGGGCCTGGCTATCGATGCCTCGCAGGCCGGCATTGCCGGGGCGGACTGTGGCGCTCGGCTATGGCGTTCTCAGCCGGAGCGCGACCGGGATGATGCCGCCGCTTTCGGGCGGGCGCTGAGCCCCTCCGATGAAGAATGCAGGGTGGCCTTGCGCAGCGCCGTGGTCAAGGCAAGGCTCGCCTGATCGAAAGCGCCTTCGCGGCCAAGATCGTGGCGTGCTCCGCTGAAGTCCTTGTGCTTGATTTTCTGGATGACCGCGCCGACAACGTGATGGAATTCGGTGTGGAGCTTGCAGATCTCGTCATGATCTTTTTCCGGCAGCAGCCAGCGCCCTTCCTGCCCGAGCCATTGGCCGAGCCGGCACGCCTGGGTGTCACCGATCGCCGCAGGGTCGAACGCGGCCTTGCCGCTGAGAAAATCCCTGAATTGCGCCTTCCAGGCGCCATGCGCGTGTATGGCTTGCTCGATGTCTTCTTTTAGGCTCATGGATTTCTCCCAAGAATGCACAACCCCTCTTGGGTTATTAACGGCAGAATTACAGGTTTGTTAAGGTCGGCCGGGGATGCCGCCCATCGGCGGTCTGCCAGGGATAACGGCCGGACCAGGCATGCAGTGGGCAGCGCCGCGCTATTTCGCCTTGCGCGTGCCGGTCTTGCAGGGAAAGTTGTCGGACAGCGCCTTGTGCAGCGTTGCAGGGGCGGGTTGCTTCAGGTACTCCGGGTGCGCGTTCAGCCAGGCCACCACCACGGTCGGGATGCGCTCCTTGTCCGGCTCGGCCAGACAGAAGGAGGGACCGGGTTTGCCGCTGCCGCTTTCGTAGTAGGCGGCAGTGTCGAGGAAGCCGTTGATATAGGTTTGGCAAATCACGGAGAGTGCCTTTACCTGGGCCGCGGCCTGGCAGGTCCGCAACAGCACCGACCCGTCGAGTCCCTGGGCAGATGCGTGCCCCGGGCCGGCACCCAGGAAGCCGAGCACGCCCGCCGCGACGATAAAAACCGGGCGCAACTGTCGGCGGATCTGCATGAACGCAGACTTACCCTGTCTCCGAACGCAGCGTTTGGCCAAGCTCAAGGTCGTCTAGGAAAAAACGGTATGCGTTGCGCCCCGCCGCCTTGGAGCGGTACATGGCGGTATCCGCCTGCTTGATCAGGCCGTCGAGATCGGTGTTGTCGACGGGATAGAGGGCGATGCCGATGCTGGTGGAAGCGTAGATTTTTTCGTCCCCGGCACGACACGGATGGGCGGCGAAGGCGTTGAGTATCTTCTGCGCGACGATGGCGGCGTCACCGGCACTGGCGATGTCTTCCAGGATCAGCGTGAATTCGTCGCCACCCAGGCGCGAAATCGTGGCGCAGAAAGCGCCGCTGCCATCGCGGGCGTCGGCGCCGGGCCGGGAGACGGTATCGCACGTGCGTAGCGTGCTCTGCAACAATTTGGCGACGTGCTGCAGCAAGCGGTCGCCCGTCTCGTGGCCGAGCGTGTCGTTGATGGCCTTGAAGCGGTCGAGGTCGAGGAACATCAGCGCGATCGGGCGGCGGCTCCTGTCGGCCTTGGCCATGGCGTGGGACAGACGGTCGCGGAACAGGCTTCTGTTGGACAGGCCGGTCAGGTTGTCGTAGTTGGCGAGGTAGGTAAGCTTTTCTTCGGCGCTCTTGCGTTCGGTGATGTCGCGCAGGATGCCGATGAACCGTCGTTCGCCGCCGTGGCGTGCTTCGCCGAGAGCGAACTCGGCCGGGAAGCTGGTGCCATCCTTGCGCCTGGCGGTGATTTCGGCTTGGCCGACGGCCAACCGCTGCCCGAAATCTGCCGCGCCCTCCGCGTTCTGCGACCAGATCAGGGTATCGACGTTGTGCCCGAGGATTTCCTCGGCGCGGTAACCGAATATGCGTTCCGCGGCGGGATTGAAGCTCTCGACCACGCCTTGCGGATCGAGGGTGACGATGCCGTCGACCGCCTTGTCGATGACGATGCGCAATCGCTCCTCGCTTTCCCTGAGCGTTTGTTTTTCCTGGTGCAGCGCTCCGAGGGCGCGCCTAAGGGCGCGTAGCGGCAACACGCGCAGGGTGACGAAAATGGCGATACCCAGGGTCGTCGCAAGCATGGCGACCAGGATGGTTTTCTTCAGGATGGGCGCGAGCGAGCGCACAACCTTGACCTCCCCGGCCAGTTGTCCATTGGCGTCGAACAGCCCGGCACTGCCGTCCAGCACCGGCGCTTCCAGCTCCCCGGCGCTGCGGGCGAGGACCCGCTTCTGGGCATCGTTCACCGAGCGAACCTCGGGCACCGGGGTGGGCGTGAGGTCCGTTTCGATCAACGCCCCGACCTCTTGGCGCCACGTCGCGGGACTTCCGGCAATGACCTGCGTGACAAAAGCGGCGTGGAGTTTCGCCTCCATCGCGACTTCATTTTTCTGCGCTTGGTAGGAGAGCCAAAAAAAGCCGACCGGAAGAGACACCGCGACCAGCGTCGCGATGGCGGCGGTGATCCAACTGATCATGGCAGCCAGCTTGCGGTCTTCGTGTTCGGAATTGTTCATTCGGTATTTTCGCTAGCGGCCCACTACTTTCACGCTGTCGTCCACGGCGGAAGCCGCGATATAGCCGATGGCGTTTTTGTTGGCACTCACCAGCTTTTTCATTTCGGCATCGGGATTCGCCAGTTTCGGCGGCAAGCCGCGGCCGGAGAAAATGTTTTGCGCCCAGATCGCTTTCATGGCGGCGGCACTCTTGCCGATTACTTGCGCATAAAACTCGGCGCGCGCCGGGCTGTCTTCCGCCTGGTCCAGAACGAACACCGGGCTACCATCCGGCCAACTGCGCGCGGCACCGGTATAGAGCTTCACCACCAGGGCGTGGTCCACCGCATTGGCGTTGCTCTTGTGGACGATCACCGCGACTTCTTCGGCCTCTGCCGGAGCGCTAAGGATGGCGGCAATCAGCAAAGCCGCGATGCACTGCAGCCGCATAAATTTCGTCATTGGTGCTTCTCCGTTAAACACGCGTTAGAAGAAAAAATTGAGGCTGAAAGCGGTCATGGTCCAATCCTTCTCCCCGGCGCCGGCTTCCACCTCCCCGGAGGCAACCGGCATGGCGTAGCCGTGGTTGATGTGCGTCTCCAGCCGCAGCCCGACGTTGGCGCTGAACTTGTAGCCAAGCCCGAGCACCGTAGAGCGCTGATAGAAGGAGGGGTCCGCGCGGTTCGCCGTGTCCGTGGTGACGTAGTCGTAGCGCAGGTAGGGCGTCCACTTATCGCCGAAAGTGTATGCGGCCTGCCCATACCAGGTTTCGGCGGTTTCCCCAAAAGAGGTCATGCGGCCATATTCGGCTTTCAGGTCCAGGTCGCCACGAACGTGGTCCAGGGACAGCACGGCGTCCCGCTTGTGGCCGGGTTCGCCCGATTCCCTCATTTCCAGCTCGCTGTCGTAGGCGGAAGCCATGACGGACAAGCCTTCGACCGGCGTCCGATAAACCGCGCGCGCGCCGACCAGCCCCTTATGGGTGTGCGGGTGATCTTCCTCGAATTCCGCGATGCGCCCGGCGAAGAAGTTCCATGACATGCTCCCGCCGCCGAGGTCGTGGTCGTGGAGCAGGCCCACCCCGCGATAGGCCTCGTCCGATATCTCCGCGGCGTCCTGATAAAGGAACGGCCGCATGCTCGACGGGCGTATGAATTCCACGTCGCGTATCTCATTGTATATCCCTAGGGGAAGCTTGATTTGACCCAACTGCAGGGTCGGGCCGGCGGCCAATTGGTAGTCGACGAAAGCCCAGTCGACCCGCACCTTCCCCTCGCTGCCGTACAACTGCACCCAGGCCTTGCTCCTGTCGTTCAGCTTGCCGGTAAACAGCAGCGCCAGGTCGCGGTACTGCCAGGTGCCCTCGGTGCCCGCCTTCAAGTAGCGGTTGGCATCCGTCTTGAGGAAGCCGAGGTGTCCGTAGCCATGCAGTTCGGCCGAATCCCCGAGTTCCACGGCATGGGCGCATGAGCCCCATCCTGCCGCCAGCAGCAGGGCGGCCAGCATGCTGGCCGCTGTTGAAAAGTGTTTCACGATCATGACTCCCGTCGGGTGGGAACGCCTGCTGCCGCATGGCCTGATTCGGCTTTTCCTCAGGGCTCCCGGTCGGTACCTAATGCACTATTTTCGGCATCCCGACAGGATTCTTTAGGCAAACTGCCCCGCCACCCAGCCCGACGACCACGCCCATTGGAAGTTGTATCCGCCCAGCCAGCCGGTGACGTCGACCACCTCGCCGATGAAGTAAAGGCCCGGCACCTTTTTCGCCTCCATGGTCTTGGACGACAGCTCGGCGGTGTCAACGCCGCCCAGCGTGATTTCCGCCTTGGCATAGCCCAACGTGCCGGAGGGCATCAGTGCCCAGCCCTTGAGCGCATGCGCGGCAACGTCGAGATCGCGCCGGGAGAGCTCGTTGAGCGGCCTCACCCAGCCGAACAGCGCACACCATTCCTGCGCGAAGCGGCGCGGCAGCCGTTCGGCCAGCAGGTTGAACAGCGTCGCCTTGCTGCGGCCGTGTTCCGCCAGCCATGCGGCGGCGTCGATGTCGGGCAATAGGTCGATCTCGATGGGCTCCTTCCTGCCGCCGTATGCCTGCATCTGCCAGTAGCTGGAAATCTGCAGGATGGCCGGGCCGGAAAGGCCGCGATGGGTGATCAGCACGTTCTCGCGGAACGCGCCGCCGTTGCAGCGGGTGCCGGCATCCAGCGTGGAGCCGGCCAACGGTTTCAGCGGCACGAGCGTTTCCGGCGCCAGCGCCAGCGGCACCAGCGCCGGCTTGGGCGGCACCACGGCCAAGCCGAACTGTTCCGCGAGCTTGTAGCCGAACGGGCTGGCGCCGATCTGCGGAACGGCGAGGCCACCGCTGGCGATCACCAGCGACTGGCAACGGAAGGTGCCGCGCTCGGTGGCAACGGCGAAGCGCATGCCGTCGCCCGTATCGGTGCGCTCGATGCGCTCGACCCTGCACGGCTGCGCCCACTGCACGTCGCCCGCATCGCAGCCCGCCTTGAGCATGGCGATGATGTCCTGCGCCGAATCGTCGCAAAAAAGCTGGCCGTGCTCGCGCTCGTGGTACGGGATGCGGCGCCGCTCCACCATGGCGACAAAATCTCGCTGCGAGAAGCGGGTGAGCGCGGAGCGGCAAAAATGCGGGTTCTGCGACAGGTAGTTTTCGGCGCCGACGTTGCGGTTGGTGAAATTGCAGCGCCCGCCGCCGGAAATGCGGATGCGCTCCCCGACCTTGGCCGCATGGTCCACCAGCAGCACGCGCCGGCCGCGCCGGCCGGCCTCGGCGGCACACATCATGCCGGCGGCGCCGGCGCCGATCACGATGACATCGAAGCGCATGGGAAGTGGGGACGAGGTAAATCGCGCATTCTACGGCAAGCACCGGCAGGATGGGTTGAGCGCAGCGATACCCATCTACACGCTGCCTCAGGCTAGCAGCCTGTCGGACTTGAAGAATCGAAGCGAGAATTCGGCTGGGCGAGGACAGATTTTGACGATTTTGCAGGTCAATAGTCATTCTATTGACCAAAAAAGCGGCGAAATATGGACCGTCCAGGCGGATTCGCAGCCGATTTCCTTTAAGTCCGACAGGCTGCCAGGCTTGCTGGTTGCGGGGATATCCGCCAAACGACACTTACGAGACCTGATAAGAGTGCTATTATTAGCACTCTTATCAGAGCATCGGAGGTCATCATGGCAAACGTAATTCTGGCGGAAACGACCGCCAGCGTTTCAGAATTGAAGAAGAACCCAATGGGAACCGTTGCCGCAGGTGACGGTTTTCCGGTAGCGATTCTCAACCGGAACGAGCCGGCTTTCTATTGCGTCCCGGCGAAAGCCTACGAGGCGCTTATGGACAGGCTGGAAGACCTCGAACTGAATGCGATTGCCGATGCGCGTTCGGGGCAGGCAGAAATCAAGGTCGAGCTAAGTGAGCTATAGCCTCGCCTTCAAAGAGGAAGCCTTAAGGGAGTGGAGAAAACTCGACAGCAATGTGCGCGACCAGTTCAAGAAAAAGCTGGAAGAGCGCTTGCCGAATCCGCGTGTTCCAGCGTCGAAACTGTCAGGCCACAATGACAGATTCAAAATCAAACTCAGGAGTGTCGGTTATCGTCTGGTTTATGAGGTCCGCGATAGCGAATTGATCGTCGTCGTTGTCGCCATTGGGAAACGCGAGCGCAACGCCGTTTACAAAGCCGCCGCGAAGCGGTGAAGCCACGGCGGCGGGCAACTCGCGTAAGGCCTGTCCCCTTCGCGCACTACTGCCGCGCTTGCTGTCCGGGCAGGTGGAATTAGCTACTGACACCCCGCCCATAACGGCATAAAATGTGGACAGCCACTAACGTTTCCTGACCATCATGAACCCGATCAACGAACTACGCTTTGCCGTGAGCGACCGCATCAATGATGTGGAGATCGGGCCTGCGCGCGTCCCGTTGGCGTTGTTGGGCGAGTTTCAGAAGGATGTCAGCGAGTTTTTGAAAGGGGCGGGGCGCGATGTTGATCCTGCGCAGGTTCAGGTCTCGGTGCAAGAGGGGTCGCTGGCTTTCGTGGCTTCTGGACTAATCGCGGCAACGTCCTTGTGGGTTGATCTGGAGCACCTGAAATCACCAGATTCTCTCAGCTTGATTGATGCCAAGCGAGCTGCGGTTGTTGAGCGCTGGCAGGCCAGCGCCCGGCAGAATCCGCACCGGCGCTACTCGGTTGCGGATCGTACTGCTCAGGTGGTGTTCTCGGTAAATTCGGCATCCGACTACCGCAGGGTTGAACAGGTTTGGGTGCATGTCGAAAAATACCTGCACGGCAGGGTTGTCGATCTGGGCGGCAAAACCAGGGCCAATGTCCATCTTGAACTGGAGAGCGGAGAGACTTTGACGGTTGCGGCGAGCCAGGATTTGCTGGCGCAGGAGGAGCGTAACCGCTTGTATCGTCCGGCACTGCTGCATGTCACGGCCGAAGAAAATCTGCTTACGGGCGCTTTGCGTAATTTGCGCTTGCTGGCTTTCGAGGCGCATCAGCCGAGCTATGACGAGGATGAGTTCAAGCGCATGGTCGAGCGTGGTACGCAGGCTTGGGCGGATGTGGCCGATTCTGCCGCCTGGGTGGAAACGCTGCGGGGCAGCAAGGGATGACGGCTGCCGTGTTGTTGGATACCAGCTTCCTGATATCGCTGGTAGACGGAAAGCGGCCCAATCATTCCATCGCGGCGCAGTATTACCGGATGATGCTTGAACAGCAGTCCCCGATGTTTTTTTCCGCTATCGTCGCTGCCGAGTTCGCAATCAAGCAGCCCATTACCGATCTTCCCCTGAAAAATTTCCGCTGCATCCCCTTCAATATCCCGCACTCGACAGAGTCGGCGCGTCTGTGGAATTTGCTTGACCGCGACAGCAGCGATAACCGTGCTGTGGTGCGCGATGACATTAAGCTGATGGCACAAGCAGCGCACGAGTCCATTCCCTTCATCCTTACGGAAGATGCATCCACCCTTTACAAATATTGTGAGCGTTTGCGCGATGCTGGCGCGTTGCGCGTCAGGGCAATTAAACTTGTGGATGGCTTTGATTCGTGCGCGTTGCGCGAAGACGGACAGCGCGGGTTGAGTCTGGATCAGTCAAATGCGGGGACAGTTGAGCAGTAACTGTAGGATGAACGAACGAAGCGGGCACATCGCGCGCGCATCCGTCATGTCAAGGCCCGGCCCCGTAGTCACAGCACTGTGAAATTCCGCCGCAATCAGCTATGTCCCTGCGGTAGCGGGATGAAATACAAGCGATGTCATGGGGCGCTGGAGAAGACAGCCACTCCCTATTCTCGGCCCATACCGAAAGAGGTGCTACAAGCATTTGCAAAGCACGAGGCTGAACGTAAGTCATATGAATCCAATCACGGTGCAGTAAAAGAAATCATTTCGGCAGAGTTCGACGATTGGCGCTTTGTTGCCACAGGTAGCACCTTGCACTACGCCAAGAATTGGAAGGTTTTCACAGACTTTCTTGGGCCGTATTTGGCAGGATGCTTAGGGAAAGAATGGGGTGAAAGACAAGTCAAGCTGCCGTTAGATGACCAGCATCCTATCGTCCAGTGGCACACCCTCCTAGGGCTCAGTCAGCAAGGCGCGAAGCCCGACAACCGAGGTCTCTATGGGACCCGCATCGGCGCGGGCAATGCTTGGTTCCGCCTTGCCTACGATCTCTACCTCATCGAACACAATGCTGAACTCAAGAGGCGGCTTATCAAACGGCTGCGTGATCCATCCCATTTCCAAGGCGCCAGGTTTGAGGCAGCCGTTGCCGCGATGATGCTGGCTGCTGGCTATGACCTTAACTTTGCGGACGAAAAAGGACCCGGAAGGCACCCTGAGTTTTACGCCACGCACCGCGAGACAGGACAGGTTCTTGCAGTGGAAGCGAAGAGCAGACATCGTCCTGGGATACTCGGATTCCAAGCGCAGTCGCCCGCTCCGGAACACCCCAGCTCATTCGACATCGATAGGCTCCTCCTCAGTGCCGCCGAGAAAGATACACGAGATCCCTTGCTTGCTTTCGTAGAGCTAAACTCGCCTGTGTTACTCGACATTCAGTCTCCCACTGCTATCTATAATGAGTTGGACGCGAGTTGGCAGAAAGTCCAGAGACGGCCGTGGGAAAGTGGCTTCCCATGCGCCGGTGTTGTTTTCTACAACGACATTGCGCCTTGGTATCTGAGAGAACCACTGCCGAAAGACAGGAATTCCGTTTGGGCGCTAGCATTGTGGCCGACCACGAGTCGCCACGCGTTCGACGCAAAACCCCTTTTGAACCGCATTGCTCAGGGTTGTATTCAACGAAGCAATATTCCCTTGCATTTTCCGGAACGGAGATAGCGCCGTGAGCTGCCACGTCTCGGCCTATGCTGCCAGTTCGGTAGATGCGCTTCGCGTGGACAGCATGGGTATCGCTGCGCTCAACCCACCCTACTTCAACTGAGCAAATGGGTGAGCGGCAAGCCCACGGCCGCCGCGCGCCGCCGCTACGACCGGCGCTTGAGTTCCTCGATTTACCGCGCGAGTTCAGCGACGCGGCGCTCCAACCGCTCCAGCCGTTCGCGCTCCGAGCCGGGGAACGGGGCGGTCCCATCCAGTTCCTGACCTGCTTCCAACGCTTCCACGTCGCCGCTGAAGAGATGCGCATAGCGCGCTTCCCTCTTGCCCGGGTGGCGCGGCAATCTCGCCACGAACGGCCCGTCGCTGCGTTCCATCAACCGCTCCAGCGTGGCTTCCACCTCCTGCACGTCGCTGAAGTCGCAAAGGCGGTTGGTATGCGATTAATGGGGTCGGGTTCGCGATTAATGGGGGTCGGGTTCGAGCCAGTTGGGCGACTGTTTCACAGAATCAATCGGGGCAAAATCGATGGGTCCCTATTGCATCGCAACTAAAGCCCCGCATGTGTAGCCCAAAATCCGCCCGGGCTCACGATTGGGTAACGTTCGGCCAGCGCCAGCAGGTCTTTGTCGCCGGTAATGAGGTAGTCGGCGCCCGATGCCTTAAGCGCCGCCAGCAAGGTTCCCAGCACGGGCTGGTCGTCAGCGTCACGCAAGTCCGGGTCTGCGTCGGGTAGCGGCTCAATGACTTCGGCTTGGATGGAAAGAATGTCCACCAGGTCGTCAATCTCCGCCGCCGTCAGGCCATGGCGGTGCGCCAAGCGGGGCAGCACGCGATGCAACTCATCCAGGATGTAAGCGGAAAGCAGCACCTCTACCGAGCCGTGGCGCCAAGCCGCCATGATCTTGCCCGGCACGCTGGCCGGATAAGCAATGCCCGAGAGCAGCACGTTCGTGTCGAGCACTACGCGCAGAGTGGCCACTGTGGCTTAGCGTTTTTTTGCTGAGGAGCGGGCCTGCGCCCGTTCAAGCGCAATGGCAGCCTCTATCTCCGCCAACCCTTCCGCCTCCGGCACGTTCGCAAAGCCTGCTTCTATGCGTTGGCATAGTGCGTCGAAGCGGGTCTGCATGCGTCGAATGCGCTCGAATAGCCGAGCATCGACCAGCGCGGCCACGGGTTTGCCGTCTTTGTTGATGATCACGCTGTCGTGCCGATACTGCACCTGATTGAGCATTTCGCCCAGGTTCTGCCTGAAGTTGACGGCGCTGGTTTCAGTAATCATGATGCCCTCCAACCGATATGACCATATCGGTCATTATGACCAAAGGCCGGTTGGCGGTCAATGCGCTTGCGAACGGCAGAAATGCGGATGTGCTCCCGGAGGAAATTCCGCGCACCGCTGCTAACAACGGCGCTTGAGCTCCTCGATTTCCCGGGCGAGTTCGGCGACTTGGCGCTCCAGCCGCTCCAGCCGTTCGCCGTCCGAAGCCCCGCGCTCCAGCTCCTCGCCCGTTTCCATCATCTCCACGTCGCCACTGAAGAGGTGCGCATAGCGCGATTCCCTCTTGCCTGCCTGCCGCGGCAACCTCGCTACGAACGGCCCGTCGCTGCGTTCCATCAACCGCTCCAGCGTGGCCTCCACCTCCTGCACGTCGCTGAACTCGCACAGTCGGTTGGTATGGGTGCGCAGTTCTCCGGGCGTTTGCGGGCCGCGCAGCAGCAGGACGCAAAGGATACCTAGCTCGGTTTTCGAGAGCTTCAGCGTGCCGAATTCGGTGTTGCAGAAGCGGTGCTGGTACTTGGCGACGCGGCTGCCGAAGCCGCTTTGCGAGCTGACCATGTGCTTCTTGGTGAGGGCGTCCAGCGTGTCTTGCACGGTCGCCTCATCCAGCTCCAGCACAGGCTCGCGGTTGCTCTTCTGGTTGCACGCATTGACCAGTGCGTTGAGGGAGAGCGGGTATTGCTCGGGGGTGGTGATTTCCTTCTCGATCAGGCAACCGATGACGCGGGCTTCGTAAAGCGTGAGGCTGATGTTCATATGCTTTCCCTTTCTGCGGCATTGCTCGGGCGGCGCCCGCTGCCGTTTGCAGTATGAAGCGGCAGCGCAAATCCGGCCAGACTGCTGTGCTATAAAATGATAGTCGCGTTACGTGTCGTACGGTGTCTGGCCATGAAGGCGTTGTGGTGTGACTACAACTGGATAGAGGACAGCGTTCGGACGTACACGCAGGCGCTGCGGCGCGCCGCCATCACCGACGTGGTTGCCATCCAGCGCGGCGGACTGTTCCCCGCCATGGTCGCGGCCCACATCCTGGACGTTCCGGTCCTGCATTCCGTTTCCTTCGACCGCCACGCCAATCGGCCGAGGTGGGTGTCGGAAAGCCGGCCTGCGGCCAATGCGCGCGTGCTGCTGGTCGACGACATTGCCGGTGCCGGCATTACCCTGGTCAACACCAAGCGTTTCCTGGAACAGCGGGGATACGCAGTCAAGACCCTGACCATCGGCTACGACACCAAGTCGCGCCTGATCCCGGATTTCGGCCGCGATTTCGCGGGGCGGACCGCCGTGTTTCCCTGGGAGCGCCATCGCCTCAACCTCACTTTCGCCGAGGATATGGAGCGCGATCGTTCCAGCCTCCGTGCGGACAGCGCGTACGAACTGGTCGGGCTGGATCTGGACGGGATCTTCGCACCAGACCTTCCCAGCGATCTGTACCAAAGCAATCTGGCGGCGGCGCTGCGACAACGCACAAGCCTGCAACCCTATGCAGCGGCCGCGTTGCCCCCGCATAGCCGCGACCATGCCTTGATCGTGACCTCCCGCCATTTGGACAGCCGCGAAGCGACGTTGCAATGGCTGGAGGCACATGGCTTCGGCGACTACCGGGTGGTCTTCAGGGATCCCTCCGAGCACCCGGAAAACACCGGCGACGGCAGCCTCTCGGCCGCATGCTACAAAATCGACATGGTGCAGCGATACGCGCTGACTTCCTTCTACGAAAGCGACGTGCTGCAGGCGGCGTACATGGCCAGCATGCTTGCCTTGGTGGAGGTATTCTGCTGGAACAATCAGCTCGGGATCAGGCTCAGGATGGGGCGAACGTCGATGTTACAGTGATAGGAGCCTGTCGGCCTTGAGTTCCAGATCGTCCGCGAACGGGGCGCTCGGGTACTGGAAAGCGACCGGCCCGTCCGGTTCGGCGTGGACGAACTGGTGAACGAACGGGTCTGCCGAATCGAGCATTTCGGCGGCAGGGCCCTCGGCCATGACCACCCCGTCGTGGATGAAGTAGGCGTAGTCGACCACCTTCAGGGATTCCGACACGTCGTAAGTTACCACGATCGAGGTCACGCCCAGGGCGTCGTTGAGGCGGCGAATGAGGTTGGCGATGGTGTTGAGCGAGATCGGGTCGAGGCCGGCGAAGGGCTCGTCGTACATGATCAGCATGGGGTCGAGCGCGGTCGCGCGCGCCAGCGCCACGCGGCGCTCCATGCCGCCGGAGAGCTCGCTCGGCATCAGCGCGTGGGCGCCGCGCAGACCCACGGCGTGCAGCTTCATCAATACCAGATCGTGGATCAGCTCCTCCGGGATGTCCGTGTGCTCGCGTATGGGGAATGCGATGTTGTCGAACACCGACATGTCGGTGAACAGCCCGCTCACCTGGAACATCATGCCCATTTGCCGGCGCATGGCGTACAGGGCATCGCTATCGAGCTCGTGGATCACCCGGCCGGCGATTTTGACGCTGCCGCGCGCGGGCTTGAGCTGGCCGCCGAGGTGGCGCAGCAGCGTGGTCTTGCCGCACCCGCTCACGCCCAGGATGGCGACCAGCTTGCCGCGCGGAATCTTGAGGTTGATGCCCTTGAGGACTTGGCGCTTGCCGTAGGCAAAGTGGAGATCGGCGATCTCCACCAGGTTTTCCGCTGACCGATCCAATGCCATTACCTCCTTTCGGAACGCTCTGCCACCCGTGTCCAGCCTAAAAAATCAGCGGCCTCGTCCGGCAGGACGACGTGCCGCCGGAGGCCTGGCGCTGCCGAAGCCGCCTGCCCCGCCCGGACCGGACTTGGGTCGGGCCTGTCCCGGCGACGACGGTTTGTGTCCGGAACGCGACGGGGACTGGCCGCGGCCTGGCCTTGGTCCGCCCTGGCGTCCGTTCGGAATGGGTTCCGGCTTGGCGTTGCGGTCGGGCTCGAAGCCGGCAACAACCTCTTCCGGCAATTCGCGCTTGATCAGCCTTTCGATATCCGCCAGCAGCTTGAGTTCGTCGACGCACACCAGCGATACCGCTTCGCCTTCGCTGCCGGCGCGGCCGGTGCGGCCGATGCGGTGGACGTAGTCTTCCGGCACGTTGGGCAGCTCGAAGTTGACCACGTGCGGCAGTTCGCTGATGTCGATGCCGCGCGCGGCGATGTCGGTCGCCACCAGCACCTGCAGGGTGCCGCTCTTGAACTCGGCCAGCGCGCGCGTGCGCGCCGACTGGCTCTTGTTGCCGTGGATGGCCAGCGACGGGATACCGTCCTTGGTGAACTGCTCCGACAGCTTGTTGGCGCCGTGCTTGGTGCGCGTGAATACCAGCACCTGGTGCCAGTTGTTTTGCTTGATGAGGTGGGCAAGCAGCTCGCGCTTTTTGTCGCGGTCGACCGGGTAAATCTTCTGCGCGATGAGTTCGGCGGTGGCATTGCGGCGCGCCACTTCGATCATGGCAGGCTTGTTGAGGAGGCCGTCGGCCAGCGCCTTGATCTCGTCGGAGAAAGTCGCGGAGAACAGCAGGTTCTGCCGCTGCTTGGGCAGCAGCGCGAGGATTTTCTTGATGTCGCGGATGAAGCCCATGTCCAGCATGCGGTCGGCTTCGTCCAGCACCAGGATCTCGACGTGCGACAGGTCGACGGTCTTCTGCTGCACGTGGTCCAGCAAGCGCCCCGGCGTTGCCACCAGGATGTCCACACGGCTCCTCAGGCGCGCGATCTGCGGGTTGATGTTGACGCCGCCTATCATGGTCATCGAATTGAGCTTCAGGTATTTGCCGTACTCGCGCACGCTTTCCTCGACCTGCGCCGCGAGTTCGCGCGTGGGGATGAGGATCAGCACGCGGATCGGCGGACGGCCCTCGGAGGGGCCCTTGACGCTTTTGTCGGAGAGCCGGTGCAGGATGGGCAGGACGAAGCCGGCGGTCTTGCCGGTGCCGGTCTGCGCGCCGGCCAGCAGGTCGCCGCCGGAGAGCACGGCGGGAATCGCCTGCAACTGGATGGGGGTGGGTTCGGTGTAGCCGCGTTCGGTGACGGCACGGACGATTTCTTCGGACAGGCCGAGGGTAGCGAATGGCATAGGATTCCTGAAATTACATCGGCCTGTCGCCGGTGACGGCGCCAGTCTAAGGCAGACGGGTGAGAGTTTGACAGCCCGGGATGGGCAGCGGCGCAAGGACTGGAGCAGATGCCGCAGGGCGGGATTCTAACAGAGCGCGGGCTGTCGCGCCATGCGTAGCCTTGTCCAATGACAAGTGAGCCTGAGCGAGGGTGTATGTTTCCAGCGTGAGATGAGCCTGGAGGTACGGAAGTTGGGATCATGGAGGCATGATTGTGACTTTACATACCCAAGGACTACAGACG
>Ga0299912_10000421_pt1 | contig 36797 bp, 34 predicted proteins | sample RVTome_2_FD_207667 | JGI IMG/M metagenome (GOLD analysis project Ga0299912, IMG submission 207667) | Soil microbial communities from uranium-contaminated site in the Upper Colorado River Basin, Wyoming, United States - RVT95D214 (version 2) ... | reverse complement strand
GAAAAGGCGAGGGGCTTTGACCGTTACAAGGACCATATTGAGCGTGAAGTCGATATCGAAATCATGGCACGGCTCAAAGGTGAGCATGGAAGAATTGGCGCGTCGCTGAAAGGCGACAGGCAACTGGAAACGGCGGTGGGAATCCTCAAGGATGCCAAGCTCTACACGCGAATGACCGGGGCGTGAATGGATGTTACAGGTCTGGTTCTTTTGCTCCTGATGGGCTGCATTGCCGGATTTCTTGCCGGATTCTTCGACCTTGAGGGCGGGATCATTCTTGTGCCCCTTCTTTTATATTACTTCCTCAGTATAGGCATTTCGTCACTCGTCGCGACACACCTCACCTTTGGGACATGTCTGCTGACTGTGATTTTTGCGTCTCTCTTCGCTGCGTATCAGCATTCGCGGAAGCGGCATGTCCTCTGGAGAGCTGTGCTGATGATCAGTGCTGGCAGCGTGATTGGGGTGTTGATCGGGACAGGTATTGCGGCCGGGCTCCAGGGCAGGTCACTCCAGCGCATCTTCGCGATTGTTGCAGTGTATGCTGCGATCCGATTGCTCGCCGAATCCAAGAGACCAAAGGAGGACCCTCAACTAAGCCCATCACCAGTGGTACTCGGCCTTATAGGATTGGTCACCGGGCTTGTATCACCGTTGGCTGGCGTGGGGGGTGGTGTACTCTCCATCCCGATGATGAACTACTTTGCGAAGTTTCCGCTGAAGAAAGCACTCGGTACGTCTAGCGCGGCGGGCGGCATCATTGCGATCGCGTCAACCATAGGATACATCGTGAAAGGCTGGGAAAATCCCTTGTTGCCACCGCATACCTGGGGGTTTGTTGACTACTTTTATGCAGCTCCAATTATCGTGGGAACGCTGCCATTCACACGACTCGGGGCATCAGCAGCACAGAGAGACAAATTCCAGATGTTGAGAAAGGCTTGTGCTGTGTTCCTGCTCGTTGTTGCAATGAAAATGGCGTTCTTCTGAATGTGGTGACTATTAATTCCTGCAGGGTGTTTTCCGTTAAGCCGTGCTGTGTGCCTCGATGACGTCTACGTCCGTGCACCCTTCGGTATGGGCAGCGAGAGCTTCTTCCGAATCATTCCTACAATGGTATCGAGGTCTTCTGGTGCATTGACGAAGTCCAAGCTGTCCGACTCAACAACAAGGAGCGGACCAAGGTTATACCGTTGCATCCATGCTTCGTAATGGCGGTTTAACTGCTCAAGGTACTCGCGCTTGATCGACTGCTCAAAGTCCCTTCCCCGCAATGCAACCTGCTTTATTAGTGTGTCGACGCTTGCCCGGAGGTAGATCAGGATATCGGGCGGGCGGAGGTACTCCGTCATGACCTCGTAAAGCGCCACATAGTTGCGGTAGTCGCGCTCTTCCATCTTTCCGATCTCGCGTAGATTCCGGGCGAAGATCTCGGCGTCTTCATAAATGATTCTATCAAGGACGACGGACTCCGGTCCTTCTGTAATTGCCTTGTGGCTTCGAAAGCGATTCGAGAGGAAATAAATCTGCAGCTGGAATGACCAACGCCTCATGTCTTGGTAGAAGTCGCTCAGGTACGGGTTGTCCTCAACAGACTCGTAGTAGGGTGTCCATCCGAAACGCTGGCTGAGAAGTTTGGTGAGCGATGACTTGCCTGATCCGATGTTCCCAGCCACAGCTGCGAATACCTTGCGTGCAGTTGTTCGTGTTGTCAGCTTTGGTGACCGACGACGGCGGCGTGAGTTCTTCATGGGAGCTTTCGGTGTGCTCATATGGGCCCTATGTGGGGAATATTGAACAGAATATATTGCTGGAGAGAGCCAGATGCAAATTGATTTTGCTCTCTTTTTTGTTCAAATTGGCACAAAACATCTAGGCGCGTGGACAACTTCCCATCGAATAAGCTCTGATCAACCGTGGATAAATTTGTGATTCGCGGTGGCAGGAGACTTCAGGGCACCGTGGTGATCAGCGGCGCAAAAAATGCTACACTTGCACTGATGCCTGCTGCCCTGCTTGCGAGTGGGACGTTTCGGCTCAGCAACACGCCGGTACTTCGTGATGTAGCTACGATGTCGAGTCTGCTCATCTCAATGGGCATGCAGATCGAGTTGAAGGACCACGTCCTGATGCTCGACACAGCGCAGGTAAACAAGCAAGAGGCTCCGTACGAATTCGTCAAGAAAATGCGGGCGTCCATCTACGTGCTCGGTCCGCTTGTGGCCCGATTCGGGCGTGCAAGGGTTTCGTTGCCGGGTGGGTGCGCATGGGGACCTCGCCCGGTGAACCTCCACATTGAAGGGATCCGAAAGCTTGGGGCCGAAGTTGACGTGAAACGCGGGTACATTGTCGCAAAGGCATCCAAACTGAGGGGGGCAAGAATCCATTTTGATATCTCCAGCGTGGGAGCAACGGGCAACGTGCTCATGGCTGCGGTGCTGGCGAAAGGCACTACACTAATCGAGAACGCTGCGATAGAACCGGAAATCACGGCGCTGGCACAATTCCTCCAGAACATGGGAGCGAAGATCGACGGCGTTGGGACCAACCGGATCGAGATTGAAGGTGTTGGCGAACTCCATCCCGTTGATGCAGAAACCATCCCTGACAGAATCGAGGCCGTGACCTTTCTTGTCGCAGCGGCAATAACCGGCGGGAAAGTGACGCTCAAGTGTGTGAGGCCAGAACATTTCTCCGCGGCCGCTGCAAAACTCAGAGATGCTGGCTGCACAGTCTCCGTCGGCGAATCGACCGTTACACTCGAGGCACCGTCGCCCATCAAGTCAGTCGATGTGTCGACGGCGATTTACCCAGGGTTCCCAACGGATTTGCAGGCACAATGGACGGCCCTGATGACAATTGCCGACGGCACTTCGGTCGTGACTGATACCATCTACTTTGACCGGTTCAAGCATGTGCCCGAACTCGTCCGCCTTGGCGCCGACATTGAGATGAAAGAGAATGCTGCTGTTGTTCGAGGTGTGAGACAGCTCACCGGCGCGAAGGTGATGTCAACCGATTTAAGAGCTTCTGCTTCGCTTATTCTTGCCGGACTCGTCGCCGAAGGGCCGACTGAAGTTCTGCGTGTTTACCATATCGACCGTGGGTACGAGTCAATAGAGAAAAAGCTGGAGGGGCTTGGGGCCGATATCGAACGGGTGTCGGGAGAAGAATTCTAATGGTTCTTTCTTCACTTCTCCGCTCGCGCGCGACGCGCATCGGGATTGGTCTCTATTTTCTTGCCTCCCTTCTGTGCACTCACGTTCCGCTGCTGAACTACCTCGGGTATGAATTCTGCGTAGTCACTTCCCTCCTTGCGTCGGCTTTTTCAGGTTTTCTTTCCATTTCCTTTGTAAAACGGACGCTTGCTGCAACTGAAGCAGCTGCGGAGAGGCGCGCGGCCGGGTTGAGCGCTTTTGCAGGTTCCCTCGCGGCAAGCATGACATTGCTCGTCATTCCACTTGTGGTGATGCTTACGAACGCGCTCTTCGTGATGAATTGCTCCGTGATTCAGGGATTTGGACTGTATCTCGTTATTCCGGTTGTGAGTGTCGTATTCTCTGTCTCGCTCGGATTCTTCTGTGCCGTGTACTTCCTGCATTCCCGCACTGCCTTTGTACTTCTTTCCCTTGTAACGATCGGTTATGCGATTGCCCTTGGATACTACACCCCGGCCATCTATTCGTACAATTTCTTCTACGGGTATTTTCCGGGCGTAACATACGACGAGACACTCAGACTTGGTTGGACGCTTGTACTGTTTCGAGTGGTCACGCTCGTCGTTGCGGCCTCACTTGCTGGGACTGCCCTAGTTGTTCTGGGCACAACACACGTCACAAACTCAGTCTGGGAAAAGACCCGTTCGTGTGTCAATGCAATACGCCGACCGCCGTACCTCTATGGTGCCGCGCCCGTCGTCATGATCCTTGCGGTCGCCTTCATATACAGAAACGAGCTAGGCTTCGAAGCACATCGAACATTCATTCTGAGGACGCTCGATAAACAATGGCGGACTGAACATTTCACGATTTGCTATTCACATGAATCGTACAGCAATGACGAGATACGATGGATCGGAGCGGAACATGAGTTTCAGCTTCATCAAATCCTGAATGTGCTGTATCTTCCATTTCGCGGGAGAATTGAATCGTACATCTACCCCTCGAGCGACGTCAAACAGCATTTGATCGGCGCTGGGCCGACGGACATTGCAAAACCGTGGAGCAGTCAGATCCATCTCACGAAGCAGTCCCTCGGCGCGGCACTGAAGCATGAACTTGTGCATCTCCTCGCAGCACCGTTTGGCGTCCCGGTGGTTCGGGTGAGCTTGAGCTGGGGATTGCTTGAAGGACTTGCCATGGCCATTGAGCGGATTTCAGGGAACCGGACGCTCCATCAATATGCTGCCGCACTGTACAGGTTTGGCCTCGCGCCTCCGATGAAAGAGCTAATGTCCTTTACCGGATTCGCGTTCCATTCGTCAACGGTCAGCTATGTTCTCGTAGGGTCGTTCTGTCGACATCTGATTGATCGCTACGGGATTCGGAAGATGATGCTCGTGTACGGGCGTGGAGATTACAGTACTGTATACGGACGCTCGCTTGACGAGCTCATCGCTGAGTGGCAGGGGTTCCTGGGGCGTCTCTCGGTCACAGACCCGGACCGAGACGCAATCGATGCGTTTTTCCGGCGGCCCCCGATTTTTCAAAAAGTATGTGCACGTGTGCTGGCAAACAGGATGATGCAGGCGAGAAGAATGTTTGAGCGAAAAGAGTACACTACAGCAGCAGCACTGTACCGTCAATCATTTGAAGACGGGGGAGCGTATGAAGCGCTCAGTGGATACTTTGCGAGTGCACTGCGGCTGCGCCAGTTCCACGTCCTCTCATCGGCACTTGATACGATCATCTTGAAGGATCCTCTCCCGACCCGGTATCTGCCGCTCTTCCTGATCGTGGGTGATGCGATGTGGGCTGAGGGAAAGAGTGAGAAGGCGGCGGAGGTCTATTCGCGCGTCATCGCTGCCGATATATCAGACGGATTTACCGAAGTAGCGTCACTTCGTTTGCATTCAATGAAAGACGAAGCCAATGAGGGTAGGCTCTTGTCATACTTCCTCAGTGACCTCGGCGACACGCTAGGACTGCGAACGCTTGACTCAATCATCTATGCAACCCCTGGCGACTGGGTTCCTCTCTATCTGAAGGCAATGGTCCTTCAGAGGTTGGATAGATTTCAGGACGCATATGATATTGCTCAGTCGTTCAATCTTGCCGATCGGGATGCGCGCCTCGAGGCGTTCCGGCTGCGGATGGATGCGCGCGCGCTCTTTCGCTTGAAGCGTTTTCAGGAAGCGAAGATTCCGTTGTGGACTTCTCTCAACTATTACTTGACGGAGGGAGCGGAACAGCATACAAGGGAATGGGTCGAGCGGTGCGATTGGATGTCAACGCATCTGTTTCCTTGATTGCGAGTACCCGAAAAGTCACATTGTGTAAGCATACGCCGCTGGGCGCCATCAATAGGCAATTCAATGCCGTCTCCGCAAAGGGACTGAACTGGATGAGGGAGACCAGCGGCACTAACCGGCAAAGTTGATTTCTCTTGAACACACCAACCAACACATACGGCCGCATCCTCATCACCCGGATGAAATTCATCGGTGATGTTGTCCTTACCACGCCGATCATCCGTTCCGTGCGGAAGGTCTGTCCGGACGCATTCATTGCCTATATGGGTGAAAAAGGCGCGGTCTCTCTGCTGGAGCAAAATCCCTTTCTTGATGAGATTGTTCCCTTCGATTTCTCACGCCCGGCCGCCATTGAACAAGTATGGGTTGCCCTTCTTCTCCGCCGCAGGAAGTTCGATCTTGCGATTGACCTTTTTGGCAATCCGCGCAGTGCGCTTCTGACCTACATGACTGGAGCTCGCGTACGAGTGGGACCCGCCCGGAAAGGCCGCGGTCGTCTGTATACGGTTCAGGTGCAGGATGATGGCCTGTCGAAGACCGCCGTCGAATTCCACAACCAGTTCATCAAGTCAGTAGGCATCGAACCGTCCGCACATCACACCGAGATCTTTCTCACGGACGATGAAAAGCGCGAAGCACGAATTTACCTTCAGTGGTTGAACCGCGAACACAATCAGCTTGCCGTCACCAAACCGGTGATCGGTATCCACCCCGGAGCGACATGGCCCGCCAAGAAGTGGCTGCCCGAACGCTTTGCTGAACTGGCCGGCTTCATTGCAGCGAAGCTTGGCGCGCAGGTTCTGATCACTGCTGGCCCAAACGACGGAGAAACGGTAAAGGCTGTCGTCGATCATGCCTTCCCAAACATCATCGTGCTGAACAATCTGCCACTTCGGCAGCTTGCGGCAATCATCTCTCATTGCTCGGTATTCATATCGAATGATGCGGCACCGATGCATATTGCGGCTGCTGTGGGGACACCGACGATTGGTTTGTTCGGTTCCGGCGAGGATAATGTCTGGTTTCCCTATTCCCATGGTGAAGGCCACAACGCTTTACGCAAAGATGTGCCCTGTCATCCGTGTCACTTGGATTTCTGCACCCGTCACGGTGACGAATACATGGAATGTATGAAGTTGCTGAGTGTCCAGGAGGTGTTCGCCGCGGTGGAGCGCACTTTGTATGCACGCCGGAGCAAGGCAAGTCATTGATTTTGTTGGAGTTTTTGCCGTCATTTCCATGTTTGGCGATAAATCAACAGATCATATACCCTAACCGAAATGACCATAAGGAATGGAGACATGAAGACGACTATCACGGATATTGTTGCGCGTGAAATCCTTGACTCGCGAGGCAATCCAACAATTGAAGTTGACGTTGAGCTTGAAAACGGCGTTATCGGCCGCGCGGCGGTGCCCAGCGGCGCCTCAACCGGCGAACACGAGGCGGTAGAGCTTCGGGACGGTGACAAGATGCGCTACGGTGGAAAGGGTGTGCTGAATGCAGTGGAACATGTGAACAGCACCATCGCTGAGGACCTTACCGGCTACGACGCCCTTGAGCAAACTGAGATCGATACGGTGATGATCAAGCTCGATGGAACCGCGACAAAGTCAAAACTTGGAGCCAATGCAATCCTTGGCGTTTCACTCGCTGTGGCAAAAGCAGCTGCACAGTCAGTTGGTCTGCCGCTGTACAAGTATATCGGGGGCGTCAACGCAAAAACGCTCCCCGTTCCGATGATGAACATCCTTAACGGCGGTAAGCACGCCGATAACAATGTCGACCTACAGGAATTCATGATCGTGCCCGTCAATGCACCGACGTTTGCTGAAGCACTGCGTATGGGGACCGAAGTGTTCCACGCACTGAAATCCGTGCTGGGGAAAAAGGGGTACAATACTGCTGTAGGCGATGAGGGAGGATTTGCCCCAAGCCTCAAGTCCAACGAAGAGGCAATCGAGGTCATCTTGGAAGCGGTCGCGAAGGCCAACTACACAGCAGGCAAAGATGTTTTTTTGGCCCTCGATCCGGCTTCAAGTGAGTTCTTCGACGACGGAAAATATGTCTTCAGCAAGTCCGATAAATCATCGAAGACTCCTGAACAAATGGTCCGATTCTACGAAAAGTGGGTGGGACAGTATCCGATCATTTCGATTGAAGACGGTATGGCAGAGAACGATTGGAATGGATGGAAAATCCTTACGGATACGATCGGTAAGAAAACGCAACTTGTCGGCGACGACCTCTTTGTGACGAACACGTCTTTTTTGAAAAAGGGGATCGAGCGCGGCGTGGCGAATTCTATTCTGATCAAAGTTAATCAGATCGGCACGCTGACTGAAACTCTTGAGGCCATCGAGATGGCGAAGCGTGCGGGGTACACCTGCGTGATCAGTCACCGCTCCGGTGAGACCGAAGATGCCACAATTGCCGACATTGCGGTGGCAACGAACGCAGGACAAATCAAGACCGGTTCGGCGAGTCGTACCGACAGAATCGCAAAGTATAACCAGCTCCTCCGTATTGAAGAGCAGCTCGGAACAAATGGTACATACCCTGGTCTCGGTGCCTTCAAGATCAAAGAACAGGCGTAGACGAACTCATTCTCGAACGGTGCACACATGAGTCAGCCCATCAAATTCGGTACGGACGGATGGCGTGCGGTCATCGCGGATGATTTTACGATTGCCAACCTCGAAAAAGTTGCGCTGGCAACGGCCCGCTACTTTAAGACTCATAAGAAGATCAAGAACGGCGTTGTCGTCGGATATGATGCCCGCTTCATGTCAAAGGAGTTTGCCGAAAAGTCGGCCGAAGTCATGGCGAACGCCGGTATCAAAATCAAACTTGCCAACAGCATGGTCAGCACCCCGATGATCTCCCTTCTGACAAAACTGGAGAACGCGGCCGGCGGCATAGTCATCACTGCAAGCCACAACCCGCCCAGGTACAACGGCTTCAAGATCAAGGGCGATTTCGGCGGACCGGCACATCCGGAAATGATTGCGAAGGTAGAGAAGGAGCTGGGGAAGGTGATGAGGCTGAAGAAAATATCGGCGGGGAAATACTCCTTCAGCCAACTCGTTGACAAGGCCCGGATCTCGTACATCACTATGAAGCAGCGGTATCTGGACGACGTTGCAAGGAAGATCGATATCGGAAGGATCAGGCAGTCCGGTATCAAGCTCCTGTTCGATGCGATGCATGGTGCCGGCCAGGGCGTTCTTGACACTGTTCTGCCAGACGTGAAGCAGATGCACGAGACGTTTAACCCCTCGTTTGGAGGCACGAACCCGGAGCCAATAGCACAAAACCTGACTGAGCTCGCGCGTCGCGTGAAAGCAGAAGGCTTTGACATCGGCATTGCAACTGATGGAGATGCTGACCGTTTAGGCGCCGTCGATGAGCAGGGGAATTTTGTCGACTCACACCGCATCTTCTCGGTGCTGCTCAAATATCTTGTCGAGCAGAAGCATATGATTGGTGATGTCGTCAAGTCGTTCTCTGTTACGCAAATGGTCGACAAGCAATGCGCAAAGTACGGCCTGACGATGCACGAGACACCGATCGGCTTCAAGTACATCTGCCGCCTGATGACGGAGCGTGATGTGCTCATCGGCGGCGAGGAGAGCGGTGGTCTTGCTGTCAAGGGGCACATCCCTGAGCGCGATGGGATTTACCTTGGTTTGTTGCTGTGCGAGATTATGGCTGTGCGTCGGAAGCGTTTGAGTGAACTGGTGCAGGAATTGATGGAGGAGTTCGGGCAGCACGAGGTCAGACGTATCGATCTGCATGTGACTGAGAAGGAAAAAGCGGTGCTCATGAAGAAGTACGCAATAGGAGTGAGGGACATCGGCGGCTATGTGGTCACGGATAGAAGAGACACGGATGGATACAAGTTCTTCGTTGACCGGGGGTGGGTGTTGGTGCGCGCCTCGGGCACCGAACCGTTGATCAGGTTTTATGCCGAGGCGGAGAGCGTTCCCAAGGTCGAGGCGCTGCTTGAAGCCGCCACCCGATACTGACCACGAAGTGCCAACATTTGTGCCATAAGGAGTGAAGAACACTGCATGCTAGCAACAATGTTCTACAACATTATGCCTGATGGGACAGTCAAGCAGGTGAATCCGTTCACCGAGACAGAAGTCTGGGCCGTTCCGGGGCGCAAGAGCCGGCCTATCATGAACGAGATTTCCGAGACTGCAAAGAAGCTTGAGGTTCATTCTCCCGAGGACTATTGCAGCTTCTGTCCTCCCCGTTACTACGAAACGCCACCGGAGAAGTCACGCCTGATCTTGACCAACGGCCGGTGGGAGCGTCTCGATTTTCTTCCGGCTGACAAATACTTCGAGACGACGGCCGAGTTCCGCAGGGTTGGCAACATGTTCGAGATTGTGACGCTTGACTACTGGCGGAAGAACTACGCCTATAAGATGCCGGTCTCACGACAACGATGGAGAGAGGAATACCTTGCGAAGCCGACCGGGCTCAAACATGTCACCGACATCATCCACTACAAACTGAGGCAGGAGGGGAAAAGGGATGATCAGCTTGAGAAGATTCCGCTCGCTGAGAAGCTGGCACTTGCCGACGCCTTCTTCGGCGGTGGACATGAGCTCATCATTGCGAAGCGCCACTACAAGGAAGCAGCGCAGTACGATGTGGAGCTCTGGTCTTCGGGCGAGATGACTCTGGAAGAGCACTTCCGGTATTTCAAGGTGACTATCGACGCCATCCAGGATGTCGTTCACAGCAACCGTTATGTGCGCTATATCAGCGTGTTCCAGAACTGGCTGCGGCCGGCGGGCGCATCCGTCGATCACCTCCACAAGCAGATCGTCGCATTGGACGAATGGGGAACATCAATTCAAAACCAGATCAGAATGCTGCGCGAAGATCCCAATGTCTTCAATGAATATGGGGTGAACTTTGCTGCTCACCACAATCTGATCTTTGCCGAGAACGAATATGCCATTGCGTTCGTCGGTGTGGGCCACCGCTGGCCCACGATCGAGATCTATTCTCGTTCGCAGACAGGTAGGCCGCACGAGCATTCGGACGATGAGATCAGGGGGATGAGTAATCTTGTTCATGCCTGTCACGCTGCCATGGGAAGCCAGCTCTCCTGCAATGAAGAATGGTACTACACACCAGTCGATGCGGTGTACAAGATGCCGTGGCATGTACTCATTCGATGGCGCGTGAGCGTCCCTGCCGGATTTGAAGGGGGAACCAGTATTTACATTAACCCCATGACCCCGATCGATCTGCGGGACGGAATGGTACCCCGGCTCTACAAACTGCGTGACGAAAACAAGATTGACCGCATCCGAATCGCGGAAGAATGCCGCGTTGATCCGAATCCGTTGAAATACTATCTAAAGTAAAGAACTCTTTCTTCTCGGCGATCCTGGTAAAACGCCCTGCATCTGTGGCCGTCGCATGGACGGGACATCGCTGATGCCCTGTATGACTCGATCATACAATCCATCGACGTGGCGTGCTCCGACTCCCGCACGTACTACATGCCTTCGTCTTCTTTCTGCACTTATCGTGAGCTGCAGTTCCGCTGCTGTCTGAATCCTTCCATGCGGGGTATACGGGAAATTTTGTATATTGTGTGCGCATGATTTCCGCTGTCAATATATCGATCCAGTTTGGTGCGAGATACCTATTCAAGGGTGCGTCCTTTCAGATCGGTCCACACGACCGAATCGGTCTCGTAGGTTCAAATGGAGCCGGAAAAACGACGCTGCTGAAGCTACTGGTTGGTGAATATGCGCCTGAGAGTGGGGCGGTGAGCAAAGCCAGGTTTGTGAACGTGGGTTACTTGCCGCAGGAAGGGATGCATGCGTCCGGGAAAACGCTCTACAAGGAGGTCGAAGCGGTGTTCAGCGATGTGATTGAGCTACAGACCAGGATCGACGAGGTTCACCTGCGAATGCAGGAGGTGAGTCAGGAAAGCGGGGAGCTCCACGAGTTGCTGGAGCTGTATGGTGATCTCCAGCATGCACTTGAGGACACCGACGCTTTTCGCATGAAATCGAAGATCGAAAAGGTGTTGATGGGACTCGGCTTCTCAGAGAGCGACTTCGACAAACAGACGGAGAAGTTCAGCGGTGGCTGGCAGATGAGAATCGCTCTTGCAAAGCTCTTGCTTCTACAGCCGTCGCTTCTGCTCCTGGACGAGCCGACGAATCACCTCGATCTTGACTCACTCCAGTGGCTTGAGGAGTATCTTCGAGCGTACGAAGGTGCGGTCATGATCGTGTCGCACGACCGCCGTTTCCTCAACAATATGACAACGAAGACATACGAGCTAAGCCTGGGCAGCTTTGTCGAGTATCCCGGCAACTTCAGTTACTACGATCAGGCAAAGAAGGAGCGGCAGGAACAACAGCGCGCGGCATTCAGGAACCAGCAAGTACAAATCCAACATGCCGAGCGGTTTATCGAGCGATTTCGCTACAAAGCGACCAAGGCGCGGCAGGTTCAGAGTCGCATCAAAGCATTGGAAAAGATGGAGCGGGTCGAGATTGAAGATCAAGAATCGGGAATTCATTTTGTATTTCCACCCGCTCTCCGGAGCGGACGCATGGCCATGGAGCTGCGTAACATACACAAGAGCTATGGTGACAACATATTGTTCAGTGGGATCGATCTCGACATCGGCCGCAATGACAAGGTCGCGTTTGTGGGCGTGAATGGTGCTGGCAAATCGACCCTCGCACGAATAATCGCAGGCGTTGAGTCGTTCGGTGCCGGCGAGCGCAAGCCGGGCCACAATGTTGTCCTGTCATATTTTGCACAACATCAGGCCGAAGAGCTGAACCCTGAAAGGGAGGTGCTGCAGACTGTCGATGAGGTTGCAACGGGGGAGCTACGGAAACAATTGCGCAATCTGCTCGCGTGTTTCCTGTTCAGAGGTGACGACGTGTTCAAGAAAGTAGGCGTCCTCTCCGGGGGAGAGAAAAGCCGTCTTGCGCTGGCAAAAATGCTGCTGCAGCCGAGCAACCTGATTGTGATGGACGAGCCGACCAATCACCTCGATATGCGATCGAAGGGAATTCTGCAGATGGCGCTGGGCGAATTCGGCGGCAGCTGTGTTATCGTGTCTCACGACAGGGACTTCCTTGACCCGCTTGTCAACAAGGTGGTGGAATTCAGGCGGGGGCGGATCAAGACCTACGCGGGCAATGTCAGCGACTACCTCTACGCGAAGCAGAGGGAACAGGTTGACCCGACGGATTCAGGGCCCGACCATGAGAAGATGAGTCCCCCGGGAAGGAGACCAGAAGCTCAACTCAGTGATAAAGAGCGCAAGCGTCTTGAGGCTGCACGTCGCCAGCAACGGTACGCGCGCGCAAAGCCGATTCAGGATGAAATCGCTGTCATTGAGCAAGTGATCGAAGAGAAGGATCGGCAAAAGAGCGACATCGAAGTGCTGATGGGTAGGCCCGACTTCTACCATGATGGCCAGCGTGTGAAAGAGATTACCGCACAATACAGGTCGCTGGAAAAAGAGCTCAACGATCAATACTTCAAATGGGGGGAACTAACAAAGAAGTTGGAAAAGATTCGGGAGGAATTCAGTTGTTGAGATGACACTTCCGTCTCGTACATCAGCAAGCGACCCGGCGGCCATCGACGTCTGTCCGTCAAGCTACTGCACAGCTGTCCAATTTTCCTATTGAACTAAAAACGTGAAACGCGGTGACGAGATCACCATAAAACTCGAGAGCTTTGCATACGAAGGGAAGAGCATTGCTCACGTCGGCGGATTGGTCGTGTTCATTGTGGGTGGCGTTCCCGGTGATACCGTACGGGCGCGACTCACGAAGATCAAGAAGCAATACGCAGAAGCCGAGACGCTCGAAGTGCTTATGCCTTCGCTGCTGCGCGTCCGGCCGAGGTGCGGGTATTTCGGGACGTGCGGCGGGTGCACATGGCAGCAGGTCGACTATAAGGCCCAGCTCGAGTTCAAGCGCCGGCATGTCATCGAAACCCTCGAGCACATCGGGGGGTTCAGCGGCGTTGAGGTGAAGCCGACCCTGGGGGCGGACGAGATCTATTTTTACCGCAACAAGATGGAGTTCTCATTTGGCGAGCGGTGGCTTGCGAAGGAGGAATTCCAGACCGTACCGCGGAGCCGGGAACCACGAGGCGGCGTCGCGCAATTTGCACTTGGTCTCCATATTCCCAACCGATTTGACAGAGTCCTCGACATCGAGGAATGTCACCTGCAGTCGGAGACGAGCTACCGTATTGTCAACGCAGTACGGTCGTTCTGTATTCAGCGGCAGCTTTCCATCTACTCCACGATCAGTCACACAGGGTACTTGCGGAATCTCGTCATACGCGGAAGCTCACGCACACAAGAGCTGATGGTCAATCTGGTGACGTCCGAAGATCACCCCGAAACCATGCAGGCAATCACCGGACACCTGCTGGAAATGTTTCCCTTGATCACTACCGTGGTGAACAATATCTCCCAGAGGAAAGCCCAAGTGGCGACTGGTGAGCGGGAAAAAGTCTACCACGGACCCGGTTTCATCACCGAGCGGATTGGAAAAAGAGCCTACCGCGTCTCTGCAAATTCGTTCTTCCAGACGAACACAACTCAAGCGGAGCGGCTTTACGATACCGCGCTTCGACTGGCGCAGTTGAAGCCCGAAGACATGGTGTTTGATCTCTATTCCGGGACGGGGACGATCGCGCTGCATATTGCTGACGCGGCAAACGGAGTTGTGGGGATCGAGTCGGCTAGTCCAGCAGTGGAGGATGCCCGGCGGAATGCGTCGATGAACGGCGTCAGCAACTGCACGTTTCTGCTGGGGGATCTTAAAGATAGGTTGACAAAAGACAACTCCTGGATGGAACAGTATCCGAAACCGAATGTTGTGATTGTGGACCCCCCGCGGACGGGCTTGCACGAGAAAGTTGCTCAGAGCATCGTCCGGCTGCGACCGGAGCGGATTGTCTACGTGAGCTGCAACCCTGCTACACAGGCGCGTGATTTGAAACTGATGTGCCGTGAGTCCATGTATCGGATTGTCGATGTACAGCCAGTCGATATGTTTCCCCAAACGTACCACATCGAAAACGTTGTTGGACTTTCTCTCATTGTGTGATGGTGCGGAGACCCCTCCCTCATTGATTCTGTGCGGCCTTACGGGTATCTTGGACACATCGAAGCAAGCATAGCCATGAGTCTGTCCAAAGGCCTTTTCGTAACCCTCTCAGCCATCTCCCTCGTTGGTTTTCTACCGAGCCATTCTTCGCTTTTGCACGCGAGCAACACAGTGAAGTCTGTCACAGCGGTAAGGACCGAAACACCCCCAGTTCTGGATGGGTTTGTGAATGATCCACAGTGGCAGACAGCGCCGGCTATTCTTGACTTTACCCAGTTTGATCCGGAGGAGGGCGCTTTGCCCACAGAGCTGACCTCTGTTCGAATTCTCTACACCGATCATGCGCTCTATGTCGGTGTGATCTGCTACGACTCACACCCGCGGGCTATTGTCCGGCAGCTCACGCGTCGTGACAGGAGCTCGGAGGCCGACAGGTTTACCGTTCAGATCGATTCGTACCACGATCACTCAACGGCGTTCGTCTTTTCGACGAATGTCTCCGGGGTTCAGAGCGACGGCGTCCTTTCACAGAACGGACTTTATTACGATGTGACATGGGACGCGCTCTGGAGCGTGATGACGCGTGTGTATATGGATGGCTGGTCTGCAGAGTTCGAGATTCCTTTCAACGCGCTCCGCTTCTCCGAGTTACGCGGGGATGCGTATGAATGGGGCGTCAACTTCCGGCGATACATTAGTCGCAAACATGAGACTGATGAATGGGTGGTGATCCCACGTAGCGAGAGGCTGATAATTTCGAAGTGGGGACACCTGGAGGGCATGGACAACATCATCCCTCCGATGAACCTGAGCGTCACTCCATACGTTGCGAGCACATCGACGTTTCAAACAGCCAATAAAGTGCACCCCAGTTCCACCGACCATTCACCCACCGCGGGGCTCGATCTGAAGTATGGTCTCACCCGCAACTTCACTCTTGACGCGACGGCAAACCCTGATTTTGGACAAGTGGAAGTTGACCAGGCAGTGTTGAACCTCACCGTCTTCGAGACCAATTATCCGGAAAAGCGTCCATTCTTTGTCGAGGGAGCTCAACTGTTCACGTTTGGCGCAAGCGCCATTGACAATTCATTCCTTCCCCTGTTCTTCTCTCGTCGAATTGGAAAGCGACCGTCGGGCAGCTACGCTGCTCCGCCGGGGACCACCTTTGGAGAGAATCCCCTGGCAACGACGATCCTGGGTGCCGTGAAAGCTACCGGTCACACGCAGTCCGGGTTTTCGCTTGGAGCGATTGCATCAGCAACGGATGAAGAACGGGCAACTGTCACCGACAGAGCGGGAAAAAAGTCTGAGGTGACGACAGAGCCCAGAGGTATATACAACGTCCTCAGGGTGAAGCAGGAATTTGGTGAGAACTCATGGCTCGGGGGGATTGCCACGCTTGCCTCACGGGAGCATACGTTCCCGGCCTTTTCAGGAGGACTGGACTGGAATCTCCGGTTCGAGGACTCCTACACACTCGACGGGTATATAGCTTCCGCCCATTCATCGGCCAATCAGGTTGAGGAGCAGAACGGGCTTGCAGGAAGACTGCTGTTTGCAAGGATTGCTGCGGAACATTGGCTGTATGAAGCGTCTCACGATTTCACGAGCAGGCATTTCAATAGTAATGACCTTGGCTTCTTCGCGCAGCCGCATGACCATGGCGGCCATTTCGCGCTGGAGTACCGGGAGAACTTTGCGACGTCTCCGGTGCGGCGGTATATTCTTACAGTTCTACCCGAGTATCGGTGGAATCTAGACGGCGTGCAGACCCGTGCAGCGGCATCAGCGCAATTCCTTGGAGAGTTCACGAACTTCTGGTCGGCAACGCTCAAATATGTCTTCGACTTACCGGCGTATGACGATGCTGAGCGTGGTATCATTGGGACCTACCGGCGGCCGGCAACACATCAGCTGTGGATGCAAATTCGCAGTGATGAGCGGGGACCGGTGTCCGGATCGTTCACCCCAGTATATGGGTTTGACGAGAAAGGGAAGAGGAGCCTGTCCGGCTTGCTGAGCATGACGATCCGGCCTGCGTCATGGATTGAATTGGCTCCGACACTGTACTATGAATGGACACGAAAGCAGGAAGCGTGGCTGGTACCTACCGGAAACGTGGTTGATACAACCATCTCTCTGTCTCGCTTCAGTGTGTTCGGTGACAGAGACGTGGACGAGTTTGACCTTGCGCTGCGCGGTACTATCACTTTCATGCGTTCTCTCTCGGTGCAGTTCTACCTGCAGGAGCTGCTCGCACGCGGGACGTACAAAGGCTACAGACGCCTCGCGAGCAGCACCGTGCTCACAGCCTACGACTACAGATCCAATCCTCAATTTGTCAATCCCGATTTCAACGGAATCACCTTCAACGCGAACATTCTTCTCCGCTGGGAATATCTACCGGGCAGTACGGTTTACCTGGTGTGGACGCAGGGCCGAGTTGACGATTCGGGGAACTATGCAACCACTATCGGGCGGCGGTTGAACGACACGTTCAGATTGCCGCACCAGGATGTCCTGTTGCTCAAAGTGAATTACTGGTTGCCGCTGTAAGCTACTGCTTATCCACCTGAGAGAAGGAGGGCTTTCCATTCCTTGAACGACGGCGGAATGCGTGTGCTCTTCTTTGTACGAAGGAGAGCCTCTGCGAGTGGCGGAGGCAAGGGAGGTTCGATGTCGATCGCCCGGCGGATAGTGTCGGGGAATTTCGCTGGGTGTGCTGTTGCAGCGACGATAACCGGTGGAGTGATCGATCCGCGCTCAAGAAGGGTTCGTGTTGCTGCAACGCCGACTGCGGTGTGCGGGTCCAGGATGTAGCCTGTCCGTGTGTATGTGCGCCGAATCTCCTGAAGTGTCTCTTCATCGGTGACACTCATTGCGTCAATTTCGCTACGCATGCTTGCTGCATCGTTGCCGTACAGTGCTTGGAGACGGGCCAGGTTGCTTGGATTACCGACATCCATGGCGTTGGAGAGTGTTGCCTGTGATGGGCGCGGAGTAAATGAGCCCGTTGCGAGGTACTGCGGCAGGACGTCGTTGATGTTGGTTGCAGCGATCAGCTTTCTAATCGGTGTCCCCATCCGCTTTGCATACGCTGCTGCGGTCAGATTTCCGACATTTCCGCTCGGCACGACCACGATCGGTGCTTCGCTGTCACCGGAATGCGTCTGTTGCGCCTGAGCAATTCCCCATACGTAATACGTGATCTGGGGCAGCAGGCGCCCGAGGTTCATCGAGTTGGCGGTTGTCAGCGTTCGAACGGAGAGGATCTCTTTTTCCGTAAGAGATTCCTTCACAAGTCGCTGACAATCGTCAAACGTGCCGTCCACCTCGACGGCGTGAATGTTGCCACCCAGTGTCGCCATTTGTTGTTCCTGCAGAGTACTGATCTTTCCTGACGGGTAAAGGATATAGACGGCAATGTTCGCGGTCTGATAAAAACTGTGTGCGACTGCGCTTCCCGTGTCGCCCGACGTAGCGACGAGAATAGTAACTTCTTTTTGTTCTTGGGACAAAAAGAAGGAGAGGACCTCCGCCATGAACCGAGCCCCGACATCTTTGAATGCGAGGGTCGGTCCGTGAAAGAGCTCGAGCAGGGAAATGCCTTCCTCCAGGTGCACTAATGGAATGGGAAAGTTCAATGCCCGTTGGACAATACCCTTGAGTTGTTCCGCTGGAATCTCAGCAATGAACGCCGACGAAACGCAGTACCCGAGGGAGTGAAGGGTTTCCGCCTCCAGTTGCTCACGGAGAGTGTGAGGTAATGGAGGAATATGTTCAGGGATGTAGAGTCCGCCATCAGGTGCAAGGGCTCGAAACAATGCCTCGCGGAAGCTGACAGACGGGCTCTTATGAAGGACGCTGAGAAATTTCATCGTTGTGGAATTGTGTATACCCTTGCACCGTGCATGTTCACGCGGGAGATGTACACTTCACACGGAACCCTCGCGTGGCGGGCAAATGCGTGGGTCATTGCTTTGCTGATTTGCATCGCTGCACGCATTGAGGACGCAACCGCGAACATTGAAGGACCGGAACCGGACAGGGTGCATCCGTGTGCGCCCGCTTGGAGCGCTGCCCGCTTGACTTCATGAAAGCCTGGGACAAGGTCAGCCCGCGCCAGTTCCGCGACTACGTCCTCGGTGCACTTCCCGACAAGCGCAGCATCGCCGCTTGCCAGTCCAGCTGTCAAACCGCCGACATTCCCCCATTGACGAACCGCAACCTTCAAAGGAAGGTGACGGGGCATGATCCTTCGAGCATCGTGCGTTCGCACAACAAGATGGGGGTGGACAACGACCCAAACAATTGTATTCCGAACCCGGATCGAGATGACATCGAGTGGATCGTAACTCCGGATAAGGCAAACGCCACCGAGCAACGATGGAGCAACGTTGTCAGCATGCGGTGCACCTGAAGCTTTCCGCTCTCCTTCAACTGCAAAGCGGAGCAGATCACGCCGCGGAAGCGGGGCATCGAGTAGCGCGTTGACTGCAACCACGGAAGCAACACTGCTCGCGGCGGAACTTCCAAGTCCGGACCCGATTGGCATCTGCTTGTGCAGCGTCATCTGAATGCCGAATCGCGGCCTGAGCTGGTTGAGCATCAAGTGGGCTACGTGGGCTGCAACGTTGTGACGCGCGTCGGACGGTACATCCTGGTGCTCAGTCTGCACGGAGAAGTTCAGACCGGGCTCAGAGATCCGGTGGGCGACAACGACATCTCCCGGCCGGTCGATGGCAATACCCAGGACGTCAAAGCCCGACCCCAGATTCGCAATTGTTGCAGGAGCAAACACCCGGACGGCACGCTCGGGCGCACGTGATTGTTGTGTAGACATTGCTGTGGTGCTCCCATGTTAGTACGGAAGATAATGAAGTAGTTTCAAGATGTCCGAGAAGACTCCCATTGCCGTTACGTCGGCACCAGCCCCCGGTCCCTGGACGACGAGCGGCGTTGTTGCATACCGCTGTGTAGTAAAGGCGATCACGCTGTCGCTGCCGCGGGCTACGGCGAACGGGTGGTCCACGGGGATCTCCTCAAGTTGGGCTGAGGCGGTCCGGTTGTGCAGCCTGCCGACGTAGCGAAGGAGGGTGCCGCGCGTTCGTGCGTGCACATAACGGCGTTTGATTGATGAGTCGTGCGCGGAGAATTTTCTGTAAAAGGTGGAGGAGAATTTGCCGCGCTGCAATGCAGGCGGGACCAGACTCTCCACACGGACATCTTTCAGATCCATCTTCCAGCCAAGTTGTCGTGCCAGGATTAGCAACTTACGTGCTACATCTTGCCCCGAGAGGTCTTCGCGCGGGTCCGGCTCGGTGATCCCGATCTTTTGTGCTTCGTGAACGCATGAGCTGAAGGGACGAGTTCCATCATAGTGATTGAAAAGATAACTCAGTGTACCGGAGAGAAGTCCCTCAATTCTTACCACTGCATCGCCGCTCGCAACGATGTCCTGGAGCGTCGAAATCACAGGCAAACCAGCACCGACGTTCGCTTCATAGAGGAAGTATTTCTCGTTCTTCCTCAAAAGCTCCATCAGGTGTGTGTACTGCTTCCATGGTAGCACGTTTGCCTTCTTATTCGGCGTAATGATGTGCATGTTTGCGGCGATGAAATCGGAGTAGGCACCCACAAGCTCAGAACTGGAGGTGCAATCAACCAGTGCTGCGTTCGTGAACTGACATTGTGTGATGGCCCGCACGAGCTCAGTCGGGCGCATCTTCTTGCGTGACGAATGGAGCGCCTCAGGCCATGCCGATAGGTCGATCTCGCCTGATGACAGGAGATAACGCTTGCTATCGGCAAGTCCGCAGACCCTGACATCAAACCCCTGGGATAAGAGTGACAAGCGCTGTTGCTGAAGCTGGCGTAGCAGTGCACTACCGATGTTTCCCACGCCAACGACCACGAGTGCAAGGTGCTTACGCTTCTCGAAAAACGACTGGTGGATGACGTTGAGTGCGCGGACTTTTTGCGCAGCGTCAATGACAAATGAGATGTTTCGCTCAGAGGCGCCTTGGGCGATTGCGCTGACATTGATTGAATTCCGACCAAGGGACTGAAACACTTTCCCCGAAACGCCGGGAGTCCCCTTCATTCCTTCGCCGACAATCGCCACGATTGTCTGCCACGACTTTTCGTCAATTGACGTAAGCTTATCCTGGAGTTCAAAATGGAACTCTTCTGTCATTGCCTCTCTGGCCGTGTGAACATCTTTGCCGCTCACTGCAAAGCAGATAGTGTGCTCCGATGATGCCTGTGAGATTAGAATAACGTTAACACGCTTGGATGCAAGAGCGCGGAACAGCCGCTCAGCAGTGCCTGGAACGCCAACCATGCTCAGTCCGCGGAGCGTGAAAAGAGTGATGTGGTCGATCGAGGTGATCCCCTTCGCCACGCCCTTCCAGCTATCAGCTTTGGCTGAGATGAGCGTGCCTGGAGCTGAGGGATTGAGTGTGTTCTTGATAAGAATCGGAATGTTCTTTCGGACGGCGGGTGCAATTGTTGCGGAGTGGAGAACCGTCGCCCCAAAGTACGAGAGTTCCATTGCCTCTTCATATGAAAGCTGCGGAACGACAAACGCTGACGACACGGCGCGCGGATCGGCGGTCAGTACACCATCGACATCAGTCCATATCTCGATGACCGAGGCGCCGAGCGCGGCGCCAACAATCGACGCGGTGTAGTCCGAGCCGTTACGGCCAAGTGTGGTAGTTCGTCCGTCCTCGGTCGCCGCTATGAATCCCGTGACGATGGGCAGTATATCGCGTCCGTGTTTTGCATGCAGCCGCGCGAAAGCGCGGCGGATTGAAGCGTCAGTGTGATCAAAGAGAACAGTGGCATGAGTGAACTGGTCATCAGTGATGATGAGGTCCCGCGCATCCACGTAGCATGCAGCGCAGCTTCTCTGGATGTAGGAAGACATAATGAGCGCTGACAGCCGTTCTCCGAAGCTTACGACAAGATCGAGAGCCCGCGGAGGGCAGTGACGGAGAAGAGAGATGCCGTGTAACACTTCCTGCAATTCGTGCAACAGTTGGTCTATCCGCTCACGCGTGGTGGCCCTGCCGCGGACCCCGTGGAGAGCCGTTAAGATATTCCTGTGCTGTGATGCAATGCGCTCATACACTGACAGGTATGCGTCTGCACCCGATTCGGCTAGGTGAGCACTCTCCAGGAGCAGGTCGGTAACGCCCTGAAATGCGGAGACGACGACGGAGACCCTGTCATTTTCGGCTGCGCTGAGTACAATCCTTCCAACGTCCTTGATACGATCGGCGTTCGCCAACGACGAACCGCCAAACTTCATGAGTTTCATGATTGCTCGTGCCTAGTGTGACTGCAAGTGCGTTACAAAGAAATCAATGATGCGACGTCTGTATTCATCTCCCCCTACCTCGGCCATATCGTAGTGCTTGGCGCCCGGGATAAGCCATAGTTCCTTTGGTTCGTTTGCGTTGGCGAACACCATCTCCGAGTATGCTGACTTGATGAGGGAATCGGCCGTGCCGTGGAGAACGAATATCGGAACATGGACGTCCTTGACAGTATCGACTGGTGAGACCGCGTTGGCTTTGAAGTGCGCAACGTGCTCCGAGCGTTTGATGACAATGTTCCGCAAGTAATGCCAGGGAAGCTTTATCATCCGCTTCTGGTAGTCGTCAAAGACGGACCGGAGCGTTGCGAAGCCGCTCTCTGCAACGACTGCGGCAACACGCGTGTCGGATGCCGCAACTTGAATGGCAACGGCTGCACCCATGGAGGTGCCGAACAATCCAATTCGCCCGAGGTGCACATCGGAACGTGTGTGCAGATAGCTGATGACTGTGGCCGTGTCATGTTTTTCGTAGAAGCCGTACGTACAATAATTTCCGCCGCTGTCACCATGACGGCGCGAGTCGTAAAGGAAGACGTTATAGCCGCGGTCACGCAGCAGCTTGGCAATAGGCAGTCCAACAATCTTGCATTCGCTCACCCCATGCAAGTATACGACAGTGCCCCGGGGTTGCCCCTGTGCCTTGACGAGCCAACAACTCAGGCAAATGCCTTCTGCAGTCTTCAGCGTAAACTCCTCATACGGGAGCTGAAGATCAGATGGATGAAGAATCGAGGTATACCGCTTGTAGTATTGAATCGTGCGGCGGTGAGGTTGCAGCAGCATCACCGGGCCGATGACGAGAATGACGAGCGAGACGAACATCAAAAACAGAACAACGAAGAGAATTCCCGCCAACAATATGCTCATCCGTGTTGGAACCCCGTGTTCTGTTTGGTGGCACGCTCACCTCTGGTTGAGGTCTGACGCGAAGCGTGTACATCCCATCTGTGTGATTGACTGCCCGCACCTCGGCAGAGGGCGGTCGATGCAATATAAAGAGCGTCGGAAAGTGATGCAACCGGGAATGGGATGTGGAGCGGCGGGCTTTGCATGTGCACTCTGTTCTTTGTATATTCTTGGCCGCCCCCATGACACTACCTCTGCAACAACCCCAGCGAATTGCCATAGTTCACGAATGGTTCACCTCGATGCGAGGCGGGGAGAAGTGTGTGGAAGCCCTGTGTGAGGTCTTTCCGAATGCAGAGCTCTTCGCACTGCTGCATGTCAAGGGATCAGTTTCTTCCACCATCGAGCGAATGCCAATCCATACCTCATTCGTCCAGCGGCTACCTCTCGCTCAACGCTACTATCGTTACTATCTGCCGTTGTTTCCCGCGGCAGTCCAACGATTTGAGCTGCGTGGGTTCGATCTCATTGTCTCTTCGCACCACTGTGTTGCTAAAGGAGTGCGAGCTCCACGCAATACGCTCCATGTCTGCTATTGTCACTCACCGATGCGATATATCTGGAACCTCTACGATGAGTATTTCGCAAAGGACCGTGCCGGCGTGGTGACCCGCACAGTAATGCGACTTATTGTGGACTACCTCCGGCAATGGGACGTCCAAGCTGCGGCGCGTCCACACCATTTCGTTGCGAATTCTCAGAATGTCCAGCACCGAATTCGCGACATTTACAATCGACCCTCCGATGTCATTTATCCTCCTGTTGACACTTCATTGTTTCATCTCTCACGCAAGAATGACGGCTACTACCTGATTGTCAGTGCACTCGTCCCGTACAAGCGCGTTGATCTCGCGGTAGAGGCATGTAACCGGGCCGGCGAACGACTGATCGTTGTCGGCGGTGGACCGGATTTGCGTCGGCTTCAAAAGCTGGCAGGGCGCACGGTCGAATTTGTTGGCTGGCAACCCGATGAGGCGCTGGCTGACTTCTATGCGAACTGCCGGGCAGTGCTGTTTCCCGGTGAGGAGGATTTCGGGATAGTTCCTCTCGAGGCGATGGCCTCAGGAAAACCGGTGGTTGCTTTCGCACGCGGTGGCGCACTCGAGACGGTTCTGGAGTCTCCCTCACTCAGGACAGGGATCCTCTTCCCCGAACAGACCGTTGATTCCCTGATCGCTGCCATTCGCCATCTTGACACGCTTGACTTCGATCCTGAAACGCTAAGAACCTATACGATGAGTTTTGACAAGGAGGTTTACAAGCGGCGGATGAAGGAGTACCTCCAAGAAAAGTGGGATCAATTTGCATTCCGGACTCGCTAAGTACGCGTCAGAAAAGAGATAAGAGGGGAAAGTTCGTTGACATTGCAGCCGCGTTTCAGTATATTTCAAGTTCAAAATCTGCCCAGCGAGAGATGCCCTCCGAAGGAAGCCGGCACCGGGGAAGACCCCTTGAGTACAACGTTCTCATTGTACCTACCAGCGAAAGGGGAAAAACAAGAAGTTTCCGGACCAGTGGACTGACGGCTGTTTTAGTGCTCGGTGTGTGTTGCGTGCTGATTGTGGCGCTGACCCTCGTGGCACTGGTGTACACGCCACTGGCTCGGTATGTCTCTATTCCAAATCCAGAACTCGATCGCAGGTACGGCCGCGAGATTTTAGATACCCAGGCGCGGCTGAGCGAGCTGTTCCAGGACGTTCTCGCGCTCAAGTATTACAATCGGCAGTTGCGAAAGGCACTGGGAGATCAGGGTGCACGGGATACATCCTTGACAAGGGGATCCGCGTTGTCGTCACCAGCTTCAGCACGCCGTCCCGAGAGCACTCTCACTGTCGTGCAGGAAAAACGGCTCAGCGCTGCCAATACCCGGGGACGGGAGCGAACATGGAAACCTGACGCAGGGGCCGCTCAGGGAACTGTCATAGCGACAAGTGCCCCGATCCCACGGTTGACGTTTCCGCTGGCTCCACCGACAGGGGGGTTCATTTCACAGCGTTTTGACCCCTCACGGAACCACTTCGGTCTCGATTATGCGGGGAAGCAGGGCGCGCCGATTTTTGCTGCAGCGGACGGATATGTTGTGTTCTCCGGGTGGACGTATGATGATGGGAATATGCTGATCGTCTCACACGGCGACAGATACCTGACCGTATATAAGCACAACCAGTCACTGTTCAAGAGCGCACATTCCTTAGTGAAGCGGGGTGAGATTATCGGTGTGCTGGGAACGTCCGGTCACACGAGCCTTGGGCCTCACCTGCACTTTGAGGTGTGGAAAGATGGGATCCCACACGACCCTGAGGAGTACCTCTTGAACGTTCACAAAATCCAATAGCACTCGGAGGGATTTGTTATGAGCGAAAAGCGACAGGTGGAAGGTGATCTTAGTCTCCTGAGTGCAGGGACATCGATCGAGGGAAAGATCACCACCGAAGGGAGCATCCGGGTTGACGGGAGATTGGTCGGTGATCTCACTGCAACAGCGAATGCCGCCGTGGGAGCTACCGGAATGGTGCAGGGAAACGTCGAGGCGAAAAACGTCTCCATTGCCGGGACTGTACACGGCAACGTAGCAGCGGCGGAAAAGCTTATTCTGGAAGAGAAATCCGTGATGCGGGGAGATATTCGTGCGACTGTCCTCGTTATTGATGAAGGTGCGACTTTTGACGGGCGTTGTGCGATGACGAAACAGACAAGTGCCGGGAACGAGGGGTCATATCTCCACAAATGAGCCCAAAGACGCACCCGAACAGAAGAAGCCTCAGTCCGGGCGGAGCGGCAAGTGGAGCAGAGAGTTCGGTCCATACCTCACTCTTGGTCTGCAACTCGCGCTTTCCGTTGTTGTGTTTTTCTTTGTCGGTCGCTGGCTCGACAGCTGGCTGGGCACGTCGCCATGGCTTATGATTGCCGGGCTCGTGCTGGGTATTGTTGGGGGATTCCTCCAATTCTTTCGGACGGTGATTGCCTTGGGAAAAGAAGAAGACGAAAAAGCTGAGCGGCAAAGGAAGCATTACGAACGTGAAAGTTGACGGCAGATTCCCGAAGCAAGTCATTGTGACCTTGATCATCGGCACTGTTGTTGCGGCGTATCCGCTCTTCACGTTCGGTTCTCCCGACGTGATCAAATCGGTTGTAGCCGGGGGTGGCCTGAGCACGTTGAACGTCTTGCTCGGGTACCTTGCTATCGAGTATTCGTTTGGCAAATCCTATTCTACCTTTTTCAAAATCGTGCTCGGGGGAATGGGTGTTCGGATGGTCTTGCTGCTCACGGCCCTGGTGGTGTTGATCAAGTTGTGTGGTTTTCACTCGGTTGGGCTCACCGTGTCGATGCTTACGTTCTACGTGATCTATCTGGTCTTGGAAGTTCTCTTCATTCAACGTAAAATTGTCACGAGAAATCAGGGGTAGAGCGTCATTCCCATGTTCGTGTTTCTGAGTTCAACAGCTGATACGGCCCGCGGTCTGCCCGGAGCTGCCGATACCCTCCGTTCGGCAGCAGCGCACGGCGGTGGGCAGGGGGGGGGGAATCTGTTCGTTGAGTTGTTGCATCACGTTCAGGATTCGCGCCAGCTTGACATTCCACTGCTCGGCCATATCGACCTCCCCCACTTCAGTCCTGTCAAACTTGTGGGCATCTCCATCGATTTCTCCATCACCAAGCACGTTGTGTTCCTGTGGATTGCTGCGTTCATCCTGACGTTGTTGTTGATGTATGCGGCACGCAGAAACACGAGGAGAGTCGTCCCAACCGGATTGGGTAATCTTATGGAAGTGTTCGTCGTCTTCATTCGTGACGAGGTCGTGCTCCCGAACATGGGACCGAAAGGTTTGATGTACCTCCCCTATCTGCTGACGACGTTCTTCTTTATCCTCACGATGAATTTGCTCGGACTCATTCCGTATGGTGCCTCCGCAACAGGAAACGTCAGTGTTACGGCCGGGCTGGCCATCATCGCGTTCTTCATGATTCAGGTTGCGGCGATCAGGGCGCAGGGACTTGGCCACTACCTTGCGCATCTTACCGGAGGAGTCCACTGGGCTTTGTGGCCGATCATGATTCCTATTGAGATCCTCGGGATGTTTACGAAGCCCTTTGCTCTCTGCATCCGGCTTTTTGCAAACATGACTGGCGGCCATATCGTCATTGTCTCGCTCTTGGGACTGATCTTTCTCTTCAAGTCATACATAATTGCTGTCGCGCCTATCGGCTTTGCTGTTGCCATCAACTTTCTGGAACTCTTCATTGCATTTCTTCAGGCCTATATCTTTACGATGCTTACCTCACTTTTCATGGGCGTGGGGATTCAGGCGGCGAGCCACGCGGACGGTGAGGGTGAGGAGCACGCCTAGTGAATGTCAATTAACGTAGACTCGGTTACTACATCATCAAACACAATCATCTGAGGAGGATGAATATGGAAGCAACTGGCATTGGGTTTTTGGCAGCTGGTATCGGTGCTGCGCTGACAGTAATTGGTGCCGGCTACGGCATCGGCAAGCTCGCCGCGGCGGCAATGGAAGCGAGCGGTCGGCAACCGGAGGTGGCTGGACAGGTTCGTACATCGATGCTGATTGCTGCGGCTCTTATTGAGGGGGCCACATTCTTCGCGCTTTCTATCTGCATCATTCTTGCTACAAAGTCAGTGTAACCGGTCGCGCGGCACTATGCTAGAGATAAATCCCGGTTTGATAGTCTGGACGATTGTCACCTTTGTGATTGTCCTGGTGATCCTCCGAGCGGTTGCCTGGAAGCCCTTGCTTGGTGCGTTGAGCGGGCGGGAGGAGAAGATCCGCACGTCGCTGCAGCAGACCGAAGAGGCCCAACAGAAAGCGCAGCAGCTGCTAGAGCAGAACAAGCAGCAGCTCGCTGTGGCCGAGGAGCAAGCACAGCGGATTATGAAAGAGGGGAGGGAAATGGGCGAGAAGCTGAAAGCTGAGATCGTGGAGCGGGCAAATGCAACCTCGCGCCACATGATCATGCAAGCGAAGAACGAGATCCAGCAGGAAAAGGACGCCGCGTTGAAAGAACTGCGTGCTGAGGTTGCTGACCTGGCAATCGGCGCAGCGGGGAAAATCATCGATGCGAATCTCGACACGCCGAAGCAGAGGAAACTGGTCGATTCGATCATCAACCAGATACAAAAGAGCTGAACTCCAATGAAAAACGTTCGTGTAGCACGACGCTATGCTGCGGCCCTCTTGGCCGACGCGGACCAAAAGAACGTGATCGAAGCTGTTGCTGCGGATCTTGGCACGCTCGGACGACTGATGCATGACTCCCGTGAGCTTCGCCATCTGGTCGCAAGCCGGTTGGTGTCGGCCGAGAAGAAATTGCGCGTCATTCATGAACTGTTCACGTCGCGGTTCGGCAAGGAAACTCTGGACTTTCTGCACCTGCTGATCGACAAACAACGCGAGGCGCTCCTTCCCGACATCATCGGCCAATACGCCGTCTTGCTGAATGAAAAGCTTGGCATTGTTACAGTCGACGTGACATCGGCGGTCGAGATTGCCCCGCTGCAGGAGAAAGCCATCCATGAACGGCTCGAACGTTATACGCAGAAGAAGGTGAAGGTGCGCTTCTCACTCGATGCGGGCATCAAGGGTGGGGTTGTGGTGCGCATTGGTGACACAGTGCTGGATGCCAGCATCAAACATCAACTGGAATTGTTGCGAGAGTGCCTCGTCGGTGGAACAGCATTATAACGTATGAGGCGGCGGTCCACGTACGACTTGACAATGATGATATGAGGTGTGATTCATGGCAGAAGTGAGAGCAGATGAAGTTTCCGCAATCCTGAGAAGGCAGCTCGGCGGTTTTGAGAAGGAGGTCGACATCTATGATGTGGGCACCGTGCTCCAGGTAGGCGACGGCGTGGCTCGCGTGTACGGGCTTTCAAAGGCCCTCATGAGCGAGTTGGTGGAGTTCCCGCACGGCGTGTTCGGCATGGTGCTTAACCTGGAAGAGGACAATGTTGGCTGCATTCTCTTCGGCGAAAGCAGCGAGATCAAGGAAGGAGACACTGTCAAGCGAACCGGACGCGTTGCTTCCATACCGGTGGGAGAACAAATGCTAGGTCGTGTCGTCAATCCGCTCGGTCAGCCAACGGACGGGCGTGGTCCGATCATAACCGGGAGCATGATGCCCATCGAGCGCAAAGCACTGGGGGTCATCCAGCGGCAGCCGGTGATCGAGCCGCTGCAAACCGGCATCAAGGCCGTCGACAGCATGATCCCGATCGGCCGCGGACAGCGGGAGCTTATCATCGGCGACCGGCAGACCGGGAAGACTGCTATTGCGCTCGACACAATCGTCAACCAAAAGTATACTCATACCGAAAAGGCGGCACAGGAAGGAACCAAGCCGGTCTATTGCATCTATGTCGCCATCGGGCAGAAGAGCTCCGGCGTCGCACAGGTGGTCGACAAGCTGCAACAGGAAGGAGCAATGGAGTACACCACTGTCATTGCCGCGACAGCAAGTGATCCGGCGCCGCTGCAGTTCATCGCTCCGTATTCAGGGGCAACGCTGGGCGAGTATTTTCGGGACAGCGGACGACATGCGCTGGTTGTGTATGATGACCTGTCGAAACAGGCACAGTCATATCGTCAGGTGTCACTGTTGCTCCGCCGGCCGCCGGGACGCGAAGCATATCCCGGCGACGTGTTCTATCTCCACTCACGACTCCTTGAGCGCGCGTCCAAACTGAGCGAGGAACTCGGCGGAGGAAGTTTGACGGCACTCCCGATCATTGAGACTCAGGCCGGCGACGTGTCTTCTTATATCCCCACGAATGTTATCTCCATCACCGACGGTCAGATCTATCTCGAATCGGGTCTGTTCAATTCGGGTATCCGCCCCGCGATCAACGTCGGCATCTCGGTGTCGCGGGTTGGAGGGAAGGCGCAGATTAAAGCGATGAAGAAGGTTGCAGGTCGGCTGCGCATCGACCTTGCACAGTACCGGGATTTGGAGGCGTTCGCGAAGTTCGGCTCTGATCTCGACAAAGCAACGCTCGCCCAGCTTCGACGCGGCTCGCACCTGGTGGAGCTGTTGAAGCAAGGCCAGTACGTCCCTATGCCTGTCGAGCAACAGGTTGTCACCATCTTCGCCGGAACCAACGGCTTCCTTGATGGAATTCCCTTGCGGGAAGTGCAGCGGTACGAGCGGGAGATCCTGGAGATGGTGCAACTCAAACACACAGACCTTCTGCAGCACATTGTCGAAACTAAAGATCTCACGGAGGATCTCACAAAACAGCTGAAGGCTGTTGTGACAGAGTTCACCGAGTCGTTTATGACAACCATCCGCACTGAGTAACGACGGAACATGGCAACACTGCGTGAAGTACGTGCCCGTATCGGCGGCGTGAAGAAAACCGAGAAGATCACCAGGGCGATGAAAATGGTCGCCGCGGCGAAGCTGCGCCGCGCACAGGCTGCCGTGGTCGCCGCACGGCCGTATGCGCGTAAGATCCAGGAGCTCCTCCAGCACCTGAATGCCAATGCAGAGATCCTCCTGAATCCTTTGTTGGTGCCGAGGGAGACCAACGGCGTAGCACTGGTTGTAGTGACCGCCGATCGAGGGATGTGCGGTCCCTTCAACTCGAACGTCGTGAAGGCGGCGATGGGTCATGCCGAATTCAATTATCAGCAATTTCTTACTTCGGGACGGTTGAAGCTCTTCTGTGTTGGACGCAAAGGCGCTGACTTTTTCACGAAGCAGCGGTATGCACTCGCCGGGAGGTACGTCAGTGTGTACAACAACCTCGTTTTTGCTGAGACGCAGAAGATTGCACACGACATTGTTGATGGCTACCTGAAAGGGGAGTTCGATAAAGTCGAGGTGATTTACAACGAGTTTAAATCGGTAACTCGCCAGCGTATTGTTGTTGAGCCATTCCTGCCAATTCCCCCGGAGGCGATCGGGACCGCTGTCAAGTCGACCCGACTGGTCAACTACATCTATGAACCGTCAAGCCGGGGCATCGCGCACGCGATGGTTCCCAAGCATGTCGATTTCCAGATGTGGCGCATTGTTCTGGAGTCGAATGCCGCGGAACAGGCAGCTCGCATGACGGCGATGGATAATGCCACGGAGAACGCTAATGAGTTGATTACTACCCTACAACTCTTGTATAACAAGGCCCGGCAAGCTGCCATAACGAAAGAGTTGCTTGAAGTTGTCAGCGGATCTGAAGCTCTCCGCAGTAGTGAATAGGCCGCCAACAGAGATCCCGTCGGCTATTGTATTGTCTGTGAGTGTCTGCTTGAGTCGGCAGGTTGCACAAGTAGCTGATTCTACGTAGATTACATGACATGTATGTTGATACACAAAGCCTTTTTCCATTCCGGAAGTTAAATGTTTGAAGATCTTAGTCAGAAGCTGGAACGTGTCTTCAAGCGGCTGAGGGGCCAGGGTAAGATCTCGGAGACCAACGTAGCCGAAACTCTTCGCGAGGTCCGGCGTGTTCTTCTCGATGCGGACGTTAACTACAAGGTCGCCAGACAGTTCATCGATGATGTTCAGAAACGGGCGCTCGGGCAAGAGGTTCTCCAGAGCATTACTCCGGGACAGCTCATTGTGAAGATCATTCGTGACGAGTTGATCAAGCTGCTGGGAACATCGAAGGCTGAAATCACGTTTTCTCCACTCCCGCCAACGGTTATTATGGTGGCAGGATTGCAGGGGTCCGGGAAAACAACATTTTGTGCAAAACTGGCACGATATCTCAAAACCCAAGGCCATCACCCGCTGCTTGCCGCCGCGGATATGCACAGGCCGGCCGCGATCGATCAACTGATTACGCTCGGCGGACAGATCGACATCCCGGTCTATTCGGAACGGTCTGCATCGGCGCCTGTCGTTGCAGAGCATGCCCTGGCTCATGCACGTGGAAACGCCCGGGACGTCGTAATTGTTGACACTGCAGGGCGTCTCCATGTTGATGAGGAAATGATGAAGGAAGTGGAGACGATCAAGACCGTGATCGCGCCGCATGAGACCCTGTTTGCTGTTGACGCCATGACTGGGCAGGATGCGGTGAATGCCGCGAAAGCTTTTTATGACCGGCTCAACTTTCACGGTGTGGTTCTGACGAAGATGGACGGCGACGCGCGTGGAGGGGCAGCACTCTCACTCCGTGCAACTGTCGGTAGACCTATCAAGTTTATCAGCACAGGTGAGAAACTTGATGCCCTGGAGAAGTTCCACCCCGAGAGGATGGCTTCACGCATTCTAGGTATGGGAGACATTGTCACATTGGTCGAGAAGGCCCAGGAGCATGTCGATGCAGAAAAGGCGGCGAAGCTTGAAGCCAAGGTGCGATCCTCACAGTTCACCCTTGAGGACTTCCTCGAACAACTTCAGGAAGTGAAAAAGATCGGGCCGTTAAGCCAGGTGCTCGGGATGCTTCCCGGCATGCAACAGATGCCTCAAAACGTTTCGCTTGACGATAATGGGCTCATCAGAATTGAGGCAATGATACAGTCCATGACGATTGATGAACGGCAAAGACCGCACATGATCAACGGAAGCCGTAGAAAGCGTATCGCGTTGGGGAGCGGCACAACCGTGCAGGAGGTGAACAAGTTGATGAAGCAGTTTGAGCAGATGCAAAGGATGATGAAGACCCTTGGCAAAGGTAGGAACGCGAGGAGACTGATGCGGGACATGAAACTGCAGTCAGGGGTCTGAATAACTGTTTGGTTGACTGTACTGTGACTCATTTCATAGAGGAGAACCACGTTGGCGGTACGTTTGAGATTGCGTAGAATTGGTAAGAAGAAGATGCCAATCTATCAGATTGTTGCGGCGGATTCGCGTTCGGCCCGTACGGGAAAAATCCTTGACGTCGTTGGTCGCTACGAGCCGTTGAAGGATCCACTGCTCGTGTCGGCGAAGGAAGATCGCGTGATGCTCTGGCTGAAAAACGGCGCCCTTCCCACCGACACGGTGCGTAGCCTGTTTCGCCGCTCCGGTTTGTGGCTGAAGTGGAACTTGACCCGGAAAGGGCTGGGCGAGGCAGCCATTGCCATCGAGATGGAGAAATGGCAGATGATGCAGGCGGAAAAGCATCAGCGTGAGCAAGCCCGCAAGGCAAGCCGAAGGGCCGCGCACCGAAAAGCAAGAAAAGGTGCTCAGGCAGAGGCGCCAGCAGCGCCGCCTGTTGCTGCAGAAACCACCGGTCAGGCCTGAGTTTCTGACTGGCGTATAATGGTCATCAACGCCTAGGATCCAAGACGGGACTCTCTGATGGGTCGAGAACTCCGTCGTGCGCTGCCCGGATCCGAGGTCACCACCGGAAAGCTGCCCGGTGCGTTCTTTCTCATCCCTGGAGAGTTTATGCGCATGTGCGCCGCAGGTGTACAGGCGGAGTGCGGCATGTGAGGCAATGTTGCTCTTGTTCATTGTCAGGAGGAAAGCACATAGAAGGAGGCGTCCAATGGAGGAATTCCTCAAGTTCATCACGAAGCATCTTGTCGATCAGCCGCACCTAGTTACACTCCTACAAGAGGAAAAAGACGGGAAAATGGTGTTCACGCTGAAGGTGGCAGAACAAGACGTGGGAAAGGTGATCGGGAAAAAGGGAAGAACCGCACAGGCGCTGCGGACCCTGCTTGCGGCAGTGGCAGCCAAAGAGGGAAAACGCGCAATTCTTGAGATCGCTGATTGAGTTCTTCCAAACACGTTCTGTTTGCAGTCGGTGAGTTCGTCAAGGCCTTTGGTATCAAAGGTGAGATCGTTGTTCGGCCGATGACTGACAGCGTACAGAGGCTGGGAAAGCTGCGTAGGGTGTTCGTCGGTCCGACCGCGGAGACTGCTCAGGAAACGACAGTTGAGTTTGCACGCGTTGAGAGACGCGGCGTGCGGGTGAAGCTGTCGCATGTGGATGATCGAATCGTTGCAGAGCGCATCGTCGGTGCACTGCTGTTTGTCGATGAGACCGACCGCACGCGACTTCCAAAGGGACGGTACTTCATCCATGATATTGTCGGATTGACCGTGATCGACCAGGGGCACCGTACCATAGGCACGGTGACGGATGTTCTGCGAATGCCTGCACACGATGTGTATGTTGTCCGTTCCGGCGATCGTGAAGTGATGGTACCTGCGGTGAAACAGTTCATCAAGAGTATCGATGTGAAGACAAAGACGATGAGAGTGCATCTCATCGAGGGGATGACGGAGTGATATGCGAATCGACATTGTTACCGGTTTTCCCCGGCTGATTGCCGGACCGCTGCAGGAAAGCGTGCTCCACCGGGCGCAGGAAAAAGGCCTTGTCGAGATCGTCGTGCATGACCTTCGCGGTTACGCGACAGACAAACATAAAACAATCGATGATGCCCCGTACGGCGGGGGAGCGGGAATGATACTGAAGCCCGAGCCGGCCTTTTCCTGCATTGAGGCGCTGCAGTCCCGGCACAGGTTCGACGAGGTCATCTACTTGAGCGCGGACGGGGAGCCGTTGAAACAGCAGCTTGCCAATACGCTGTCGCTTAAAAACAATCTTCTCCTCCTGTGCGGACACTACAAGGGAATTGATGAACGGATCCGCGAAACGTTCGTGACTAGGGAGATCTCAATCGGCGATTACGTGCTGACCGGCGGCGAGCTGCCGGCGCTCGTCCTAATCGATAGCGTTGTGCGACTTATCCCCGGTGTGCTCGGTGACGGGGAGTCTCTGCTCGAAGACTCGTTCCAGGAAGGTCTGCTTGATGCTCCGCAGTATACGCGTCCGGCCGAGTTCCGGGGTATGAAGGTACCGGAGGTGTTGCTCTCAGGCAACCACGCGGAAATAGCTGAATGGCGCAGACAACAAAAACAGGAGCGGACACTTGAACGGCGGAAGGATTTGTTAGAACATTCATGATCAACCTGGCATTGGAGACGACGAATGGAAAAGGTACGACTTGTTGAAGCGACACAACTGAAGACGGGCATTCCTGAATTCGGATCCGGCGACACCGTCAATGTGCACGTCCGGGTGGTAGAAGGCGATAAAGAGCGCATCCAACAGTTTCAGGGCGTTGTGATCGGCCGCCATGGTGCGGGCATGAACGCCACCTTTACAGTGAGGAAGGTTTCCGACGGTGTTGGCGTCGAGCGCATTTTCCCGCTACACTCGCCCCGCATTGCAAAGATCGAAAGGGTGAAAGAAGGGGCGGTCCGCCGCGCAAAGCTCTACTACTTGAGAGACCTTGCAGCGAAGGCCATTCGCCAGAAGACCAATGCGTGAGTCGTGAGTAATCCGAAACGGCTGGGAGTATCGCCGCACACGTACTGCCTTCCGTTGACCGAGGGACTGCAGAAGGATGCGGCGTTTGAACTCTGCGTTGATGCCACAACTAAAAACGCGATCAGACTGCGCCACCGTGAGCTTGACGCAGCCTTCTTGTCTCCCATCGACTACGCTCGCGAAAGCTCGGGCTACTTCATTGTTCCTGCCATTGCGGTTTCATCACGGCAGGGGAACGACACCGTCGTTCTCCATTTTCGAGAAGGCCTGCACGCCATAACTACTCTCGCGGCAGATCCATCCTCGACCTCCGAAATCATTCTCGCAAAAATCCTCCTTGCGGAAAAATTCAATAGCGAGCCGTCTGTCGTTCCGGTCACTGGAACACTAAGCACGATGCTCTCCAAAGCAGATGCGGCTCTCCTCGTCGGCGACGCGGCATTTGATGTTGCGACTTCCCATCTCAACAAACTTGACCTCATCGAGGAATGGAATGACCTGCTGAACCTTCCGTACGTTCACGGATTCTGGTGCGGACGGGAAAATGCAGTCTCGCTGCCGGAGATTGAACGGATCCAACAGGCCAGGGATAATGGTGTTCGCGCACTTGACCGGCTGAGTTCCGAGTCTGTCCTGAGGTTCCATTCACACGTAACTAAAAGCACTATGAAAACGTATCTCGATGGATTCACGTATGATTTCACCGATGAGGTACGTGATGGACTGAACGAGTTCCTCCGCTATGCATACTACCACCAGGTCCTCCCCGACGTTGCCGATATCAACTTCTTCAGCACAAGTTCCGATAGCTCTGGCGATAGCGCGGAAATCTCACTCAATTAGCCACACGGTCTGGTTTCCCTTCTAAATTGAATCTTTCTTAAAAGATGGGTAGATTATTTTCACATTTTCGACCCACTGAAGGATGATCAAAACCCTGTACATAAAAAACTACGCTCTTATTGGTGAACTGAATGTTGAATTCGACAATGGACTTGTCATCCTTACCGGCGAGACCGGGGCAGGGAAGTCTATCATTATTGATGCACTGGGCCTCCTTCTTGGGGAGAGGGCAAGCTCGGAGGTCGTGCGGAGCGGGGCCGAAAAGGCAATCGTGGAGGGCGTGTTCCAGGTTGTCGGCAACAAGAAACTACAGCGATTCCTGCAGGAAAACAGCCTCGAGGCAGCCGACGATCTTGTCGTACGACGTGAAATCACTGCAAAGGGCCAGAGCCGCTGTTTCATCAATGACTCGCCGACGACTGCGGCGCTGCAAAAACAGGCGGGAGAGTTCCTGGTGGACCTCCACGGCCAGCACGAGCATCAGTCCCTGCTTCGAGTGGAGAATCATATCGAAATGCTGGATGAGTTTGGAGGTCTGGGACTCATGGTCGGGGAGTTCCAGGCTTCTTTGAAGGATTTGAGAGACCTCTCACGCCAGCTCACTGAACTGCGCCGCCATGAGCAACAACTGCGGGAGAAAAGGGAGTTCTATGAATTCCAATTGAAGGAAATCGATGCCGTTGCGCCCCAGGCAGGCGAAGATGACCAGGTTGCCAGCGAGCTGAAAGTTCTGGAGAATGCCGAGAAACTCTTCGAGACGACCCGTGACCTCTATGAGAAGTTGTACGAAGGTGAGAACTCGATCCACGATCTTC
>Ga0299912_10000420_pt1 | contig 36809 bp, 46 predicted proteins | sample RVTome_2_FD_207667 | JGI IMG/M metagenome (GOLD analysis project Ga0299912, IMG submission 207667) | Soil microbial communities from uranium-contaminated site in the Upper Colorado River Basin, Wyoming, United States - RVT95D214 (version 2) ... | reverse complement strand
TCATGATCTTCTCTTCAGTCGGCAACTGACTAACCTTTTCCGGAGACTCTTTTATCGCGATGAGCGCTCGTTTTGCCTTAGCCTTCGTCGCCGGTGCCGTTACGCTATCAGGCGATGCCGCTATCTGAGCCAGCTTTGCGATAACCTGTTTCTTCTGAGGCGAGATCTGCGAGTCCATTACCTTCTTGACGACCTTGCGCTCTTTTTTCGTGTACGGCACCGCTGGCGCTACTTGTTTCGTGCCTGCTTTGATAATGGGAGCTGCGGCCGCCTTTGGTTTCGTCGTTTTGGGGAGTTTCTTCGTCGGTGTGACGGCTCCCTTCTTTTTTTGACTCAGCATGAGCGCAACGACGGCCGCCCCGAGTCCTATTATTGCCCACATTCCCATAGTTGAAATCCTTTATTTATAGGGGTTTTTCATTCCAAGCCTTTCGCTGGGGTCCTCCGTTTTTCCGTTTGGATAGCGAACGTAAACATGCCAGGTCTTACCGCGCTTGCTGAACCACGGTACGGCGCGTATGCCAAGCATACGTAGCTCTGCACAACGCCAAGCCGCGAGATCCTCACAATCGCCGTAGCGCGTTTCGAGCATCTGTTCGATCGTCTGCCACTGCTCTTTTCCGGTTCCCTCGCGCCTGTATCGTACGCCCGACTCGTATATCTTCGGTAGTCGCGCCCGCTTGAGCTGATTCACGTCCAGACTTACGAGCGTATTGACCATGACCTTAATGTCATCGATCGAATACGTTCGTAGTCTGAATCCTATTTCCACTATCAAAACCTGTTGGTTTGAGGCCTACTGCGCGACGTCGCCTACGATCATTCCCTCTAGAGGAACGATAGCGGCCGTAGGATTACGAACCGTGATCTGGATGTTCACACCCGGAACAGCGGTGTCGCCCTTAAGAGCCGAATCGGTCGCCGTGATGTCAAAACACTCAACCGGTATTTCGCCCGGTCCGGCGAATTGACTGGACGTTCCGACTTGCACATCGACGATCATCAAGCCCGCGCTGATGCTTGCGGGAATCGATAGGCGATGCGGCTTGAACGGCAACTGCGGAGCCAGGTTTACTGTGATGGTTCCGCCGATTGGTACGTTCGTGATTCCGAGACCGATCGGGTAGTTTCGGAATTGGTGCGCTCGCACCTTGGTTAGAGCCTTGCGGATAACCGGCTGAAACTTTCGCTTCACGGCCTTTGCGATTTTACGCTTTACCGCTCCGATATCGTCATCGTCGAAATCGTCGCCCGAAAGCGATTCGAGCACTTCGTCAACGACGTCGCCGATTAGCTCGTCTTCACCGATGATTTCTTCTCCGTATCCTTCGAGATATTCCATTTTTATTCTCCATCATCATCGATGACCTTCTCTTTTTTATTTTTTTTATTAGACCTACTGCCGTGGCTGGTCATAAGCGACGGCTCGGCCGAGAAATTGGACTACTGGCCTACTCGTCTTCGATTTCGTTGATCTCTTGGGCATATCCCGAGACCTTCGTTCCTCCGAGCTGCAACTTGCTCGCGATCCGATATGCGGAAATCGAGAGCATTCCATCGGCGACGCTCTGCGCCATGCGCTTCGTTTGCGCTCCGCCTACGCCCATATTCGCCAATATGAGCGCCGCGATACCGGCCATGTCGGTAAACTCGATGTCGCCGATCTTTGGTAGCGCGAATCCCTGACTTTCGGCGAGACCAACGGCCGCCGCCGAACCAACCGCAAGCATTGTGTGAGTGTTGCGCGCCGCGACCTCGGCCGCCTTGCGTTTTGCGATCGATGTGCCTTTCATGGTAGCCAGTCGGCTACCTTCTAGTTGCTTTCTCAGTTTTGCCAAACTAGCTTTAGCCATGATTTATTTCTCCTATTTGGTTTTTTTTCTCGTTGTTAGGTACCATCCTAACAACAGAATTCCGATACCAACGACCACGCCGGGGACAAACCCGGATGGTCGCTCTACCCATTGATCGAGCTCGTCAAAGCCTGGTTTCTCGCCGAGCTTCTTAAGCAACCCCGTAGATTTTTTCGCTGTCGCTCGATAGACCGCTAACTGATTCTGGTACTCGTCTCCGTACAGCCCGAGAGCTTCCTCGAACGGCCGGTCAAGTAGGGTGTCGTACCACTGGCGAAATGAGTTACGCGACGCTGACAGTTCATTTTTGAAATCGTCGGAGACATCGACGCGCCCTTGAACCGTGCGACCGACAAGTTGATTGTACAGCTTGTTCCACTCGTCGTTGAGGTTCTTGGACGCTTCGCGAAGTTCCCACGGGGTCATTCATAGGAAATTCCAGCGTTTTTACAGTGAAAGCAAAGAATTTCGGTGTGCATCAATGATGCTCGTTTGGTACGATTCGTGCGATTCGGCCTAATTAGGCCGTACAACAAATTAGCGCGTAGCGCGTCCGCCTGAACAAATGGCAAGTCGGACGCGAAATAGGGAGTTACGCGACGAATTCTTAATTAAACCCCGTAGGTTGTTAGACCTACGGTGTTTGAACATCCGATGTTCACCGGAAGTGCTAAAAGATAAAAAATATTACAGTCGCTTTGTAATGGTTTTGGAGCGACGAATCACGTTTCGGCACTGCTCAAAAAGTGGTTACCGCTACGAATAATATTACGCTAGCGCTGTATCTAGTTTACTGAACGAGCGTAAAGTAGAACAGTTCGCGAACAGTTCTCGACACCGCGCGAACAGTTCAAACGCCGTTATAGATGGACTGTCAGCGAAGGTCAGCCAGGAGGCTTTTCGGTCAATAAATCGCTTGTTTTCCCGTGCACATCGCCTGTAACCGGTTCGGGTGAAAGCCACACTTCCCATGGTTGGCAACCCGCGAGCCAGTCACACCACATGATAGCTTTCTCGGCCGCGTCCGCTGGCGATGTGTGTTGACTGCTGATAATCCAATATCGGTCGAGAGAGTATTTTAGGCCGTCTTCGGTCTCGCCTGCTACTTCTTCCTCTCTGATATCCTCCCAACCCTTCGTAGCCGGTTTCTCGCCGCGCCAAATCGCTTGACGGGTATAAAGTAGGTCCGAGGCTTTCAGAGCGTCCAGATAGCCGATTTCGCCCGGTTGCCCCGCGTATCTATGTCGTCCGCTCAACGTCGTTCGGTGAATTTGCTTTCCCGTGAACGGATCCCGCAACGCTCCGATAAGCGCGGCTTGCGGGATCCCCGCGACCAGTCGATTATATTTTCCTTTGCGCGCGGTACCCTTCGAGAGTTTCACCAATAGCCAGCCAAGCGCGAAAATACGTCGTGCTCGGTCTGCTCCGACGGCCGAGCCCGCGTAGCTGTACGCTCTGGACATTTCAACACTGGTCGAGTTGTCCTGTTGCGAATTGCAAGCAAGAAGATCGCGATCATCGATTTTCTTGGTTTCGATCATCCCGAGCGCCGCGCGGTGAATGCGCGTAAGCGCGATCTTGTTGTCGAGCATGTTCGCATACTCGCGAATCACTTTTCCGCTTTGGTCGGCGATCATCGCTTGGCAATCGAGCCATAGGTGCGCCGGAATGAGCGCCGGATGAGGATTTTCTATCCCGCCCTTGAGTAGTTTATCCTTGAGACGCGCGATCATTCGCAAGTTAGAGCGCTTCACCTTGCGCGCGGAATGCTTCTCTTTTTTCTGGCTAGTCCGCTGTTTTTTCAGCTCTTTATCGTACCGAGATCGCGCTTGTCGGTTCGGAAGCGTTTCTCGTACGCGGTCGATTTCTGAATCTTTTTCAGTAGTTCGAGACTTATTGTAGATTTCGTCGAGATTTTCGACGCCCACCACTTGCGATAGTTTTTTCAGTATGTTACTAATGTCTGACATCTGATATTTCGTTCATGGCTCGACGTAGAACTTCACTGTATTTGGATGACGAAGAACGTCGGCTCCTCAGAACGGCCGCTGCTATGTACGATATGTCGATGACGGGGTACATGAGAACAGTTGCTCTTCTACACTCCAAACGGGTTGTTCGGAACCCGTCTAACCTTCCTCGAATCGAGAGAACCATACTAGATGAGCAAATCCGAAAAGGCAATTAATGACTGTATCGCGAAACGTCCTACATCGGCGGTACGGTTACAGGTTGTCGATAAATCCATAGCCAGAAATGACGCTATTTGCTCGTTTTCCGTGGAAGAAGTCGAGGTAACTGGACTCGCGGAGATCGTGCGCGACATCAACGCGCAATGCGAACAGCGAGCCGATTTCAACAACCGCGAAACGCCCTTCTCGATCGAATGGCTCTGTGGCGACGATCACGTAGCCCGATCCGTAGCGATCCGAGTGGCGACGTCAGAAGCGACGGGGAGCCCGCCCACAGACGGCTCGATTGAAGCTCAGCTTGCGAACGCATCGAAAATGCTCGCCGAGATGCATGACTACACGATCCAATTGAACAAGCTCGTTGGGTCTATCCATGAGGGAACAATTCGAGCGTTCATGGAGAGGATCGAGGTCCTCGAAGCAGAACGCGCGAGTACGCTCCAGCTCAAGGAAGAGTTGATCGTCGAGGCCGCCGGTATGGAGTCCGAGCAAAAGGAAAATATGGATCGTCTCCTTGGCGTACTTGAAAAGGTCGTTGTCTCGCGGTTGTCGCCAAAGAATCCGGGTTCAGAGTAGCCGGTTGAGTATCTCTACCGCGAGCCATAGCCAGCCAAGCGAGAGAATCGCGAGTAGGCTAAACTTCAGCACGTCCAAAAACACGGGTAGCATGACAAGGACCTTGCCCTTTCGTGACCTTCTAGGGGTTATTTTGAGCCTTTTTTTTCGGTTAGACGTTTCGTCATCTAAGTAACCGAAAACAGGACGTATTAAAGTAGCCTGAAAAACGGATCTTAATACGTGCCTAAAATGGTACGTCGGCTTCTTTCAAGAACTTCTCGGCCGCCTTCAGCTCCGCAAGCTCGCGCTGGCATTTCCCGAGATCGTCCCAGCATGAGTTACCATTCTCGCCGGGTTGCCTCTCGCGAAATATACGCTCGGCTTCCCGCTCCCACTCACGTTCTTTTTTCGCTCGTAGCTCGTCGAGTTCCTCGGGATGGTCATGCACGAATTCTAAAAATGCTTCGGTGCGCGAACGATGCTTTGTTGCTTTGATTTTCGCGCGATGCTTTTTGAATAGCGCGATCAAGAGCTTATCCTCACCGAGGTTGCGGATTACCTCATCGTCCGATTCCGCGCGAAGCTCGGCCGCTCGACGGCCGCCCTTTCGGCCGCGTTCGGAGATCATCATTGAAGCTTGCGCGCGAAGCCGATCGATCTCCTTGCGCTCCTTATCGAGCGCTTCGAGAGATCTCGAGATCTCATCGAGCCCGCGAGTATCGATGACCTTACAGCTTTTGCACGTTTCGGCCGCGTTTGCCTTTGCGCGCTTTATTGCCTGTTCGAGCTTTCGCTTTGCGACAGTCGCGCGTTGTCGAGCTTTTTTTATCGCGGATTTGCACTCGGCTTGACACGCTCTTAGTCGCTTCTTTCGCTCGCGTTGCGCCGATTTGACCGCCGATTTGAGCTTCGGTAAAACGGCTTTTCGTCGTTGGTTGATCTCCGCGCGTAATGCGCGCCGTTGTGCTGGGACGCTGTTTGCCATACCTAAGCATATCCGCGCGCATCTTTTTGATCAACTCGTCGATGCGCTTCTCTTCTACATCGTCGAGTAGATGATTTAGAATTTCGTGGCGCAACGATCCGCGCCGTACCTCTACCTCAAAAAATCTAGGGCGGTCTTTTGCCATAGCGTTCCTTCCTCGATATAGCCATCCACGACCGTTCGGCTCTTCCATCGCCCGTGTCGCATGATCGTACGATCATCGATGCCATGTTGCGCCGCCGTCGTCGCGAGTCCTCGCCGCAACGAGTGAGACGAGTACGACGCCGGTAAACGCGCGAGCACGGCCGCTCGATTAATTATCCGCGTGACGGTTTTTGTGGTCATCGGAAACACGCGATCATCATTAGGTAACGGATCGAACAGTTCCGCTTGTCGCAAGAGATATCGTTCGAGATTACGAGCCGGACAGATAGAAGCTCGCGCAACGTGGAAATACGGTAGCGGGATTGTCTTTCCTTTGCCCGTCTGATCGGTCTTCGAGCGCGGTAAGAGAAGCTCGAAACCCTCGGTTGTCTGTTCGAGGTCGCAACGTCGGATCGATACAATCTCCGAAGCTCGTAGAGCGCCCGACCAACCGACCGTAAGCAGCGCCTTATCTCGCTGTAGTGGAGTTGCCTCGACGATCGCGGTCAGTTCGTCGATGCCGATTGCTTTCGCTTTCTTTTGCGGTCGGCCGAGATCATACGCGTATTGACCGAGGTAAGCACGTACCTTATCGGTACGGATTCTCTCGGCTCCCAAGAGCCACGATAGCGACGAGACATGCTGTAGCACGGTAGCGAGTGATTTACCGGTTGTCTTGAAGCAACTGAGAAAACCGAGAACCTCGGTCTCCAGCTCCTCGTCATCCCATCGCGTGTAATCGTAAGTCCGCGTCCATTTGTACCAACGCTCAAGACAATAGCGATAAGTCCGCGTAGTCGAGTCGGCGTGTGGTTTCATTTGTTCCACGCCCACGTAGAGATCATCGTCATTAGGGGATCTGTCATCGGTAGGGGCTTGTAGATCAATAACATCAGGTCTTTAGGGTAGGGCCATATTTCGCCCCTAAAAGTCAACCGAGGTCGTAAACCTTCGACGTCCGCTTTGCTGAGCACGTCACGCTCAAACCACAACGATCCGATCGACGCCGGAACAAGCACGAGAAGGACCGTTCCCTTTTTTATCTTTACTCGGTGTTCAGCGCATTTCGCGATCCACGGCCTTAGCCAACGATACGGCGGGTTGAGAAACAGCACGCCTTTCGTCGGCCACGGCTGTTTCAACGAATCTTCTATTTCGTCAAAATACTTCCTACAAACAGCGTTCGTCCCGCTTGCTGCGAGGTCGAATGTTATACGGCCGAAACGCCGTTCAATCGCCCGTAGGAACTCTTTCGGCGTGCGGTAATCCTGTTTCGAACGACCGGGTTTCTGTTTCGGCATTCGTCGAGGTTGAGGTTTAGTTTTTTGGCTTTTTGTCATCTCTCCAATCGGGTTTTATGCGGATTCCCTCGACGGGTGTCTTGTCGTTGTCATCATTGTCACTTCCAGCGAATAAGCCCTTCAATAGCGCTAACGCGGCTTTGATGATTGTGAGCAGTTTTGACACGGTTCACCTCCTGCCATGAGGATAGCCGTCTCTTGCATCTTTTGCACGAGCTTCAGTATCTCCCAAAGCTCGTCACAGCGCTTCTCAAGTTCGGTCGTATCCTGTTCAGCGAACTTGAGCGCTGAACGCGATAGATTGCATATCTCCTCTGTCTTATCGACGACGGGTTGAAGGTTTTGCGTTGTCGTTTCGATGTATCCGAGCGCCGGGTTTGCCCCGCAACCTGCTACTATTAGCAAGACAATAAACAGCGTCCTTTTCATTTTCGGTAACTCCTATTTTAGTAAGCATCTTCAAAGTTGCTTTGTTGATGCGATTTAACTCCGTGAGTCGTTTGATCTCCTCGTCGAAGCCGCGAATCATACATTGGTTGAATCGCACGATCCCGATTCGACCGACAAGGAAATCGACAAAGAAACCGCGCGATAACGCCATGTGTTGCAAACTGTGCGTACAACGTATTATCTCCGTTCCTACATCCGCTCCTGATACGACCGAGTTTTTGACCACTTCCTCACCAAAAATCGTTGAATAGACGTTTGGAAATTCATCGGCGAACTTTTTACCTTGCTCGATATCAAGGCGGTTGTGTTCGCGGAGACACTCGCCAAGAAACTTATTTATTCTAAGCTTCAATCGAGCTTTTGACTCAAGCTTAGCTTTTTGCTTTTTCGTCATGTCCCTATCGCTCCTTTGGAAAAAGGATATGGGTCAAGTATTGTTGTATGTTCTGATCGAAATTGAATTTGCAGTCGCTACAAAGCCAGATCGTAACGCCCGCGAAGCTGTTTCGATCGGTTTCATCGACTCCACCGATCGATATTGTTATTTGTCGATAACCTTTTTTATAAGCGTCCCATTCTCCAAGTACGACGTTGTTCTTTGAACATCGATCGCAACTCACCTCGTAAATGGGATCGTTCGACTGTTTGTAGCTCATAATAGATCTATCTTTCGTATCTCGTATGAATCGCCGTGACCTATCCACGCCGAGCACTTCGAGGTCTTTGGATCTATTGGAGTCTCGTTTATTGCCGAAGCACAAGAATAAATACCGAAGCGTTTTGACGCTTTGATGCACGAATAACAACCGGCTCGATAGGTCATTTCGAGCACGGGGTTTACCGGGTACTCCCACAGATAGAGCATACCCTTTACACGTTCGTTCGGTATCTCGTATATCTCGCGCAAGACCCAAGCCCAGAGACCCGGTATGTAATCGCATTGCGCGGCGATCTCGTCCTCGGGCGTCATCGGTCGGCAATCAACAAGCGTTGTAATCGCAACGAGACACCCGCACGGCTGAATAGCTGGTCTCGACGATGCAACTATGATCAAGGGTCCACGGTAAGGTTTGCCGTTTATGATCGCCTCCCAGGAACGAGTTTCGATTGTTTTCTCTCGACGCGCGATCTTGTTCGCCCAGGGTTGCCGAACGTTGAGCGCTTTCATTCGGTTAGCTTCGTTGGCTCATTCGTTGGATCTTCCCTACCAAACAATGTTTTGATTGCCTCTAGCTGTTCCCATGCTTCCGGTGTCTCGCTCCACCACTGGCAAGCCGTCTTAATTGACTCGACATCGGTTAATTGCACCAAAGCTCCGAGAAAAGCACCGAGCAGTTTGGATACTTCACGGGAGGTTAGGTGTGTTCGTGCTGGATTCGGATCGAGTTGTGGTTTCATTTTTCATGTACTCCTCTAGCGCCTTTACGGCGGTTATTAGTTCATCTTCCGTTTCAGCTCTTGCTATCATTTGTCCTATCAAATACGGAGCGAGAAAATCCGCTATTTTCGGTAACAACACCGCCACGCGACGCACTTATTTTTTGTGCATTGAATGGATTCGTTTTTTTTTGGCTCGACTCATTTCGTTTTTTTGATAGGCGGTAATACTGTTGCGCACCATGGACAACAATAGATAGGTTCGTCGTTGATCTCTCCTGAAGTTGAGACGAACCATTTATCGGTCCCTTTTTTCCGCACAATCCAAAGCTCGCCAGAATCGCAGCAATCGAAAGCATCCTCGCATATCTCGAACGGCGCCGGAGCCGCGGTCGAAGGCGGCTCGGGGCGAGCTCGGAGTCCGGAGGGAGCTTCCGCCGGCATTCGCGCCGGCTTCAAACTTGCTCCGAGCTGCCCTCGAAGCTCCCGATCGGTCTGCTCGCAAGCTGTCACCAGTCCGTATGATATTGCCCATGGAATACGGGCTCGCCTTTCAGCACGTCGCCGACCGCTTAGTTTTGTTTTGTTGCGGCTTACCTTCGCCTCGAAGGGAGGGAAGCAACCCCACAGATAAAACGATCCGTATCGCTCGACCGGAGAACCTATCAGCCGAGATATCGCGCGCGTAGCGCCGTGGACGTTCTCGATCACCCACCATCGCGGTTTTAGGTGGTTGATTATCTCGATCGCACGTTTGACAAGTTCAAGGCCCTTATCGATGTCACGACCTTTTGATCGGACGGTCGTTAGCAGGTCACAAGGAGGACTCGCCCAGATAAGATCCCATTGAGTTATAGGGTATAATTCGGATTCCCAAGGCAACCATTTTGAAAGATCCATTTTCAAATCGGCATTGCTATCGGACGCGTTGTCTATGCGAAAGACTCGCCACCCTCGCACTTCGGCCGCTCGTGAGGCCGCTCCCGTGCCAGAAAACAAATCAAGCATTGATAATTGTGCTCTCATTGTTTCGCCCTCAATCGCTCTATTTCATCCGCCACTTGATTCAAAAAATCATCGGGAGCCGTGGCGGCTAGAAGTGCTCCGAAGGGATAGAGAGCCGCCAGGCGATCGAGCGCCTTATTCAGCCGATCTCGTCTTTTTCCACCTGGTTGTGTCGTTCGACGTCTTACCTTTTTTCTACGTATTGATTCCGACATCGCAATGTCCTAGAATATACTGTTCTAGGACATTGTCAATTTGAATCGATAACGGGCAATTTCACCCGTCGATAACGAAGGAAACAACGATGATAATTCAAAAGGCAAAACCGGTTTTTTACGCACACTGCGACATGTGCGGAGCTGAGAACCGACTAGAGATCGATTACAATCACGCTCTACTACCCGATACACAAGCGACCGACCAGGCCGATTCACACGGGTTTTCATGCGTGCATATCCAAGTAGAAACTGCGGGAAAACGGTTACGCGGACAATACGATTTATTGGTTTGTCCGGTTTGCCTGCGAACACTAGTTTCTGTGCTGAGAACGCCATCGGATCAACTATGGGCACAACTATCGCGCTTCATGCCTGAAGAAATAAAAGGACGATTGGATGATCCCATAAGCGAGTTTAAGCTGGTTGCGAACGAGCCCGTTTTCGAGTCCGTTAGGATATATGCGGGTATGAACGGTGCATCGCGGCCGCCCGAAGTACACACGACCCATATGCCCAAAAGTACTATCGGGCTTCCCGCGACAACGGTTGCTAAACTGCAATCGGTAGCGATGGAACAAGGCTCCCACGGTCCCGAGGAACAGGCCGCCCTTAGACGGCTACTTTCGCAAGAAGGCACCATAGAAGATATCGGCTTACTACGCGAAATCGCGAACCTCGCTAAAGTGAATCTTCCCCTCGAAGCTCAACTCCGAGATATCGATTCCGTTCACGAGGAGCTACGGCGCAATGCGTAACCCGCCTAATTCGACTCTCTACGGCCTTCTATGCTCGGTCGGTCTGTTCCTATCGGCGTGCTCGGGTTCGGGTGATGATGAGCCGGTTTACATGGTAGACTCGGATTCAGGCAACGCCTTTGACACCGACGAGATCGGCTCTCGCGACGAGAATCGGGGCGTTGCCCCTTCACAGGACGCGGCCGAGCTGCTCGACGATACGGACGCGTCAGTAGACGCATTAGTAGACGCGTCTGGAGACGCGGCCGAAGTGGTAACCGATGCGACTACGGTTACCAAGGATGCGGGAGACGCATCAGTAGACGCGTCTGGAGACGCGGCCGAAGTGGTAACCGATGCGACCACGGTTACCAAGGATGCGGGAGACGCGGCCGAGCTGCTCGACGCCGACGACGGCGCCGCCGAGCTCGACGCCCGCGACGGCGCCGCCGATTGCAACCCGATCGGTCGGTGGCAAGTCTACATCAATCAGTCACCTATCCAATGTTTCAATACTCAGGGTTCCGAGGGTTTTTTTATCGATATTTCGAGCGTTGAGTGCGAGCAAGATCTCGAGATCTCGCTCGATATAAACGCCCTGCCTAGTATCTGGGGTCACTTCGTCGGAACGATATCGTATCATCTCGATTTTGAAGGCGACACGCTGACCGCGACGGCCGAGATTTCGGGTACTATCACAAACGGAGCGGGTACGATGCAGTGTGAGTCTACAGCGTTCGTTACGGGGATTCGAAGATGATTTTGGTTGTCGAAGAAACTCGCCGGAGAGTGAACTACCTGAGAGAGCGAGGGTTCAACCGAGACGATCATGGCTATCGATATGGCCAAGGATGTCATATTTCCTTCTCTCAGTCTTGGCGAAGCTTGATGAAGTATGAATGCCGAGCCGAAGACTGGAACCCTCCTCAGTATTACGAAAACCTCGATTGCAACGGCTGTAGAGATTCGCACCTGGTTGAAATCAGTCGCGCGATCAAGGAAGCTCTACGACAAACGATAAACCGTCATTGTTCGTGTGGCGGCCGTGGACCAAGCGATCCGAGTTGTTGCGCCGCTTGTCACATTTGGCACGAGCTTTACACGGAACGGCAATCATGAAGAGAAAAAGCAAAATAAGCTGTGATACGTCGTTGCAAATCATAAGAGACGGAGACCTTGGAGCGATTGGCGTTCGGTACCATGACGGATATGTGGATATCGGTTTCTGGATCGGTGATCCGACGCAAGACGGCAAAGTAACCGGGAACCCGGCTTTCATCGCTTCTTTATCCGGAGACGAATTACATTGTTTCTTCGAAGACCTAACGAACGCGTACGAGGAATACGTCAATAACAATCCCAATAACGTTTTACCAAGAACGGAAACACCACATTGATCGAACTATCACTATCCTATCGCGAAGCCTACGCGCTTCAGGCGATACTTGCCGAAACATTAGTCGAGCTTGAAAAAGAGAAAGCGAAAGAAGAACTCGAATTGTCGCCCGAGGATATCGTGTTCTTTGCGTCGATGAAGAGCCTAAAGAAAAAGCTCGATGACGCCGTTCTATCTACTAAACAAGCTCAAGAGTTAATGCCAATCAAAGTACAAACTGAAGGGGGTTCTAATGAGACTCAGGATTAACAGCACTTACATTGAGGAAGTTCGCGACTATCACGACATCGACGAAGCGATAGCCGACGCGGCCGCTGTCGCGCTGCTCGAATCTCGCGCGGCGAAGGGCATCGGAACGGCGGTTCTGTCGGACGCCGTATCGTCAATCGCTAGAGTAGTCGTGTCGTCAGCCAGCCGAGAAGTACAGCCGTTACCAGCGGAACCGCAAGACCGCGTTTCGTCGCGATCTGTTGCATCGAAAACTTTATAGCTGGCACGGTCGCAGACCCTTTATAGAACCAGTTTACTTTAGGGCCGAATCCTACGCCCATGTCGAGAGCCGAACCGAGGTTCCGATGGCGGCCGAAAGAGTCGGCCCGTTTTTTTTGCTGCTCGGGTGTCTCGGTTGCTTTGGCCGTCGAGGCCGCGAAATGCTGAGCTTGCGCGTTTGGCGTTTTTATCGCGCCGTTCAATACGGCTTGCACGATTGTCTTGTAACGTGCGGGAATCTTATTGAGCGGGGTTTTCGCGTATTGCTCGCGAGCTTTCGCGCGTTCGATTGCGCGTTCGAGGTCCTCGCCTTTCAGACGGTTCGCATACGCGATATGTAAATCACCGCTCAAGAACCACCGAGGGTTGATCGGCTGAACGTAGTCGCGCAAAAACAACGACAAGCTCGGCCAGGCTTTTTTCGGGTAAGTCGCCGCGTACCGTTGTATCAACGTATGGATAACGCCCGCGACGGGTTCACCTTCCCGCCACGCGGATCGGGTGAGGTCTAATACGTCGGTCTCGGTGAGAATGTACTCGAAATCTTTATCGCCTTTCCGGAACCGGATAGTGGGTGTTTTTCGTATGATAGCCGTTTGAATCATTTTAGGTTCGGTAGATTTAGCGCGATAGGGTGTAAGCGAATCGTCTCCTCGATTTTGTCCAGCCGGTTTTTTATTAGGGTCATCTCCGCTCGCATCTCGAAGATGTACAATAACGTCGTCGAGACCAAGACGGTCATGATCGACGTGAGGATAGTTTGGGTAATACGTTGCATTATTTCAGCCGTTGATAGCTCTTCACCGCTCGCGATTCGATCGCCTGCTTGAGTTGCGCGGCCGTCATGTCGGTTATGTCGCCGTTCTTGAGCTGGACTTTGTAGCGTACTCCTTTCGGCATTTCGGTTGACCACTGGGCGGACGCTCGACTCGTCCAGGCTTTGATCGCCATAGGGATAGCGAGCAACCCGAGACCGATTATTAGGGGGTTCATTTTGCACCTCTCGCACGTTGATAGTTATGCCAGTTATAGAGCGACGTTAGCGCGCCGCTACCCGCCATGAATGCGCCAAGGGGTTTATTGCGACGTCGCAGTAGCCAGCCCGCCCAGATCATCGCCGGACCAAGGAGGAACACATCGATCAATCGTATTGCTTGTGGCTTCATATCTCTCTGTACGTGGTTACCTTTCCTGCATCAATTGCTCGTTGTAAACCAGCGCTGTCTAACATCGGTTCGGTACCGTCTTTGAATAGCGCGATCCAGTACCGCCCTTCCTCAATCAGCTTTTTTTTTTCGCGACGAGCTGTTTGTGCGATTTCACTTCGAGCCGTTCGAGAGCGTTCGCAAGCCGAGCGCTATCCATTTTTACTACCGAGCCGTCTTTCAGTGTGACCGACCACTGGGCGTTTTTCATGGCGCGTATCCGATCGGCTTCAGGTTTGTTCAACGCACGGCCGAACCAGTCTCCGGACCATTGCTGATAGATCAACAATCCCGCAAACCCGAGCAGGATAATGTTGACCGTTGTCCAATCGCTCTTTTTGGCCATCGCTTATTTCTTTTTGGCTTTTACGATCCGCTTTACGGCCGTTGCGACCTTTGACGTTTTCGGTGCAACGGTTTTCTGTGCGAAGACTTGAGCCGGTTTGAACGTCTCAACTTTCTTCGTTGTGGTCGTGGCTTTTGCCTTTTTCTGACTCATCAGAAAAACGGCCGCGCCACCGAGTAGCAATATTGGTAATAGACCCTTCATGGTTATTTCTCCTGTCGGCGTTTCCATCCCTTTCGTGGAATGTATTGATCAAGCTGGCCTTTGCGCCAGTACTCGCCATACTCGCGCATTAATAACCGCGTTGTACGTTCGATCGTCGTAGGCGGAAAGACGCGCGACATTTTCAGTTTGATCTTGTGCTCTCGACGATAGACCTTCGCTGCGGCTATGACGAGCGGCTTGAACTTTCGGCTCGCTGCGGTCGAGCTCCAGCGGTCGAGACCCTTCGCTTTCGCGAGCGACGCGTAGATCGCGTGTTTGCGTTTGTGAAGCCGCCAATCAACATGAATCGTCTTGAAAAGCTCGCGAGCGTCGTTGTCGGGTGACGGATGAGGGTTGCCGGTAAACTTTATCCACGGCCGCCCGATCACGGCCTTGACACCCGGTCTCAGTTCGATCGTGCGAAAGGTTCCAGGCTGGAACATCTCCGGATCGTCTTGCCGTAGCCGAGTGTAGTTCCCTTCGGTATCTAACGACGTAGTTCGAAAGCCGTGTTGCTTCGCCCAATCTTTCGCCTGCTTGCGCGAAAACCGAAGCGGACAGAATAGCAAGCTCTGTATTCTCGTTTTTGTTGGTAGCGTGATCTTCATGGCTACACCGTCCCTGACTGTTTGAACAGAATCCAGCCCGTGTTTGTCGAGAGCGCCAACCCGCGACCCGTACCACCGATGTTTGCGACGGTCACGATGTAACCACGATCGCCCGGAGGAATCGGTAGCGCCGCTTCGGTCGGAAAGGATGCTTTGATCTGCGGACTACCGTTATACAGTCCCGCGAGCCACGCTTCCCACTCCGCGAGCGCCGCTGCTTTCTCGCCCGCTGACATCTCGACCAGCAAACCCGCCGTGACCTTGTGATAGTACTTCGGCAATCCCGCGATGAACTGTGCTTCATCGAGCAGATCAACTTGTTGATGAGTTGCCGGGTTGAACGTGCCCGTAAAATCGGCATCGATCCCCCACTTGTAAACCGCGCCAGTTGCAAGACTTGTGACTACTCGTTTAGGCATAGTTACACGTCCAGATCATCGAAAAATCCCATTACGTAAATATCGATCGAATCAGCCGCATTGAAGCACTGGTACTCGATTATGCGGCTTGAGTCCGTGTACATCTCGATCTGGAAACTCTCGGCCGCCGTGCTCTGATACGTGAAAAATACCGGATCGGCAACGCTTGAACCGTTTGGCCGAAAGTCGCAAAAGCTCGTCCCGAACGGATCGTAGACGCCGGTTATTTCAACGCCGATTTGACTCGGAGGTACCCATTGCGCGAGATTGATATCGGTAAACACGGTCGCCGATCCGCCACTTAGCGCGAGCATTTCGGTTCTCTCGGTGTCGTACTGCCACTTGCGCGATCCACCGCAACCAAAGTACTTTCCGTTGCGTAGATTCGAGCTATTGTTGTTGCGTATCCAGCCAACTCTACGCTTTTTCGTGTAACCCGCCGGGTAGGTAAAAGCTCCGAGGTTATCCTCGTTGATCAAGAATCCCGCTACCGAGCCTGTAGCCGGGTTTTTGATTACGCATACCGCGTACCATTTATTCGCCTGCTCGGCGGTATCAACGTTTCGTCCGTTCGCGCCCGTGGCCGTGATATTTACGGTCAGCGGTGACGAAACAACGATATCCTCGGTATCGTCATCGCTACGACAAGCTCCGACTCCGATCGAAACAGTACTGTTGCTCGCCCACGCCGGTATTACGCGATGCACGTATCCCGTAGGTAGAGCAACGGATCCGCCTTGCTCGGCTCTCGATACGTACGACCCTGCACCTTGGTTGACTGAAGACATGCGTTACCTAATAAGCGCCGATAACCAACCGCCCGTAGCGGGTGCGGTATAACCGGTCAAAACGGTTGAATAAGCGATTACAAGCCCGGTCGGGAAGCTCAACCCCTCGGGGAAAGAATGCGACCACATACCGTTATTCTGAACAGGTAGCGCGGACATATAAGGTACAGCCGCGCCCGGAGGTCCTGCCGCGAGATTGAATAAGTGAAGCCAAAGCAAAGCGCCGCTCGCTTGGGAGCCGAAAGCCTGAAAGAGCTTGCACGAAGCAGCGCTCACAAGCTGCCACAATACGACGGCCGCGCTATCGACTCGGGTAAGAGCACTAGAGAGGATTTGTCCGTTGACGTACGGTACCGTGATCAAGCGGCCGTGCGCGTCGAGTAACGGTATTTGCATCGTGTTAGGAGCGCCCGCACCGCCGGGATTCGAGCCGTCCGCGTTCGCGGTGAGATTTGAGGTTATCTTGCGACCGTGCGCGTCACACAAGCCCGGTTGAAGAGTTCCTGGAGCTTGCGCGCCTGCTGGACTCGCACCGTTCGTATTCGAGGTTCGCTCAAGGGTAAAGTTCAGTAGCGCCGCGTTCGAGATGATAATGCGCCCGTGAGAGTCAACGAGTGGCGCGAGACCGTCATTCGCTGCGGCCGCCGCGATCGGGGAGGTACCATCGGGATTCGATACCCTGCCCCACTGCGTATTATCGTTCATCTTTACAGGCATGATTAGATCCTGACTGTCACCGTGGCGATCGTCGTGGCTTGCGCGGGTACGGCTCCGGGATTTGTGATACCAAGCGTGACAAAGAATCCGCCCGATAACGGAACCTTCACGGGTGCGTATGGGATATCTTGCGGATTCGGCGTGATCGCCGCTCGCATCAACCAGTATTGCGTTGCTGGACTAAAGGCGTTCTGAGTCTGTACGTATCCCTGAGCATCGACCACGCTTGAAACGAAGTTTGCCGTGATTTCACGTCCGTAATGCGGACTATTCACGCCGTAGCTCGACAACGCGTTATTCGATAGCATCATAGTCCAGTTGGCATCATGCGGACCGTGCGAATAGCCTATTTGAGCCGATACTCCAAGCCGTACGGTAGCCGTGTGAGTCCAACCGTAGACCTTGACGTGAGTGCAAGCCGGAATATGAAAGCTTCCCGCTGAGAGATCGAAATACGTCCATTCGCGCGTTCTTCCCGAACCCCACTCTACAATGATCCGACCTTGCAGAGATTCGATAACCGCCGAGTTCGGACACGAGACATGAGCGAATAACTGATAGGCGATTCGAAATCTATCGTTAGTGACATCATAAGGATGAAATGATAGGGTTACCGGCTCCGCGCGTTTGAGAGTCAACCGTAGGCATTCGGTCAACGCGGGTACGGTCGTGTTCATAACCGGCCACGCGCCCGAAGGCGTTATCGTAACCTCGTTCGAGATCGATTCACCCGAGAGCTTCTCGACGAAATCACGCCGTTCGTCCTTGACAACGGGGAAATCTCCCCGTTGTCGGCCGGACGAAAACGGCGCGAAAGGCTTTATATGGTCTATTGGGCTAAACTTGGTCATGGCTAAAACGCAAAGCTAAAGAGGTCGCTTGTTACCTTACCGGTCATGATTTCGTACAGCTTATTGATCCGATCTTCCTCTTTCTTTGGTTCTGCCAATTTCGCAAGAGACGTTAGCGCGCTAGGCGCGAATTTCGATTTGAGCGTGGCTATTTGAGCTGCGGACATTGGTTTGTCAGCGAGCAACGTAGACGCCCTGATGAGCTTCTTTGCTTTTTCCTTTTGGGCACCGCTGCCTTTGGTTGCCATGTCGGCAACATTGAGAGCAACGTTGACCGCTGCCATTGGCGCTATCGCCGCGCCGCCAGTCACGACGCCCAAGGCCGCCGTTGTTATTGGCGATTTGAGTACGCTCTTTGTGATCTTGATGGCCTTTTTGAACGCCTTGTTTTTCGCGATCTTTTTGAACGCCTTGCCGATATCGCCGAATATCGAGCCGATCTCGTCCTCGGTAAAACCGAATTCCTCGGCGACTTCTCCGACCGAGGCCGAGCCAGTGATAAGCACCGTCCGACCATCTCGCGTACGTAGCGGTATCGAGGCGTTATAGATTCCGTCTTTCTCCGTGAATATAACTTTCATGGCTTTAGCTCCTCGGTGGAATCGACACGCCTAGCTGTGCAGCACGAGCGCGGGTTTTAGGTCCATAGATCCCGTCCGCGACGAGACCGCCCATGTACGACTGACACCGTTTTACCGTTTCATCCGGTAAAGTTTTCGTTCCGTAACTATGAGTTTCGGCAAGGTACTTTTTGAGTACTTCGGCCGCTTCTTTCGGTGTCGGCTCGATCGGTTCAGTTGCGGCTTTCGCGATCATGATCTTCTCTTCAGTCGGCAACTGACTAACCTTTTCCGGAGACTCTTTTATCGCGATGAGCGCTCGTTTTGCCTTAGCCTTCGTCGCCGGTGCCGTTACGGTATCAGGCGATGCCGCTATCTGAGCCAGCTTTGCGATAACCTGTTTCTTCTGAGGCGAGATCTGCGAGTCCATTACCTTCTTGACGACCTTGCGCTCTTTTTTCGTGTACGGCACCGCTGGCGCTACTTGTTTCGTGCCTGCTTTGATAATGGGAGCTGCGGCCGCCTTTGGTTTCGTCGTTTTGGGGAGTTTCTTCGTCGGTGTGACGGCTCCCTTCTTTTTTTGACTCAGCATGAGCGCAACGACGGCCGCCCCGAGTCCTATTATTGCCCACATTCCCATAGTTGAAATCCTTTATTTATAGGGGTTTTTCATTCCAAGCCTTTCGCTGGGGTCCTCCGTTTTTCCGTTTGGATAGCGAACGTAAACATGCCAGGTCTTACCGCGCTTGCTGAACCACGGTACGGCGCGTATGCCAAGCATACGTAGCTCTGCACAACGCCAAGCCGCGAGATCCTCACAATCGCCGTAGCGCGTTTCGAGCATCTGTTCGATCGTCTGCCACTGCTCTTTTCCGGTTCCCTCGCGCCTGTATCGTACGCCCGACTCGTATATCTTCGGTAGTCGCGCCCGCTTGAGCTGATTCACGTCCAGACTTACGAGCGTATTGACCATGACCTTAATGTCATCGATCGAATACGTTCGTAGTCTGAATCCTATTTCCACTATCAAAACCTGTTGGTTTGAGGCCTACTGCGCGACGTCGCCTACGATCATTCCCTCTAGAGGAACGATAGCGGCCGTAGGATTACGAACCGTGATCTGGATGTTCACACCCGGAACAGCGGTGTCGCCCTTAAGAGCCGAATCGGTCGCCGTGATGTCAAAACACTCAACCGGTATTTCGCCCGGTCCGGCGAATTGACTGGACGTTCCGACTTGCACATCGACGATCATCAAGCCCGCGCTGATGCTTGCGGGAATCGATAGGCGATGCGGCTTGAACGGCAACTGCGGAGCCAGGTTTACTGTGATGGTTCCGCCGATTGGTACGTTCGTGATTCCGAGACCGATCGGGTAGTTTCGGAATTGGTGCGCTCGCACCTTGGTTAGAGCCTTGCGGATAACCGGCTGAAACTTTCGCTTCACGGCCTTTGCGATTTTACGCTTTACCGCTCCGATATCGTCATCGTCGAAATCGTCGCCCGAAAGCGATTCGAGCACTTCGTCAACGACGTCGCCGATTAGCTCGTCTTCACCGATGATTTCTTCTCCGTATCCTTCGAGATATTCCATTTTTATTCTCCATCATCATCGATGACCTTCTCTTTTTTATTTTTTTTATTAGACCTACTGCCGTGGCTGGTCATAAGCGACGGCTCGGCCGAGAAATTGGACTACTGGCCTACTCGTCTTCGATTTCGTTGATCTCTTGGGCATATCCCGAGACCTTCGTTCCTCCGAGCTGCAACTTGCTCGCGATCCGATATGCGGAAATCGAGAGCATTCCATCGGCGACGCTCTGCGCCATGCGCTTCGTTTGCGCTCCGCCTACGCCCATATTCGCCAATATGAGCGCCGCGATACCGGCCATGTCGGTAAACTCGATGTCGCCGATCTTTGGTAGCGCGAATCCCTGACTTTCGGCGAGACCAACGGCCGCCGCCGAACCAACCGCAAGCATTGTGTGAGTGTTGCGCGCCGCGACCTCGGCCGCCTTGCGTTTTGCGATCGATGTGCCTTTCATGGTAGCCAGTCGGCTACCTTCTAGTTGCTTTCTCAGTTTTGCCAAACTAGCTTTAGCCATGATTTATTTCTCCTATTTGGTTTTTTTTCTCGTTGTTAGGTACCATCCTAACAACAGAATTCCGATACCAACGACCACGCCGGGGACAAACCCGGATGGTCGCTCTACCCATTGATCGAGCTCGTCAAAGCCTGGTTTCTCGCCGAGCTTCTTAAGCAACCCCGTAGATTTTTTCGCTGTCGCTCGATAGACCGCTAACTGATTCTGGTACTCGTCTCCGTACAGCCCGAGAGCTTCCTCGAACGGCCGGTCAAGTAGGGTGTCGTACCACTGGCGAAATGAGTTACGCGACGCTGACAGTTCATTTTTGAAATCGTCGGAGACATCGACGCGCCCTTGAACCGTGCGACCGACAAGTTGATTGTACAGCTTGTTCCACTCGTCGTTGAGGTTCTTGGACGCTTCGCGAAGTTCCCACGGGGTCATTCATAGGAAATTCCAGCGTTTTTACAGTGAAAGCAAAGAATTTCGGTGTGCATCAATGATGCTCGTTTGGTACGATTCGTGCGATTCGGCCTAATTAGGCCGTACAACAAATTAGCGCGTAGCGCGTCCGCCTGAACAAATGGCAAGTCGGACGCGAAATAGGGAGTTACGCGACGAATTCTTAATTAAACCCCGTAGGTTGTTAGACCTACGGTGTTTGAACATCCGATGTTCACCGGAAGTGCTAAAAGATAAAAAATATTACAGTCGCTTTGTAATGGTTTTGGAGCGACGAATCACGTTTCGGCACTGCTCAAAAAGTGGTTACCGCTACGAATAATATTACGCTAGCGCTGTATCTAGTTTACTGAACGAGCGTAAAGTAGAACAGTTCGCGAACAGTTCTCGACACCGCGCGAACAGTTCAAACGCCGTTATAGATGGACTGTCAGCGAAGGTCAGCCAGGAGGCTTTTCGGTCAATAAATCGCTTGTTTTCCCGTGCACATCGCCTGTAACCGGTTCGGGTGAAAGCCACACTTCCCATGGTTGGCAACCCGCGAGCCAGTCACACCACATGATAGCTTTCTCGGCCGCGTCCGCTGGCGATGTGTGTTGACTGCTGATAATCCAATATCGGTCGAGAGAGTATTTTAGGCCGTCTTCGGTCTCGCCTGCTACTTCTTCCTCTCTGATATCCTCCCAACCCTTCGTAGCCGGTTTCTCGCCGCGCCAAATCGCTTGACGGGTATAAAGTAGGTCCGAGGCTTTCAGAGCGTCCAGATAGCCGATTTCGCCCGGTTGCCCCGCGTATCTATGTCGTCCGCTCAACGTCGTTCGGTGAATTTGCTTTCCCGTGAACGGATCCCGCAACGCTCCGATAAGCGCGGCTTGCGGGATCCCCGCGACCAGTCGATTATATTTTCCTTTGCGCGCGGTACCCTTCGAGAGTTTCACCAATAGCCAGCCAAGCGCGAAAATACGTCGTGCTCGGTCTGCTCCGACGGCCGAGCCCGCGTAGCTGTACGCTCTGGACATTTCAACACTGGTCGAGTTGTCCTGTTGCGAATTGCAAGCAAGAAGATCGCGATCATCGATTTTCTTGGTTTCGATCATCCCGAGCGCCGCGCGGTGAATGCGCGTAAGCGCGATCTTGTTGTCGAGCATGTTCGCATACTCGCGAATCACTTTTCCGCTTTGGTCGGCGATCATCGCTTGGCAATCGAGCCATAGGTGCGCCGGAATGAGCGCCGGATGAGGATTTTCTATCCCGCCCTTGAGTAGTTTATCCTTGAGACGCGCGATCATTCGCAAGTTAGAGCGCTTCACCTTGCGCGCGGAATGCTTCTCTTTTTTCTGGCTAGTCCGCTGTTTTTTCAGCTCTTTATCGTACCGAGATCGCGCTTGTCGGTTCGGAAGCGTTTCTCGTACGCGGTCGATTTCTGAATCTTTTTCAGTAGTTCGAGACTTATTGTAGATTTCGTCGAGATTTTCGACGCCCACCACTTGCGATAGTTTTTTCAGTATGTTACTAATGTCTGACATCTGATATTTCGTTCATGGCTCGACGTAGAACTTCACTGTATTTGGATGACGAAGAACGTCGGCTCCTCAGAACGGCCGCTGCTATGTACGATATGTCGATGACGGGGTACATGAGAACAGTTGCTCTTCTACACTCCAAACGGGTTGTTCGGAACCCGTCTAACCTTCCTCGAATCGAGAGAACCATACTAGATGAGCAAATCCGAAAAGGCAATTAATGACTGTATCGCGAAACGTCCTACATCGGCGGTACGGTTACAGGTTGTCGATAAATCCATAGCCAGAAATGACGCTATTTGCTCGTTTTCCGTGGAAGAAGTCGAGGTAACTGGACTCGCGGAGATCGTGCGCGACATCAACGCGCAATGCGAACAGCGAGCCGATTTCAACAACCGCGAAACGCCCTTCTCGATCGAATGGCTCTGTGGCGACGATCACGTAGCCCGATCCGTAGCGATCCGAGTGGCGACGTCAGAAGCGACGGGGAGCCCGCCCACAGACGGCTCGATTGAAGCTCAGCTTGCGAACGCATCGAAAATGCTCGCCGAGATGCATGACTACACGATCCAATTGAACAAGCTCGTTGGGTCTATCCATGAGGGAACAATTCGAGCGTTCATGGAGAGGATCGAGGTCCTCGAAGCAGAACGCGCGAGTACGCTCCAGCTCAAGGAAGAGTTGATCGTCGAGGCCGCCGGTATGGAGTCCGAGCAAAAGGAAAATATGGATCGTCTCCTTGGCGTACTTGAAAAGGTCGTTGTCTCGCGGTTGTCGCCAAAGAATCCGGGTTCAGAGTAGCCGGTTGAGTATCTCTACCGCGAGCCATAGCCAGCCAAGCGAGAGAATCGCGAGTAGGCTAAACTTCAGCACGTCCAAAAACACGGGTAGCATGACAAGGACCTTGCCCTTTCGTGACCTTCTAGGGGTTATTTTGAGCCTTTTTTTTCGGTTAGACGTTTCGTCATCTAAGTAACCGAAAACAGGACGTATTAAAGTAGCCTGAAAAACGGATCTTAATACGTGCCTAAAATGGTACGTCGGCTTCTTTCAAGAACTTCTCGGCCGCCTTCAGCTCCGCAAGCTCGCGCTGGCATTTCCCGAGATCGTCCCAGCATGAGTTACCATTCTCGCCGGGTTGCCTCTCGCGAAATATACGCTCGGCTTCCCGCTCCCACTCACGTTCTTTTTTCGCTCGTAGCTCGTCGAGTTCCTCGGGATGGTCATGCACGAATTCTAAAAATGCTTCGGTGCGCGAACGATGCTTTGTTGCTTTGATTTTCGCGCGATGCTTTTTGAATAGCGCGATCAAGAGCTTATCCTCACCGAGGTTGCGGATTACCTCATCGTCCGATTCCGCGCGAAGCTCGGCCGCTCGACGGCCGCCCTTTCGGCCGCGTTCGGAGATCATCATTGAAGCTTGCGCGCGAAGCCGATCGATCTCCTTGCGCTCCTTATCGAGCGCTTCGAGAGATCTCGAGATCTCATCGAGCCCGCGAGTATCGATGACCTTACAGCTTTTGCACGTTTCGGCCGCGTTTGCCTTTGCGCGCTTTATTGCCTGTTCGAGCTTTCGCTTTGCGACAGTCGCGCGTTGTCGAGCTTTTTTTATCGCGGATTTGCACTCGGCTTGACACGCTCTTAGTCGCTTCTTTCGCTCGCGTTGCGCCGATTTGACCGCCGATTTGAGCTTCGGTAAAACGGCTTTTCGTCGTTGGTTGATCTCCGCGCGTAATGCGCGCCGTTGTGCTGGGACGCTGTTTGCCATACCTAAGCATATCCGCGCGCATCTTTTTGATCAACTCGTCGATGCGCTTCTCTTCTACATCGTCGAGTAGATGATTTAGAATTTCGTGGCGCAACGATCCGCGCCGTACCTCTACCTCAAAAAATCTAGGGCGGTCTTTTGCCATAGCGTTCCTTCCTCGATATAGCCATCCACGACCGTTCGGCTCTTCCATCGCCCGTGTCGCATGATCGTACGATCATCGATGCCATGTTGCGCCGCCGTCGTCGCGAGTCCTCGCCGCAACGAGTGAGACGAGTACGACGCCGGTAAACGCGCGAGCACGGCCGCTCGATTAATTATCCGCGTGACGGTTTTTGTGGTCATCGGAAACACGCGATCATCATTAGGTAACGGATCGAACAGTTCCGCTTGTCGCAAGAGATATCGTTCGAGATTACGAGCCGGACAGATAGAAGCTCGCGCAACGTGGAAATACGGTAGCGGGATTGTCTTTCCTTTGCCCGTCTGATCGGTCTTCGAGCGCGGTAAGAGAAGCTCGAAACCCTCGGTTGTCTGTTCGAGGTCGCAACGTCGGATCGATACAATCTCCGAAGCTCGTAGAGCGCCCGACCAACCGACCGTAAGCAGCGCCTTATCTCGCTGTAGTGGAGTTGCCTCGACGATCGCGGTCAGTTCGTCGATGCCGATTGCTTTCGCTTTCTTTTGCGGTCGGCCGAGATCATACGCGTATTGACCGAGGTAAGCACGTACCTTATCGGTACGGATTCTCTCGGCTCCCAAGAGCCACGATAGCGACGAGACATGCTGTAGCACGGTAGCGAGTGATTTACCGGTTGTCTTGAAGCAACTGAGAAAACCGAGAACCTCGGTCTCCAGCTCCTCGTCATCCCATCGCGTGTAATCGTAAGTCCGCGTCCATTTGTACCAACGCTCAAGACAATAGCGATAAGTCCGCGTAGTCGAGTCGGCGTGTGGTTTCATTTGTTCCACGCCCACGTAGAGATCATCGTCATTAGGGGATCTGTCATCGGTAGGGGCTTGTAGATCAATAACATCAGGTCTTTAGGGTAGGGCCATATTTCGCCCCTAAAAGTCAACCGAGGTCGTAAACCTTCGACGTCCGCTTTGCTGAGCACGTCACGCTCAAACCACAACGATCCGATCGACGCCGGAACAAGCACGAGAAGGACCGTTCCCTTTTTTATCTTTACTCGGTGTTCAGCGCATTTCGCGATCCACGGCCTTAGCCAACGATACGGCGGGTTGAGAAACAGCACGCCTTTCGTCGGCCACGGCTGTTTCAACGAATCTTCTATTTCGTCAAAATACTTCCTACAAACAGCGTTCGTCCCGCTTGCTGCGAGGTCGAATGTTATACGGCCGAAACGCCGTTCAATCGCCCGTAGGAACTCTTTCGGCGTGCGGTAATCCTGTTTCGAACGACCGGGTTTCTGTTTCGGCATTCGTCGAGGTTGAGGTTTAGTTTTTTGGCTTTTTGTCATCTCTCCAATCGGGTTTTATGCGGATTCCCTCGACGGGTGTCTTGTCGTTGTCATCATTGTCACTTCCAGCGAATAAGCCCTTCAATAGCGCTAACGCGGCTTTGATGATTGTGAGCAGTTTTGACACGGTTCACCTCCTGCCATGAGGATAGCCGTCTCTTGCATCTTTTGCACGAGCTTCAGTATCTCCCAAAGCTCGTCACAGCGCTTCTCAAGTTCGGTCGTATCCTGTTCAGCGAACTTGAGCGCTGAACGCGATAGATTGCATATCTCCTCTGTCTTATCGACGACGGGTTGAAGGTTTTGCGTTGTCGTTTCGATGTATCCGAGCGCCGGGTTTGCCCCGCAACCTGCTACTATTAGCAAGACAATAAACAGCGTCCTTTTCATTTTCGGTAACTCCTATTTTAGTAAGCATCTTCAAAGTTGCTTTGTTGATGCGATTTAACTCCGTGAGTCGTTTGATCTCCTCGTCGAAGCCGCGAATCATACATTGGTTGAATCGCACGATCCCGATTCGACCGACAAGGAAATCGACAAAGAAACCGCGCGATAACGCCATGTGTTGCAAACTGTGCGTACAACGTATTATCTCCGTTCCTACATCCGCTCCTGATACGACCGAGTTTTTGACCACTTCCTCACCAAAAATCGTTGAATAGACGTTTGGAAATTCATCGGCGAACTTTTTACCTTGCTCGATATCAAGGCGGTTGTGTTCGCGGAGACACTCGCCAAGAAACTTATTTATTCTAAGCTTCAATCGAGCTTTTGACTCAAGCTTAGCTTTTTGCTTTTTCGTCATGTCCCTATCGCTCCTTTGGAAAAAGGATATGGGTCAAGTATTGTTGTATGTTCTGATCGAAATTGAATTTGCAGTCGCTACAAAGCCAGATCGTAACGCCCGCGAAGCTGTTTCGATCGGTTTCATCGACTCCACCGATCGATATTGTTATTTGTCGATAACCTTTTTTATAAGCGTCCCATTCTCCAAGTACGACGTTGTTCTTTGAACATCGATCGCAACTCACCTCGTAAATGGGATCGTTCGACTGTTTGTAGCTCATAATAGATCTATCTTTCGTATCTCGTATGAATCGCCGTGACCTATCCACGCCGAGCACTTCGAGGTCTTTGGATCTATTGGAGTCTCGTTTATTGCCGAAGCACAAGAATAAATACCGAAGCGTTTTGACGCTTTGATGCACGAATAACAACCGGCTCGATAGGTCATTTCGAGCACGGGGTTTACCGGGTACTCCCACAGATAGAGCATACCCTTTACACGTTCGTTCGGTATCTCGTATATCTCGCGCAAGACCCAAGCCCAGAGACCCGGTATGTAATCGCATTGCGCGGCGATCTCGTCCTCGGGCGTCATCGGTCGGCAATCAACAAGCGTTGTAATCGCAACGAGACACCCGCACGGCTGAATAGCTGGTCTCGACGATGCAACTATGATCAAGGGTCCACGGTAAGGTTTGCCGTTTATGATCGCCTCCCAGGAACGAGTTTCGATTGTTTTCTCTCGACGCGCGATCTTGTTCGCCCAGGGTTGCCGAACGTTGAGCGCTTTCATTCGGTTAGCTTCGTTGGCTCATTCGTTGGATCTTCCCTACCAAACAATGTTTTGATTGCCTCTAGCTGTTCCCATGCTTCCGGTGTCTCGCTCCACCACTGGCAAGCCGTCTTAATTGACTCGACATCGGTTAATTGCACCAAAGCTCCGAGAAAAGCACCGAGCAGTTTGGATACTTCACGGGAGGTTAGGTGTGTTCGTGCTGGATTCGGATCGAGTTGTGGTTTCATTTTTCATGTACTCCTCTAGCGCCTTTACGGCGGTTATTAGTTCATCTTCCGTTTCAGCTCTTGCTATCATTTGTCCTATCAAATACGGAGCGAGAAAATCCGCTATTTTCGGTAACAACACCGCCACGCGACGCACTTATTTTTTGTGCATTGAATGGATTCGTTTTTTTTTGGCTCGACTCATTTCGTTTTTTTGATAGGCGGTAATACTGTTGCGCACCATGGACAACAATAGATAGGTTCGTCGTTGATCTCTCCTGAAGTTGAGACGAACCATTTATCGGTCCCTTTTTTCCGCACAATCCAAAGCTCGCCAGAATCGCAGCAATCGAAAGCATCCTCGCATATCTCGAACGGCGCCGGAGCCGCGGTCGAAGGCGGCTCGGGGCGAGCTCGGAGTCCGGAGGGAGCTTCCGCCGGCATTCGCGCCGGCTTCAAACTTGCTCCGAGCTGCCCTCGAAGCTCCCGATCGGTCTGCTCGCAAGCTGTCACCAGTCCGTATGATATTGCCCATGGAATACGGGCTCGCCTTTCAGCACGTCGCCGACCGCTTAGTTTTGTTTTGTTGCGGCTTACCTTCGCCTCGAAGGGAGGGAAGCAACCCCACAGATAAAACGATCCGTATCGCTCGACCGGAGAACCTATCAGCCGAGATATCGCGCGCGTAGCGCCGTGGACGTTCTCGATCACCCACCATCGCGGTTTTAGGTGGTTGATTATCTCGATCGCACGTTTGACAAGTTCAAGGCCCTTATCGATGTCACGACCTTTTGATCGGACGGTCGTTAGCAGGTCACAAGGAGGACTCGCCCAGATAAGATCCCATTGAGTTATAGGGTATAATTCGGATTCCCAAGGCAACCATTTTGAAAGATCCATTTTCAAATCGGCATTGCTATCGGACGCGTTGTCTATGCGAAAGACTCGCCACCCTCGCACTTCGGCCGCTCGTGAGGCCGCTCCCGTGCCAGAAAACAAATCAAGCATTGATAATTGTGCTCTCATTGTTTCGCCCTCAATCGCTCTATTTCATCCGCCACTTGATTCAAAAAATCATCGGGAGCCGTGGCGGCTAGAAGTGCTCCGAAGGGATAGAGAGCCGCCAGGCGATCGAGCGCCTTATTCAGCCGATCTCGTCTTTTTCCACCTGGTTGTGTCGTTCGACGTCTTACCTTTTTTCTACGTATTGATTCCGACATCGCAATGTCCTAGAATATACTGTTCTAGGACATTGTCAAATAGGTTCGATTTCGGGCAATTTAGCCCGTCGAAAACGAAGGAAACAACGATGATAATTCAAAAAGCAAAACCGGATTTTTACGCACACTGCGACATGTGCGAAGCCGAGAACCGACTAGAGATCGATTACAATCACGCGTCAGCTGAGCTTGATACACAAGTGGCTGATAATGCAGACAACCTTGGCTATTCAGAAGTGAATATTCATATCATGAGTACGAGAAAGCTTGAACGCGGACAACTTGATATATTGGTTTGTCGGGATTGCTTACAAAAACTGGTTTCTGTTTTGAGATGGGAAGAGTTTTCTCGGTTTATGCCAGAAGACATCAAATCGCGGATCGACCGGATCAAGCAGCTATATGCGGGTATGAACGGTGCATCGCGGCCGCCCGAAGTACACAAACTATGTGTCGCTGCCCTCGCAGCGACCATTACGCCAAAAGGGACGATAGGACTTCCCGCGACAACGGCCGCGATTCTGCAACATGTAGCTTGCGATCAAGGCTGTTACGGTCCCGAGGAACAGGCGGCCTTAAAACGGCTCGTGAGCCAAGAGGGAACCATCGAGGATATAGGGCTATTTCGCACAGTCGCGAATCTTGCTAAAGTGAATCTTCCGCTCGAAGCTCAACTTCGCGACATCGATTCCGTGCACGAGGAGCTACGGCGCAATGCGTAACCCGCCTAAAATTACGGGGGTTCGGCGATGAGAACCTTGATAGAAGAGACCAAGCGTAGACTGCATTATCTCAAGGAACGCGGCTTTACCCGAGACCATAGTGGTTTCTGGTGCGGTAATGGAATGACTCGGCTCGGCTTTCAATCCGCTTGGAAGTGCCTAATGAACGGCGAAGGTAAATACGACGATTGGACGCCTCCTTCCTATTACGAGCACTTAGATTGCGACGGCTGTCGAGATTCTCATCTCGTTGAAATAAGTCGAGCGATCAAGGAAGCTCTACGCAAAACCATAAACAAAAATTGTGCGTGTGGCGGACGAGCACCAGACGATCCCGAGTGTTGCCCTGCTTGCTGCGCATGGCACGATCTTTACCCAGCCAACAAAAACATCATAGGATAACGTATGCCCATGCCACACTGCCACACTTGCCCTAAATGCAACGATTATTTCGTTTGCGACGACACCGATTGTAGCGACGATCAACTATGTATCGAATGCGCTCTTTCCGATACAACGTATATAGAGACATTCGACGTACACGAGGTGTTCGCGTTACTTACGGTGCTTGCCCAGCTAATCGCTGAATACGAAAAAGACACCGATATGAAACCTTCGGCCGCTGAACAGGTCATGTTCGAAAACCTAGTTAGCGTAAAAGCTAAACTCGATAAATCAGTTTACCACAGTTACGTCTCAATAAAGAACGAGGCGGATAACGCCGAACAACCCGAGGAAGGGGGAAACGATGAAACTGAAGCTTAAATCAACGTATATCGAGGAAACGAACGAATACCCGAGCATCGACGAAGCGATAGTTGACGCCGCACGTTTGGCCGAGATCGAATCGCGTGGTACTCAAGGTATCGGGACCGCGACCGTCTCCGATTCTATCGGCACCGTTAGCCGAGTAGTCGTAACGTCGTGTAACCGGCCAGTGCAAGGCCTAATAGAGGAAGAGTCGATCCGCCGAGCTTCGCTTTCGGACCCATCGATAGCGTAATCGAGGGTACGGACTTCGAGCCCCGGTAAAACCAGTTGACAGCCTGGCCGAATCCTACACCGACATCGAGAGCTTTTCCGAGGCTTTTATGTAACCCGTAGGAATCGGCTTTTTTTTTCGCCTTTTCGGCGCTCATCGTCTTTGGCGCTTGAGAAGCTACGAAATGCTGAGCTTGCGCCGCTGGGGTTTTGATGCCTCCCGACAGCACGGCTTGTACGATTTGACGGTATCGTGCCGGTATCTTCGTCAACGGCGTGATTGCATATCTTTCGCGGTTTTTCGCTCTCTCGATTTCGTCCTTCCGCTTTTTTTGATCCATCGCGGCAAGAGCTTTCATATGCAAGTCGCCCGTTGTGAACCATCGCGGATTAATTGGTTGCACGTAATCCCGAAGAAACAGCGACAGACTAGGCCATTTCTTAACAGGGTGTGTCGCGACGTAGCGCTGTAGCAATGCATGTACTACGGCTGTTACCGGCTCGCCCTCCCTCCACGCCGAACGAGTGAGATCGAGTATATCGGTTTCAGTGAGCTTGTATTCGCACGCCTTGTTATCCCGATCCTTCCATCGGATAACGGGTATGCGCGTTATGACCGTCGTTGTAATCACTTTGGATCTATCCTGTACGCGATAGGACGTGACGCGAGATCTTTTTCAATCGCTGAAAGCCGTTCCTTGATGATCGTGACTTCCGCGCGTATCTCGTACGTATACAGCAACGCGGTTGATACAAGCACGGTCATGATACTGGTTAGGATTGTTTGCGTAAGTCTCACTGGCCGATCTCCCGTTTTGCACGTTGATAGTTATCCCAGTTATACGCGGAAGTCAGTACACCACTTACGGCGAGTAACGTTCCGATCGGTTTAGATCGTAGCATCCATCCCGCGTACAGCATAGCGGGACCGAGGAAAAAAACATCGAATAGCCGTATCGCTTGCGTTTTCATATCGAGTAAGTCTCGTAAAAAGCGCCCGCAATGATAGCGATCGTGAGTAGTATGTCCATCGATTTATTCATTCTCTTTACCTCGATCTCTGATGGCTCTTTTGCTCATATTTCTCGGTACTGCGTTACCTCATTACGTGCGATTGCGGTCTTTAGCTTCCCGCTGTCCATCGCGATTTCGTCGCCGTTTCGTAGCGTGGCTATCCAGTACCTACCCTCCTCGATAACGGGCTTTGAGTGCTTTGAGCGTAGCGCAATGAATACCGCGAGCCCTATGATTACTGGTAACAAGGGCTTCATCCGGATAACCTCTGGTACGTCTTATGGTACACCTATTTTTCTTGCCGTCGATGCCAAGCACGTTTGGGGATGTGCTGGTCAAGCAATCCCTTTTTCCAATACGAATTAAACTCGTTCACAAGCATCTTTGCCGTTTGCTGGAAATCGCCGAGAGTGAATACGCTCTTTAGCCTGCGTGGTATTTTATGTTCGCGACGATAGACCTTTGCCGCTGTCTTTGCGAGCCGGAGAAACCGCAAATACGCGCTATGATTATCGTACGTGCCTAACGCTTTTTTCGTGCCGAGTACTGCGTATTCCTTGTGTTTCGTCGCGTGTAGCTTCCAATTCCTGTGAATTGTACCAAACAATTCTTTCGCGTCGTTGTCGGCCTTCGGATGAGGGTTACCCGTGAACGCGACCCACGGCCGCCCGATCACGGCTTTTACGCCCTTGGTCAGCTCGATCGTTCTAAAGCTCGCGGGTTGAAACATCTCGGGCGAATCTTGCCTGAGCCGGAAGTAGTTTCCTTCCGCGTCCACCGACGTATTTCGAAACCCGTGCTGTTTCGCCCACTGCTTAGCCTGCTGCCGATTAAAACGGAGCGGGCAGAACAAGAGCGATTGAATTCGCGTTTTATTTGGTAGCGTGATCTTCATGGCTACACCGTGCCTGATTGCTTGAACAAAATCCAGCCCGTATTTGTTGAGAGCGCAAGCCCGCGTCCAGTACCGCCGATGTTCGCCACTGTTACGATATAACCTTTATCGGACGGAGGAAGCGGCAAATTCGCTTGCGTTGCGAACGATGCTTTGATCTGTGGGCTCCCATGAAACGTTTCATTAATTACGGTCTCGATTTCCGCGTCCGCTGCGATCTTTTCTGCCGCTGTCATTTCGACGAGCAATCCGGATGATACCTTGTGGTATTGCCGTTTCAACTGCGGAATAAAAGCCGCATTATCGAGCAAGTCGACTTGCACGTATTTCAAAGGATCAAACGATCCGGTGAAATCTTGATCGATTCCCCATTTCCAAACGGCAGCTGTCGTAAGACTTGTGACCACTCGTTTCATATCAAATCGTCGTAAAAGGCTGCAACGTATACGTCCAACGAATCCCCTGCGTTTGCGCATTGGTATTCGATTATTCGGCTACTATCCGTATATATTTCGATGTGATACGCGGCCGCGAGATATTCGTACGTAAAATAGACTGGTGTTGCGATGCTGGAACCGTTAGCCCGAAAATAGCAAAACGTATATGATGGTGCGGGTTCTCGTGCGCCTGTTATCTCGACGCCTATTTGTCCAGGTGGTACCCATCCGTCGAGATTGATGTCAGTGAATATTACGGCATTGCCACCTAGAAGCGCGGCGAGTTCGGTTTTTTCTGCGTTGTATTGCCACTTACGCGTTATCCCGGCACCTATGTATTTGCCGTCGCGAAAATTCGAAGAATTGTTGTTGCGTATCCATCCTATACGGCGTTTTTTGGAATATCCCGGCGGCCAAGTGAACGTCGCTAAATCGTTTTCGTTTACGAGAAAACCAGCTACGTTACCGGTTCCAAGGTTTTTTATCACATAAACCGCGTACCATCGATTCGCCTGCTCGGCGGTATCGACGTTACGACCGTTCGCGCCTGTCGCTGTAATATCTACGGTCAGCGGAGCGGAAACAACTATATCCTCGGTATTATCATCGCTCCTACACGATCCGATCGCGATCACTATTTGACTATTGCTATTCCAATCTGCTCGACAATTCAACACATAACCTATTGGCAATGCACTTACCGCCGCCTGTGAGGGCGATGCATACGAACCCGAACTGTTGTTTATAGATGACATTTTAGCGAATCAATGCTGAGATCCATCCTCCGACAGCCGGAGCCGTATAACCGGTTATTACGGTTGAATAAGCTATTACACATCCCGCGCTAAACGCTAGCCCTTCGGCGAACGCGTGCGACCACATACCATTATTCGGTACCGGTAGAGGGGCCATATACGGCACAGCAGCGCCAGGAGGTCCCGCCGCAAGATCGAATAGGTGTATCCATAGTGCCGATCCTGATGCTTGCGCACCAAATGCTTGATAGAGTTTACACGGTGCGGCGCTGATCAGTTGCCAGAGCACGATCGCGCCCGAATCTACACGCACTAATAAATCAGATAGCTGCTGTCCGTTGACAAAAGGTACAGAGAGTATACGCCCGTGACTATCGCAAAGCGTTGGTTGCAAGGTGCCAGGCGCTTGAGGGCCTGCCGGAGAACTACCATTAGCGTTAGCGGTGCGATCAAGCGAAAAATTACTCGATGCCGCATTCGTTACTATTAGACGCCCGTGAGAGTCGACGAGTGGCGATAGGCCGAAATTGACCGCCGAAGCGCCTAGAGGACTCGTGCCGTCCGGATTCGAGACCCTACCCCACTGGGTATTTATGTTTGTTTTTGCTGGCATTCTAAATCCTTATTGCACACACCGCCATACTATGTATTGCGCCGGGACCGACGAATGCGCCAACGCCAGCTTCGACAAAGGCTGCGGGACCAACAGGTACCGATACTGGATTATAAGGTATTGCTTGAGGATTAGGCGCTATTGCCGAATCCTCATACCAATGCTGAATGTATTGCCCAGCCAAATCGCGTAACGCGCAATAGCCGTTTTCGCCTACCGCCTGGCCTCGAAAATAGCCGGTTATCTCTCGGACGTAAGGCGCTATTGGTACCGTAACAAGCTGATTAGCCAGGAGACTACTAAGCCCTATAGTCCAAGTGCAATCGGCCTTTGCCCCCATGTAGCCCACTTGAGCTTGTGCGCGAACGTTCCCATTTACGAAGTTAGTCCACGCCATTAGTTTTACGAAAGACGCTGCGGGTATTTGGAGGCTTCCGGAGGCCAGATCGCAATACGTCCATTGCGTGGCCTGGCCTGCTCCCCATTCGATGAAAAGGCGACCTTCCATATTGGCTAGTAGAGCAGGCCCACCGAAATCGACACCATGAGCGATGAATCTCGCGACGCGAGCGTATCGGTTTATTTCTTCCCGGTACACTCCCCATGTTAAGACGACAGGTTCCGGTCGAGGTAGATGCAACTCTAGTATCGGCGTCAAAGGAGCAGCAGGAGAGACTAGTATATTAGGCCATGGGCCTGTCCCGATCACATTTACGGCTTGTCCTTGTGATACGCCCGAAAGTTTTGCATAAAAATCGCGCCTATCATCGGTGATGACCGGAAACGATCCCTTCTGGCCGCTCGAATGGAACGGCTCGAACGGCATTATGTGTTTGATCGGTGGGAAGTTCGACATAGTTACGCGTGTAGTGTTCTCGCTGTTCCTTGAAGTTTTAGCAGATCTCGTACCCTATCCAATGGATCGTCTCGTTTGGGCAACAGCCATGCCGCGGTCGATGCTTTCGGTACGCCAGACGGCAAGCCCGGAGAAGCAGAGATTTTCGCTTTGATCGCGTCGAGACCTCCTTTGGTTATGCCTTTTTTGTCCGTCAATGCGGTAGCGGACCTGATCAGGTTTTTCGCCTTTTTGGAGCCCTTGGCCGCTTCGTCGGCAACATTCATCGCTATGTTGATCGCGGCCATCGGCGCGATAGCGGCTCCGCCCGTAACGACTCCTAGAGCCGCTGTCGTGATCGGGCTTTTCAGCACCGACTTTACGACTTTGAAAGCTTTTTTGAAGGCCTTGTTTTTGGTGACCTTTTTAAAAAATTTGCCAATTTTCCCGAACAGGCCGCCTACAGTCGGTTCGATACCGAATTCTCCGGCCGTCTCTTCAATCGACGCGCTACCGCTCACGAGCACTAACCTACCGTCACGGGTGAGTAACGGTATGGTTGCCGTAATGATACCGTCTTGTTCCGAAAACTTGACGGTCGGATGTTGAAGTCGTTTTTCTTGTTTTGCCATGGCTACCTACTTTCTCGGTGGAAGAGTTACGCCGAGTTTCGCGGCTCGTGATCGCGTTGCAGGACCGTATATGCCATCGGCCGAGATACCGCCCATGTCTCGTTGTGCTGCCATGACCGTTTGATCTGGTTTCGCCTTTGTGCCGTAGCTGCGAGTAGCTAGGATATATTTTTTGAGATCCTCGGCCGCTTCCTTTGGCGAGCGCGTTTCGGGCTCGATAACGTCGGCTTTTGCCGCCTCGGTGAACATCGCCTCGGTTTCCTCTACGGTCTCGGGCTCTTTCAATTCGTCGGTGGGCTCCGGTTTCGGAGGTTTGGGTTTAGGCTTGATTTTCTTTTTGATCTTCGCTTCTTCGGACTCTGGCACTTTTGGCAGAAGAGATGGAGTTACCGATGATCTCGTTATTGCGGTACTCGGTGACCTCGTAATCTCCGCTCGCCCCATGATAGGAGTGATCGGATATCCCAGCGCCGCCGCACGGGCTAGCGTCTTTGATCCGGCGATGCCATCGACGACTAGATTTTTCATGAACCTCTGACAGCGCTTGATCGTCGCGTCCGGACGCGCCTTGCTACCGTAGTTTTTCGTTTCTTGTATGTAAAGTCGCAAGGCCTCCGCTGCTTCCTCGGGTGTGGGCGGTATCGTTTCGATTGCTGCTTTGGCGATCTCCAGACGCTCCTCTACGGGTAGTTCTGAGATTTTATCAGGCTGTTTTTTCAAATCTCTGAGAGCCTGCTTGGCCTTATCGCGTTGCGCCTGCGATGTTACGGTAGGCGGGCTCGCTGCGATCTGAGCGAGTTTAGCGATGACCTTTTTCTGTGGATCTGGAATCTTGCTTTGCATCACTCTCGCGACGATTTGTTTTTCTTTCGCCGTATACGGTATCGCCGGAGCTATCTGTTCTTCGGTCATCGTTATTTGTGGTACGGTGGGTATCTTAGCTCTACCGAGTTTCCTTTTCGTTTTTGCGGGCGTAGTTAGCGCCGCTTTCGCGGGTTTTTTCCGCGATACGATAAGGGCTGTAACGGCCGCGCCTATTGCCAATATTGCCCAGATTCCCATAAACACCTCATCAAAATTAATTTTTATTCATGCCGAGTAGTGCGCTCGGATCTTCGATTTTGCCGGACGGTAGTTTGATGAACACGTGCCACGTCGCACCGCGCCTCGAAAACCAGGGTTGCGCGCGTATT
>Ga0299912_10000419_pt1 | contig 36893 bp, 36 predicted proteins | sample RVTome_2_FD_207667 | JGI IMG/M metagenome (GOLD analysis project Ga0299912, IMG submission 207667) | Soil microbial communities from uranium-contaminated site in the Upper Colorado River Basin, Wyoming, United States - RVT95D214 (version 2) ... | reverse complement strand
CTGTAGATGCTCGGTGGCCTGTCCCTCACTATCTTGCGGGGTGAGCTTCGGCGAGACCCGTGAATACTGTTGATAAGGGTAGCGAACCCTATTGTTCTGTGGAAAATGTTTTCTGGCCCAGGCCCCGTTCAAAACACGTCAGCCGAACATCCACGCTGAGCGACAGCGCCGTCAACGCAGCGGCCTGCGCGCGGCCTTCGGCAGTGGCGCGGAAGAGATGCGGCGTCATCGCCAGCAGGTCGGCAATCTGCTCGGCACTGGTCAGTTCGATAGCGAAGCGGAGCGTGTCCGTCGGCAAGCGGCTGAAGCCCGCCGGGGTTTGCAGGTCGGCCGGGCGTTCCGGCTTCAGGCTGGGGTAGATGATTTCGCGCAGCTCGCGCAGATGATCGGGCCCGGAATCGACCTGCACCAGCAGACCGCCCGGCTTGAGCACCCGCGCAAACTCCGCATACACCGGGAAGCCGAATAGGCACAGCACCCGGTCCAGCGTGCCCGACAGCACCGGCAGGTTGGCGTTGCTGCCCACCACCCAGCTGGGGCGCTTGTCCTGCTTCGCAGCCGACAACACCGCCCATTTGGAAATATCCAGCCCCAGCAGCGCCAGCGTTTGTTCATCCCCCACCGCTGCGACCAGCTGGCGCAGGTAATAGCCCTCGCCACACCCGGCATCGAGGCAGCTGATGCTTGCGTCAGCGGGCAGATCGGCCAGCACCGCCCGGCTCACCGCAGCGGCAATCGGCTGGTAGAAGCCGGCTGTCAGAAAACGCCGACGCGCCGCCACCATCTCCTTGCTGTCGCCCGGATCGCGCGAGCGTTTGTGTTGCACCGGCAACAGATTCGTGTAGCCCTGGCTGGCGATGTCGAAACTGTGGCCGGACGCGCAGGTCCAGGCGGAGCCGGTGCAATGCAATGGTGTGCCGTCCAGCGGGCAGGCGAGTGCCTGGAATGGGGTGATGCTCATTGGCGGGTGTCCTGACAGCGCAAGATGCGAGCCAAGGCGATGGTGTGAGAGGGCGGCGCGAAAACCGTGGTCACTTTTCTGATGGAGTCTCGTCTGAACCGCGCCGCAAGAAGTTTCGGTTCGCAAGTGCAGCGATGCCCCAGGCTGCCAACCAAACAGCCATTACCCAGAACACGGCAACAAAGGCCCAACCAAACACCGTTGGTGAACACCAGCCCCAGCCACACAAACCGTTGTGCTCAAGTAAGCCAGGAACACCCACTTTATGGAAAACGTAAACCGACAGCAACGGTACGAGCGTAACGACGTTTGCAGGGGAATCCAGGTACGCAGGCCAGAAAAACCCGGGAAGTACCAAAACCGCGTACCCAGTGATGATCAGTGCCGCGATTTTTAGGACTCTTGGCTTGAACATTTTCGAAAGACAAAAATTGGAGCTAAAGGGCAGGGCGCTGTCGCGCCCACCTGCTTGTGCGAAGGTCAATCCTGGTGAGCGCGTGATTCGTAATCCACTCCACCGAGATATTTGAACACGGAGTTATAGAGGAAAGAAAAAAGGGGGCAAATCGGCGTCAGGTTTTGCATTGCCGTATTCCAGTGCACGACCTGACCCCGAGGGCTAAACCAGCGTATCGATTAATTTTTCAGGGAAATAAATCAGGCTCGGTTTTGCCCCATTTGTGCGCTGATCACAGCACGATCTGGGCACCCAGTTCCACCACCCGATTGGGCGGAAGCCCGAAATAATCCGCCACCGTTCCTGCATTGCGGGACATGGTGATGAACAGCTTCTCCCGCCACCAGGCCATTTCCGATCCTTTCTTCGGAATCATGGTTTCGCGGCCCAGGAAGAAGGTCGTGTTTTCCAGATCGCACGGCATGCCGATGTCCGTGCAGCGATGCAGGGCGCCGGTCAGGTCGGGCCGGTCCATGAAGCCGAAGAACACCTCCACCCGGTGATAGCGCTCGCCCAGGTGCGATATCCGCAACCGCTGCTCATCAGGCACGAAGGGTTCGTCGGTGAAGTTCACGTTCAGGATCACCACCCGCTCATGCAGGCTCTTGTAATGCTTGAGACTGTGCAGCAGGGAATGGGGTACCTGATCCGGATTCGGGGTCAGGAACACGGCCGTTCCCGGGACGGTGGGAACCTCGGCGCCGCTCATGCTCTGCACAAACGCATCCAGCGGCATGGCATCGCGGTCGCGGCGCGCCTTGAGCAGGGCGCGTCCCTGTTTCCAGGTCGTCATCAGGAGGAACAGGCCGCCGGCAAAGGCGAGGGGAAACCAGCCGCCGTCGGCGATCTTGGTCAGGTTGGCGCCGAAGAAACTCAGGTCCACGGCCAGGAAGGCGCCCAGGATCAGCAGGCCGCGCAAGCGACTCCAGCCCCAGACCCGGCGCGCCACTACATAGACCAGCAGCGTGGTGATAATCATGGTGCCGGACACCGAAATGCCGTAGGCCGAGGCCAGGCTCGACGATGAGCCGAAACCCAGCACCAGCGCCACCACCGCGAGGAACAGCGCCCAGTTCACACCCGGCAGGTAGATCTGGCCGCTGACTTCACTCGACGTGTGCTGCACCAGCATGCGCGGCGTGTATCCCAGCTGGATGGCCTGGTGGGTGATGGAATAGACGCCGGAAATCACCGCCTGCGACGCGATGACCGTGGCCGCGCCCGCCAGGATCACCATGGGATACAGCGCCCAGTCCGGCACCATGTGATAGAAGGGATGGGCGATGGCCTCCGGCTCGACGAGCAGCAGCGCGCCCTGGCCGAAGTAGTTCAATGTCAGCGCCGGCAGCACCAGGCCCAGCCAGGCCAGCCGTATGGGCTTGGCGCCGAAGTGGCCCATGTCGGCGTAGAGCGTCTCGGCGCCGGTCACCGCCAGAAACACCGCGCCCAGCGAGAGGAAGGCCACGCTCGGCTGGGCGAGGAAGAAGGCGAAGGCATGATGCGGCGACAGCGCCGCCAGCACGCCCGGGCTGTGCCAGATATTGGCGATGCCGAGTATCGCCAGTACTACGAACCAGAGCGTAGTAATGGGGCCGAACAGGCTGCCCACGCGGCCGGTGCCGTGGCGCTGTACCCAGAACAGGCCGAACAGGATGCCCAGGGTAAGCGGGATCACCCAGGGCTTAAAGGCGGGCGTCGCCACCTCCAGTCCTTCGATGGCGGACAGCACCGAGATGGCCGGCGTGATGATGCCGTCGCCGTAGAACAGCGCCGCGCCGAACAGCCCCAGCAGCACCAGCGCGCGCGCCTGTTTGGCATTGTGCGTGTTGCGTTGCACCAGCGCGATCAGGGCCATGATCCCGCCTTCGCCCTTGTTGTTGGCGCGCATGATGAAGGCGGCATATTTCACCGACACCACCAGCACCAGCGTCCAGAAGATCAGGGAAAGGATGCCGAGGATGTTGTCCGGCGTGATGGGCACCGGATGATGGGTCCCGCCGAACACTTCCTTGATGGCATACAGCGGGCTGGTGCCGATGTCGCCGTACACCACGCCCAAGGCAGCCACGGTCAGGACGGGGAGGCGTGTGTTGTCGGCAGCTGAAGTCATGGCGCGATCCGGTTAAGCAGGAGTGGCCATGCTGGCATGGCGCGTATAAAAACGGTGTAAACGCGCGCGGGGTGTTGCGTCCCGGGGTGGTGTTGGGTGCTGGCCCGCTCAGATTTCCATGCGGTAGCCGACGCCGGTTTCGGTCAGCAGGTGCTGCGGGCGGGCGGGGTCGGCCTCCAGCTTGTGTCGCAGCCGGCCCACGTACACTCGCAGGGTGTGGCCGCTTTCGCCGTAGCCGGAGCCCCACACCTCGCGCAGGATCTGGCGGTGGGTGAGCACCCGCCCGGCGTGCGTGATCAGGAAAGTCAGCAGGCGGTATTCGATCGGCGTCAGGTGCACCGGATCGCCCGCTCGGCTGACCGAGCGCCGGTCGAGATCGACCACCACGTCGCCGAAGTGGAATTCAGGCGCTTCCGCCGCGCCCTCGCCAGCCCGGCGCCGCAGTTGGGCGCGCACCCGGGCCAGCAGCTCCGCCATGCCGAAAGGCTTGACCAGGTAATCGTCGGCGCCGGCATCGAGCGCGGCCACCTTGTCCGGCTCCTGCCCGCGTGCGGACAGGATGATGACCGGTGCTTTCGAGCGTGCCCGGAACGGTCCGATGAAGTCGAGGCCGTCGCCGTCCGGCAGGCCCAGGTCGAGCAGGACCAGATCGGGACCGAGGCGCGAAGCCGCCACGCCGACGTCGAGCCGGCCGGCTTCCTGCACCGAGCAGCCTTCGCTTTCCAGGGCCAGTCGCAGGAAGCGGCGGATTTGTGGATCGTCCTCGACGATGAGCACCCGGGTCATGCGGCCTCCGGCTCCTCGCCGATGGCCGGCGGCGCGCCCAGGGGCAGGGTGAAGGACGCGCGGGCGCCGCCATCCGGCCCGTTCTCCAGCGCCAGCTTGCCGTCGTGGGCGGCGACGATGGCCTGGCAGATGGACAGCCCCAAGCCGTAATGCGCAGGCGCGTTGGCGCCAAAGTCGGGCGGGAATCCCGGGCCGCTGTCCCGCACGCTCACCTCGGCCACGTTGCCCCGAACGCGCGCCTCCACAAAAATCGGGGTGCCCGGCGGGGTGTGTTTGGCGGCATTGTCCAGCAGGTTGCCCAGCACGCGTTCCAGCAGCACGGCGTCGAATTCCAGCAGCGGCAGGCCGGGATCCAGGTCGACCGACACCGGATGCGCGTCGAGCCCCGGCCCCAGCCGCTGGATCGCGGCGCCCACGATTTCCTCCAGCGGCTGCCATTCCAGATTGAGCGGCTGCCTGCCCTGCGTCAGCCGCGCCAGCTCCAGCAGGTTGTTGACCATTTCGGCCAGCGACTGGGCCTGGTTGCGCAGCACGCGCGCCGTCTCGTCATGCGGCGGCGGCAGTTTGGGGCTGGCCAGGACGAGCGTGTCGGCCAGACCCACCAGCGCGGCGAGCGGCGTGCGCAGATCGTGCGACAGGCTGGCGAGGATCGAATGGCGCAGCCGCTCCGCCTCGGCCTGCATCCGCGTTTCCTGCGCCATTTCCATGTAGCGCAGCCGCTCGCGCGCCACTGCGGCGAGCTGGCCGGTGACGAGCGCCACGGCCAGCATCACCGCGAAGGTGATGAGGTACTGGACGTCGGCCACCGCAAACGAAAAATGGGGCAGGACAAAGAAGAAATCGAACAGGCCCACGGCGAGAAAAGCCGCCAGCAGCGCCGGCCCTCGCCCCAGCAGCCAGGCCACCAGAAACACCGCCAGCAGGAAGAGCATGACGATGTTGGCCGGGTCCACCCATGGCATCAGTAGTGTGGCGATGCCCGCGGTCAATAGGCAGGCCAGCACCGCGCCCGCATACTTCCAGACGCGCTTCGCCATTCCCTCCGCGCGATCGCCTGCGGCTTGCGGTTCCACTAGCGGGACGTTGGTCGATTTCATGACGCCATCATGGCAGGACGGATATCAATACAGTGTATATGCCTCGCTTCGAGGCGACCCATTTGATCATGTTCCGGAACTGGGGCGGCCTGAACACGACGAGTGGCGCTGGGCGAGGAAAAATATTTCTAGCCCCGGCCCCGTTCAAAACACGTCAGCCGAACATCCACGCTGAGCGACAGCGCCGTCAACGCAGCGGCCGCCGCGCGGCCTTCGGCACTGGCGCGGAAGAGATGCGGCGTCATCGCCAGCAGGTCGGCAATCTGCTCGGCGCTGGTCAGCTCGATCGAGAAGCGGACCGTTTCCGTCGGCAATCGGCTGAAGCCTGCCGGGGTTTGCAGGTCGGCCGGGCGTTCCGGCTTCAGGCTGGGGTAGATGATCTCGCGCAGCTCGCGCAAGTGGTCGGGCCCGGCATCGACCTGAACCAGCAGGCCGCCCGGCTTGAGCACCCGCGCAAACTCCGCATACACGGGGAAGCCGAATAGGCACAGCACCCGATCCAGCGTGCCCGACAGCACCGGCAGGTTGGCGTTGCTGCCCACCACCCAGCTGGGGCGCTTGTCCTGCTTCGCGGCCGACAACACCGCCCATTTGGAAATATCCAGCCCCAGCAGCGCCAGCGTTTGTTCATCCCCCACCGCGGCGGCCAGCTGGCGCAGGTAATAGCCCTCGCCACACCCGGCATCGAGGCAGCTGATGCTTGCGTCAGTGGGCAGATCGGCCAGCACCGCCCGGCTCACCGCAGCGGCAATCGGCTGGTAGAAGCCGGCCGTCAGAAAACGCCGACGCGCCGCCACCATCTCCTTGCTGTCGCCCGGATCGCGCGAGCGTTTGTGTTGCACCGGCAACAGGTTCGTATAGCCCTGGCCGGCGATGTCAAAACTGTGGCCGGACGCGCAGGTCCAGGCGGAGCCGGTGCAATGCAACGGTGTGCCGTCCAACGGGCAGGCGAGTGCCTGGAATGGGGTGATGCTCATTATATTTCTGATGCTGCCCCCTTTCGTTCGAACCATTCTTTTAGGAGCTGTTATGTTATTAGAGAGGTTCTTACTTTATTCTGTATTTTATTTCTTCGAACTAGCGGATGTTTCAGTCAAACGAATGTCTGGTTTGGATTTGGCTCTGAGCATGAGCTCGAACCCATTGGTATTCATCGTGGACGGCGACGCCGATCAGCGCCACCGCCTGGCCGTCATGCTGGAATCGCATCGCCATGCGATATGTGCTTTTGCGAGCGGCCGGCAGTTCCTTGATCGACTGCACCCAATGCAAGCCGGCTGCATCCTGCTCGGCCTGGAGCTGGGTGATATGCATGGGCTAGGCGTCCTGCAGGCCCTACGTGAAGAGGGTTACACGTTGCCCGTGATCGTGCTGGACGGTGGGGCCGACAAGGCAACGATCATACAGCTCATGAAACTTGGGGTGGACGAGGTCCTTCAGGTGCCAACCGTGGCCGATGACCAGGTGCTGAGCGCGGTTCACCATGCCCTGGAAGCGGATGTAAAAAACCGCATGCAGCATTCCGAGGCCTGTGCGCAGAATCAGCGTTTCGCCTCCCTCTGCCCGCGCGAGCAGGAATTCCGCAACCTGACGGAAAGCTCGCCGGACTCCATCATGCGCTACGACCGCGAAGGTCGCATCCTCTACCTGAACCAGAAGCTGTATCGCGATTTAGGCGTGACGGCGGCGGAGTTGATCGGCAAGACGCCCTGCGAGGTCTGGCCGGACGATCGCTTTGCCGACATCGCACAGGCCGTAATGCGTGCGATCGGCTCAGGCGAGGCGACGACCGTCGAGCTTGGCCATCCCCTGGCCACTGGCGAATCGATCTTCTCCCAGATTCGAGTCGTCGCCGAACGAGATGCCGCCGGGCGGATCGTCGGCGCGCTCGCCTTTGGCCGGGACATCACCTCCATCCGCGAGGCCGAGCGCAAACTGAGGCACTTCGTCGACAGCTTGCCCGGCATGGCCCACATCTTCCGCCTGTCGCCTGACGGCCATGGCTGCTTCCCCTTCGTCAGTTCGGGCATCGAGGAAATCTACGGCCTCAGGCCCGAGGACGTGAAGGATGACATGGCGCCGCTCCACCACCTCGCGCATCCTGAGGACCGGCCGCGCATCGAGGCCGCCCTCGCCGAATCGGCGCGGACGATGGCGCCGTTACGCATCGAATTTCGCGTCTGCCGCCCGGGCCAGCCCGAACGCTGGATCGAAGTGCGCGCAGTGCCGGAGCGATACGCTGACGGCGACATCCTTTGGTACGGCATCATGCTCGACATCACCGAGCGCAAGATGCTCGATATGAAGCTGGCCGAGCGCACCGAACAGTTGCACGATGAGCATAACTTCATCAATGCTGTGCTGGATACCCAAGCCGCCCTGGTGCTGGTGATGGATGCCGAGGGGCGGGTCGTGCAATTCAACCGGGCCTACGAGACGGCCACAGGTTATGACTTCGAAGCGTTGCAGGACTGCAATGCATGCTGGGAACTGGTCCCGGACGAAAAACGGGAGGCCGTGCAGCAGGTGATCGCAACCCTGCAAGCCGGCGCGACGCTCGTCGAGCATGAAAGCCAGCTGCTCTGCAGGGACGGCTCCAAACGCCTGATCTTCTGGAGGAACACGACCCTCCGGGACAAGGCGGGACGGCTACGCTATATCATCAAAACCGGCATCGACGTGACGGATCAGCGCCGGGTGGAGGAGGAGGCGCATGAGCGTCTGGAAGAGGCCTCCCGGCTGCAGCGCCTGCATACCGCCAACGAACTCGCCACCGTGCTGGCCCATGAACTCAATCAGCCCCTCGCCGCCATCGCCATGAATGCCAAGGCGGTCCAGAATCTACTCCAAGATCAGAATGGACCACCCGACCTAGGCCTGATACGCGAAACAGTGCAGCGGGTCCAACAACAGTCCGTGCGCGCCGGCGAGAGCATCCGCCAACTGCGTGCCTTCGTCAGCCGCGGCAAGCTTGATCCCCACCCCATCGACCTGAATGGGGTGTTGCTGGATGCCTGTGGGCTGATCAGGGCGAAGATGAAGGCCAGAAATATCCGGCTCCAGTTCGAGCTGGATGCCTCCCTTCCCCCAGTGATGGGCGTGGAGGTGCATGTCGAGCAGGTCCTGCTCAACCTCCTGCGCAATGGCATCGAGGCCATCGATGAAGCCAGCATGCATGATGGGACGGTGACCGTGACTTCCAGCCTAGTCCAGAACATGGCTCAGGTCAGCGTATGCGATACCGGCCCGGGGATCGACGCCAACCTGGCGGCCAGGCTGTTCGGGCAGCTGGAGAGCACCAAGGTCGATGGCCTTGGCGTGGGGCTGCGCATTAGTCGGAGCCTGATCGAGGCGCAAGAGGGCGGCCGCCTCTGGGTTGAAGCCCATTCTCCAGGGGGCGTCTTTCATTTTGTCTTGCCTTTAGTGAAAATTGCCTCATGAGACTACCTATCTGTACCGGTTTTGTGGTCGACGACGATGCCGACATCCGGGATGCTTTGCGCGTGCTACTGAAAAGCGCGGGCTGGGGCGTGGAAAGCTACGCCGATGGCCCCTCCTTTCTGACGGACTATACAAAGGATCGCCCCGGTTGTGTGCTGCTGGATGTCACTATGCCTGGCATGAGCGGGCTGGAGGTGCAGTCCGCGCTGAATGCGCAGGGCCTGAAAATCCCGGTCATCTTTCTTACCGGCCACGGGGATGTCCCCATGGCGGTCAAGACAACCAAAGCCGGGGCGGTGGATTTCCTGTTAAAACCCTTTGATCCTGGCTTGCTGTTGGAACAGCTACGGCAGGTACAGCTGAACCATTACGAGGAACAGAGGGCCAGCGACGAGGAAACAGCCATACGCAAACGCTATGCGAGTCTGAGTACTCGCCAGCGTGAGGTGATGGCGCAGGTGGTGGCAGGGCTGTCGAACAAGGAAATCGCCCGGCAGCTGGGTATCAGTCACCGCACCGTTGAAGCCCACCGCAACCAGATCATGTTCAGGATGTACGCAGCTAATCTGACGGAACTGGTCAAGCAATCCATGCTTTGCATAAGGTGATCTGTAAATTGCTTCAGATTCGGCAGACAAGTTCACACGTAATAGGGCATAGCAAATGGGGTCAGTTCAGACACCATATTTATTCGTTATTGGTGAACCGGCGTAGCCGATAGCTTGACGCCCAGCGCGTGCAACAGCTTGAGCATGGTGTCGTAGCGTGGCTTGGCGCCGGGTGTCAGTGCCTTGTACAGGCTTTCGCGTCCAAGCCCGGCATCCTTGGCGAGTTGCGCCATGCCACGGGCGCGGGCCACGTCGCGCACGGCAGTCAGGAAGACATCGGGGTTGGGGTCTTCCAGCGCGGCGGTGATGTATTCCGCGATGGTTTCCTCGTTGTCGAGGTAGTCGGCGGCGTCGAAGGTGGAAAATTTTTCCATGGTTTACTCCTTGTTGTTCAGTGCACGCGCCATTTCGATGGCGTGTTTGATGTCGCGCTTCTGCGAACTCTTGTCGCCAGCCAGCCAGCAGAAGCAGATAGATCACTTCACCGCGCCGGGTGTAGTAGACCCGATAGCCCGGCCCGAAGTGGATGCGCATTTCGGAGACGCCCTCGCCAACCGGTTCGCAATCGCCAAAGTTGCCATGCTCGGCGGATCGGACGCGGTGGATGATTCGGGCACATCCAATGTGGTCCTTCAGGGCCGAAAGCCAAGTATCGAATTCTTCCGACCGCAGAAAGGCATTCATACTTCAATGTATCCAATCGGATACCGGATTGCAACTGATTATTTGAAGAAAACCGGGTCAAGTCCTGTAATGCAACACCTGCCCCCGTGGTGCGGGGCCTGATAACGGGTTTACACCGGGCTTTGCAATGCTGCCTGCATCGCTTGCTCGGTCACCGGGTAGGTCAGCACCGCATGGATGGGAAACAGTTCCAGCAGTTTGCCGATATGGGGTTCTTCACGGGGATGCATGAACACGATCATCTTCGCCTGCGGCGCAAAGCGTTGCAGGGACCTGAGGGTGACATCCAGATTGGAGACGTTTGCGCCGGCGTAATTGTTGCCCCAACCGTAAATGAATTCCCCCACGAAGAAATCCGGCGGCTGCTTCTGCAACGCCCGGTGAAGATTGCGGGCAGAGTCGAAACGCTCCGCGGCAATGCCGAGTTTCTGATACAAGGCATTGAAATCGGGGTGGAAGGGGGATTCGATCAGGGCGAAAAGTGTTTTCATGCTGCAGGCGTTTTCATAGGCGCTCATTGATTATTGTTCTGACAGCCTGAGGTGTGAGCTAAAGGGAGGTGCGCCCCGTAGCGGATAAAGCCGCTCATTTGCCGAAAGGGCTGGTACACCACTGTTGCTCGCACGGCTCGCCATCGTGGTTTCCATCCATCTCGACGTTCGGGCAATTTTCCAGGAAAAACTCCGCCTCGGCGCAGGAGGTCATTTGCGAGCAATGGGTTCGACCGTCGCAATGAAAGGGGCTGGGGGCTGCTGTATCGCGGGATGGTGCTTCGAATGCTGTTTGTGGCGTTGCGCGGTGGGTGTACTCGTTATAACCGTAGGCACCCAAGGCGACCACAAACCCAAGCGGAATGAGGCGCCCCAGCAGACCGGATTTGTGGGGGCGTTTAGCGGGCTCGCTCAGGCGATAAGGTTTTTCGGTCGGGCGGGTAGGACACAAGATGTTCTTTGCCTGCTGCTTCTCGTCCTTGCCGATGCCGATCTCGAACGTGACGCGCTCACCGACTCGGGGGCGCTGGCCGTCTCTGGGAAAGGCGGAAACGTGGGCAAACACTTCCGGTCCGCCCTGAGTGGGCGTGATGAATCCAAAGCCGCGATCATCGTTCCATTTTGCGAGCGTGCCTTCGATGCGCATAAGAGAGCTACCGTTGGGTTTGGGTTTGATGGATGACCTGGCCGATCGAATGCGCGCCCGGCGCATAGGATGCCATCGCCGCGCCGGTGATCGAGACGAAGACGCCAGTCAGCACAAAGGGCAGGGCGGTGCGGCGCACCGCCGATTCCAGCCAGTGCGGCGAGTCGGCGGCCTTGATCTTGCGGTAGAGCGCGTAGGAGAGCGCGCCGTCGACGAGCAGTTCCGCGAACAGCATCGGCGCGGCGTAGACCACATACAGCGAGGCTAGCGCGAGGCCGAGCGCGAAGGCGATGACGAGGAGCGGAATCGCCAGTTCGTCGGCGCCGTCGCCCACCGCGCTGGCCGCCTCCGCCAGCGGCGATGCGGAATCGGAATCAATCGGCACGAACGATGCCGGCCCGTCGAACGATCCGCTGGCGCCGCCCCCGCCGAAATTGCCACCGCCACCCTGGAATATCGGGACGCTCTCGCCAGACCCACTCGGCACCAGGCCGGAAAGATCGGGGATGTCCACGTAGTCCTCGGCCTTGGTGCGCAGCCACAGCCATAGCAGGACGAGGAAAACGCCGTAGGCCATCAGCAGCGCCAGCGGATAGCGCAGCGCCATGCTGGTCACGCCCAGTTCCAGCATGATGAAAGAAAACAGCAGTCCCGCCGCCCCGGTGAGGCCGACGATCAGACTCATCTGGATGCGCGGGAAGGCATCCTGTTCGAGTCGTCGCTTGATGCGCAGGATGGCGTGGGAGCGGGTGAGGTGGAGGCGACGGGGCATGGCTCAGGCGTCCGCTAGGGAATCAAAGAGGTCAGCATCAAAATTCTGTCATCGACGATATTCGAAGCTGACCCTTTTGGCATTTAGGGGCAGTTCAGACCTCGTTTGTCTCGGAGTCAACCAAATCCGCCAAGTACTCAACTACCTCCACGATTATTTTGTAGTGGGCTTTGACTTGAGAGAGACTGGTTCCGACGGATTCGCCGTGGGCGATCTTGTGGCGGAGTGCAACCAAGCTGTTGATGCTCTCTTTGCGTTCGTCTATCAGGTAACTTTCGAGTGACAGTCGCCAGTTAGTGTTGAAGGATCCGAAAAGGGTGCCAATTTTCTCTGCGTTCGGATTGGTCCACCGATCAAGCTGCCTCCCGACGAAGACGGCGACTTCGGGGGCACTCCTGCGCTCAACATAGCCCAATATCAGTGTAACAATCGCATTCTCGAAGAACCCTGAGACAAGTACGCAAAGATACTTTGCGAAGTCGGACTGAACTTCAACATCAGCAGATGATGACGGAATGCGAGCGAAAGTGGCATCGAGCCGCTTTCGTAGGCGAGACACCTCGGCCCGTCCGTTCATGGCACGGCAGCAAATGCTTCCTTGGCAAGTCGAAGTCTAGTCTTGACGCTCTCTTCATCAGCCGTTGCGCGCCCGGTGGCGTTGAGATAATCAGACTTAGCCAAGAGCGTGACATACGCAGCTTTGATCTGGTCTTGGGCGGTAATAGGACCTGCCGCTAGGCGTGAGGCGATGCCAACCATTATCGAGTCTAGTATGGCCGCGTTTACAGCGTTCTTGAGGCGGAAAGCACGTGTGCCAATGGCACTGTGAATGACGGATATGGTGGCCTCAAAAAGTGCAGTGAGTTCGTTGCAATCATGCTTGGCTAGCGCTCTATTTGATGCCATGTTGCGATTCAAGAAGTCCTTCATTGGACGAGAGTACTTGCCCGCATAGAAGTACAGTGAGAAGAACCGAAGGATTAGTTCCAAGTCTTTCAGACGGGCGCTCTTCTTGCCGTATAGCAACCGCCATGATTCGTTGTTGTTTAATTTGCTGAGAAGAGTCGCAAACTGACCGTGGTAAAGCGCGACTCGTATTTCCTGTGGTTGAAGAAAGGTTCCTCCGGAGTTCAAGCGTTCGAAAATGAGGTAGATGCTGCTTTGATCTTCGGTCGGTTCGTCTTGGCGAACTATGGTCGCGTGGATGATGCTGTCATCAAGGCGGCGTCGGTCGTCTGCGTGAAGAGTTTTGTAGGTTTGGCCGTGCCATTTCTCTTGTACGTTTTCTAGCTGGTACTCCTTGCCTTGGAAAAGACCGGTATAGAAGCTTTCCAGAGTGCGAAGACGTTGCTGCCCATCCAAGACAAGGTGCTTCCCGTTTGATTCCTTTACCAAGAATATTCCTGGAACAGGTAGACCTAAAAGCAGTGACTCGATGAAGTGGTCAGCTTGTGGCTTTGTCCATACGAACTCTCGTTGGAAGCCAACAGTTGATTGACCCGCCTCGGGCTCAAGGCGAAAAAGAGGTACGACTATGTCGCCTTGATTAAGGCGCTTAACTAATCCATCTACCGGGTAATCAGCTCCGTACGATGTGATTGAATATGTAGTGGGCAATACCTCGTTGAGCTCATCAAGATCATCGACTTCTTCTTCATCTGGTGCTGCGCTTTGATGGTCCATTTCGATCACTCGGAGGTTGCTCAGTTGGATTTCGGGTCAACAGCTAGGATTGCAGCATTTCGACTAGGGCGCAAGCTGATAGCAAAGCGCGCCTGATTGATTCCAATCACAAATCAATCAGGCGCGCTTTGGTTGATTACAAAGTGCTTGTGTTCGATAACCTCAACACGAATGGCCTTCTGCTCTTATCAACTCGGCAACATAAGAACAACAGGGGACAGACCACGGTTTTTGATGTGCGTTAATTTCATGTCTGCTCCCAACATTCCCACTCTACGCTGCGTCCTGGTGTAGATCGGGCTTCGCGTTCTTTCGCCGCTTGCGATCGGCCGGAATCAGTTCGATCTTGAGCGTACATCCCACAGCCTCGGCATAACGCTTGAGCGAGGCCACCGAGGGGGCATGCTTGCCGGCCGATTCCAGGCGCGAGATGGCGCTTTTGGTAGTCCCCATGCGGGTGGCCACGGCTTCCTGAGTGAGTCCAGCGCGGGTACGCGCGGCCAGCATTTCGCTGGCCAGAGCGTATTCGAGTTCCAGCGCTTCGTAGGCTTCGTTGAAGCCACGCCGCTTGGATGCCTTTTCAATAAACGCCTTGGGGTCGTGGCGCACGGGTTGGAATTTCAGATCAGCCATTTTGAACCTCCTTCAATCGCTTTCGTGCGAGCTTGATTTCATGGTCGGGCGTTTGTTGCGACTTCTTGATGAAGGCGTGTAGCACGATCACGCGCCGGCCGACGAGAAAGCAATAGAACGCGCGCCCGATGCCCGAGCGGCCGCGCGGGCGCAATTCGAACAAGCCGTCTCCAAACGCGCGCGAATACGGCAGCTTTAGGTTGGGGCCGTGTTCCATCAGCAATTCGACGATCCGCGCATAGTCCGCGAGAACATCGACCGGCCAAGATTCGATTTCGGCTAGCACGCGTTCGTGGAAATATTCGACGGAAAACGTCATGAGCGAAGGTTAGCAATAGTGCTAACCTTCGTCAACGTGAAAAATCGGGAATGGCGCACAGGCAAGTAAAAACGCCCCGGTGATTTCAGGGATCACCGGGGCGTTTCAAGTGCAGAACAATCAAGCCTTAGCTCGGCAGCATCGCCAGCAACCCATTCAAGCGCCGCACAAAGCTCGCCGGGTCGTCTAGCTGGCCGCCTTCGGCCAGCAGGGCCTGCTCGAACAGCAGGTTGGCCCAGTCGGCGAAGCGGGCGTCGTCGGTTTCGCTGTTGAGCCGCGTCACCAATGCATGGGACGGGTTGATTTCCAGCGTGGGCTTCACCGTGGGCGCAGCCTGGCCGGCGGCCTTGAGCAGACGTTCGAGATTGGCGCTCATGTCGCCTTCGCCGGTGACGAGGCAGGCGGGCGAGTCGGTGAGGCGGTGGGTGACGCGGACGTCCTTCACGCGCTCGCCGAGCGTGGTCTTGATCCGCTCGACCAACGGACGCATGCTGTCCTCGGCTTCCTTCTGTGCGGTCTTCTCGGCTTCGTCTTCCAAGGCGCCCAGGTCGAGGCCGCCCTTGGCGACCGACTTGAGCGGCTTGCCGTCGAACTCGGTGAGGTTGCTCATCAGCCATTCGTCGACGCGGTCGGACAGCAGCAGCACTTCGATGCCTTTCTTGCGGAAGATTTCGAGGTGCGGGCTGTGCTGGGCGGCGGCGAAGCTATCGGCGGTGATGGTGTAGATCGCTTCCTGGCCTTCCTTCATGCGGCCGATGTAGTCCTTCAGCGAAACGATCTGCGCGTCGGTGTGGGTAGAGGCGAAGCGGAGCAGGGCGGCGATCTTCTCCTTGTTGGCGAAGTCTTCGCCTGGGCCTTCCTTCAGCACCTTGCCGAACGCGTTCCAGAATTCGACGTATTTCTCCGGCTGGTTCTCGGCCAGGTCTTCCAGCAGGCCCAGCACCTTCTTCACCGAGCCATTTTTGATTGCATCGATGTCGCGGCTGTTCTGCAGGATTTCGCGCGAGACGTTCAAGGGCAGGTCGGCCGAGTCGATCACGCCGCGCACGAAGCGCAGGTATTGCGGCATCAACTGCTCGGCGTCGTCCATGATGAAGACGCGGCGCACGTAGAGCTTGATGCCGTGGCGCTTCTCGCGGTCGTAGAGGTCGAATGGCGCGTGCGACGGCACATAGAGCAGCGAGATGTATTCCTGCTTGCCCTCGACGCGGTTGTGCGACCAGGCGAGCGGCGGCTCGAAGTCGTGGGCGACGTGCTTGTAGAACTCCTGGTATTCCTCTTCGCTGACGTCCTTCTTGGCGCGCGCCCAAAGGGCGGAAGCCTTGTTGACGGTTTCGTCCTCGTCGGTGGGGGTTTCCACGCCGTCCTTCCATTCCGTCTTCTTCATCACGATGGGCAGGGTGATGTGGTCGGAATAGGTGCGGATGACCGACTTGATCTTGTAGTCGGAGAGGAATTCGTCTTCATTTTCGCGCAGGTGCAGCACGATCTCGGTGCCGCGGCCGGGCTTGGCGACGGTTTCCAGGGTGTAGTCGCCGGCGCCCTCGGATTCCCAGCGCACGCCGTGCTCGGCGGTGAGGCCGGCGCGGCGGGTGGTCAGCGTGACGCGGTCGGCGACGATGAAGGCGGAATAGAAGCCGACGCCGAACTGGCCGATCAGCGCGGCGTCCTTCTGCTGGTCGCCGGACAGCTGCGAGAAGAATTCGCGGGTGCCGGACTTGGCGATCGTGCCGATGTGCTCGATGACTTCCTGCCGGCTCATGCCGATGCCGTTGTCGGTGATGGTCAACGTGCGGGCCTCGCGGTCAAAGGCGACGCGGATTTTGAGGTCGGGGTCGTTTTCATAGAGTGCGGAATCGGACAGGCCCTCGAAGCGCAGCTTGTCGGCGGCGTCGGAGGCGTTGGAAATCAGTTCGCGCAGGAAAATGTCCTTGTTGGAATACAAGGAATGGATCATCAGCTGCAGAAGCTGTTTGACTTCGGCCTGAAAGCCGAGGGTTTCTTTGGTGGCGGACATGCCTTTATCTCCCGTTGAATACACACAAGGTGAACGGGAGGTGGGGGCGGGGGCCGCGGGTTTCAAGCCCCGCTGTATCGGACTGCATCCAACAAGCCCGTCATTCCGGCGAAAGCCGGAATCCAGCGTATTGAAAAACCCCGCGCAAGCGGTACAAACCCATCGTTCGGTCCGCTGCGCGGGCTTTACCTGACTGGATTCCGGCTTTCGCCGGAATGACGGCACGGTTGCATGTGCTTCATGGTCTATAAATAAAAGCCCCTTTTTGTGCATCCGGAAGTTCCGGGTTGAGGGGAGAAGGAGGTCCAACATGGCACGCAAATTCATCGATTGTCGTGAATATCCGAGCGAAATGAACTGCACGGTGTTCATGTCTGCGGACAGCGAAGACGAACTGCTGGAAGCCGCAGTGCAGCACGCCGTATCCGTTCACGGCCACACAGACACCCCTGAACTGCGCGAAACCCTGCGCTCGATGTTCAAGGAGGAAGCGAAAATGGCGGCCTGACCGCCACGCAGTCTGGCGGATTGGGTAAGCCGACGGCTTGAGCAAGGTTCAGTGGGGAGGGAAGAGGCGAGTTTAATGACTCCGCCTCGGGATGCTTTTTGTCCGGAAGGCAGCGCCAGCAGGTCGGTCTGTGCGCGGCAGGGCCAGACGTGAGCGAGGCGGTGGAGCCGCCCGGCTCAGGCCGGCGCGGTTTCCTGCATGGCGGGATGCAGGTGGCCGACGAACTGCTCGGTGGCGGCGCGCCAGGAAAATTTCTCCGCGTGGGCGCGCGCGCTGCGGCGGTCGATGTCGAGGGCGGCCATGCAGGCCTGGCGCAGGTCATCGTGCATGACGCCGGCGGGCGAGTCGCCCAGCACGTCGATGGGGCCGGTGACCGGGTAGGCGGCCACGGGCAGGCCGCAGGCCATGGCTTCCAGCAGCACCAGGCCGAAGGTGTCGGTCTTGCTGGGGAAGACGAAGACGTCGGCGGCGGCATAGACCTCGGCCAGTTCCGGCTGCTTCATCACACCCAGGTAATGGGCATCAGGATACTGGGCGCGCAGGCCGGCCAGCGCCGGGCCGTCGCCCACCACCCATTTGGAGCCGGGCAGGTCCAGCTTCAGGAAGGCCTCGACGTTTTTCTCGACCGCGACCCGGCCGACGTACAGGAAGATCGGGTGCTCGGTGTCGAGGCGATGCGAGTCCTGCATCCTGAACACGTCGAGATCGACGCCGCGCGACCACAGCACCACGTTGTCGAAGCCGAAAGCTTCGAGGTCGGTCTTGACCGCGGGCGTGGGCGCCATCACCGCGCGGGCGGGGCCGTGAAACCAGCGCAAAAAGCGGTAGGTCCAGGCGAGCGGAATGCCGGTGCGGGCTTTGACGTATTCGGGAAAGCGGGTGTGGTACGCGGTGGTGAAGGGCAGCTTGTTGTCCAGCGCATAGCGGCGCGCGGCCAGCCCCAGCGGGCCTTCGGTGGCGATGTGCAGCGCGTGGGGGGCGTAGTTGCGGATGCGTTTGCGGGCCGCGTTGCCGGCCAGCACGGAGAGGCGGATGTCCGGGTAGGTGGGGCAGGGCAGGGTGCGGAATTCCAGCGGCGAGAGGATATCCACCTCGTGGCCCATGGCCTGCATTTCGCGGCGGGTGGTGGTGAGCGTGCGCACCACGCCGTTGACTTGCGGTGACCAGGCATCGGTCACGATCATGACTTTCATAGGGGCTCCGGTACGGTTGCCTTGCGGGGGGAACTGGATGCGTCCAGGCAGTGGGTCCAGTGGATGATTTCGAGCGTTCCGTCGGCGGTTTCGGCGAGCGCGGTCAGGCTTTCCACCCAGTCGCCGTCGTTGCAGTACAGCAAGCCGTCGAGATCGCGGATCTCGGCCTTGTGGATGTGGCCGCAGATGACGCCGTCACAATCGCGCCGCCGCGCTTCGTCGGTCATCACTTTCTCGAACGCGGTGATGAAGCTGACCGCGTTCTTGACCTTGTGCTTGATGTATTGCGACAGCGACCAGTAGGGGTAGCCCATGCGCGTGCGCATGCCGTTGAACCAGCGGTTGAGGGTGAGGATCAGGGTGTAGCCGCTGTCGCCCAGATAGGCCAGCCAGCGCGCGTGCTGCATCACGCCGTCGAAGAGGTCGCCGTGGGTGACCAGAAAACGCCTGCCGTCGGCGGTGACGTGGATGACCTCGTCCGCCACTTCGATATCGCCAAACGCCAGCCCCATGAATTGCCGCGCCATCGAGTCGTGGTTACCGGGTACGTAGATCACCCGGGTGCCCTTGCGCGCCTTGCGCAGCAGCTTCTGCACCACGTCGTTGTGCGACCGCGGCCAGTACCAGCCGCGCCGCAATTGCCAGCCGTCGATGATGTCGCCGACCAGATAGAGCGTGTCGGATTCGTTGTGCTTCAGGAAATCGAGCAGATAGCGGGCCTGGCAGCCGGCTGTGCCGAGGTGGATATCGGAAATCCACAGGGTGCGGTGGTGGCGGGGCGGGCGAGCGTCAGTTGAGGGTGAGTCGGCGGTCGGGTGCCCGGTCAGTCGGGAGGGCAGGAGGGCGTCGTCGGCTGGCTGCCAGAGTGGGCTATCTGGACGCGCGCGGAGCAGATTCGTGACGCGATTCAACATGCCGCCATCAAGCCACGCTTATGTGACGCCGGCGTGGCATTCAGGTGAAGCTTTGTTGACGCGCCACCTGCTTGCGTGGGATGACGACAGGATTAGCGCGACGCTGATTGATTTGTCATTGCGAAGTTGATCAGCGTGCGAACAGTTCCAGCAGCACGTCCTGGGCGCTGTAGTGATTGGCGCGGCGCGCCTTGCGGCGGCGGTAGCTGCCGTCGGGCTGCATCTCCCAGGCCTGCACGTTGTCGCGCAGGTAGGGTTTCAGCCCCTCCGCAATCACGCGCCTTTTCAGCTTGGGGTTGAGCACGGGGAAGCCGGTTTCGATGCGGCGGAAGAAGTTGCGATCCATCCAGTCGGCCGACGACAGGAACACCCGCTCGTCGCCGCCGTTCCTGAAATAGAAAATCCGCGAGTGCTCGAGGAAGCGCCCGACCACCGAGCGCACCCGGATGTTTTCCGACAGGCCGGCGATGCCGGGGCGCAAGGCGCACACGCCGCGGATGATGAGGTCGATCTTCACCCCGGCCTGGCTGGCGGCATACAGCGCGGCGATGACCTGCGGCTCCAGCAGCGCGTTCATCTTGGCGACGATGGCGGCGGGCTTGCCGGCAGCGGCCAGTTCGGCTTCGCGATTGATCGCGGCGACGACTTCGCTGTGCAGGGTGAAGGGTGCCTGCCACAGGCGCTTCAGCTTGCCGGCCTTGCCCAGCCCGGTGATCTGGGTGAACAGGCTGCCGACGTCGGCGGTGATGGTTTCGTCGGCGGTCAGCAGACCGAAGTCGGTGTACAGGCGCGCGGTGCGGGCGTGGTAGTTGCCGGTGCCCAGATGCGCATAGCGGCGCAGTTCGCCCTCTTCGCGGCGGATGACGAGCGCGAGCTTGGCGTGGGTCTTGTGGCCGACGACGCCATAGACGACATGGGCGCCGACTTCTTCCAGCTTGGCGGCCCAGTTGATGTTGGCTTCCTCGTCGAAGCGCGCCATCAGTTCGACCACCACGGTGACTTCCTTGCCCGACTGCGCGGCGCGGATCAGCGCCTGCATCAGTTTGGAGTCGGTGCCGGTGCGGTAGACCGTCTGCCGCATGGCGACGACGTGAGGGTCGGCGGCGGCCTGCTCGATGAAGTCGATCACCGGCTGGAAGGATTCGAAGGGGTGGTGCAGCAGGATGTCGCCCTTCCTGATCTGCGCGAAGATGTCCTCGTCCTTGGACAGCCGCGGGGGCAGGGCAGGGATGAAGGGGGCGAACTTGAGTTCGGGACGGTCGACCCAGTCGGGCACCTGCATCAGGCGTACCAGGTTCACCGGGCCGTGTTCCTGGTAGAGGTCGTCGGCATCGAGTTCGAACTGTCCCAGGAGGAAGGCGGCCATCGATCCCGAGCAGTTGTCGGCCACTTCCAGCCGCACCGCGGCGCCGAAGTGACGCTGCGGCAGTTCGCCCTGCAGGGCCTGGCGCAGGTTCTTGGTTTCCTCGTCGTCGACGAACAAATCTGAATTGCGGGTGACGCGGAACTGGTAGCAGCCTTCCACCTTCATGCCGGCGAATAGCTCGCCGACGTGGGCGTGCAGGATCGACGACAGGAAGACAAAGCCGTATTCGCAGCCGGCGATTTCTTCCGGCAGGCGGATCACGCGCGGCAGGGAGCGCGGTGCCTGCACCACGGCGGCGCCGGAATTGCGGCCGAAGGCGTCGCGGCCTGACAGCTCGACCGCGAAGTTGAGGCTCTTGTTGAGCACGCGCGGGAAGGGGTGCGAGGGGTCGAGCCCGACCGGGGTCAGCACCGGCATCAACTCGCGGAAGAAATAGTCGCGGATCCACGCGGCCTGGGTTTCGTTCCATTGCGTGCGGCGGAAGAAATGGACGCCGTTCTCGGCCAGCGCGGGAATGATGTCGTCGTTGAAAAGCTCGTACTGCCGGGCCACCAGCGCATGCGCCATGCCCGATACCGCGCGAAACTGCTGGCGCGGCGTCATGCCGTCGGGCGAGCGCTGGGTGGAGTTGGCGCGGATCTGCTCCTTCAGGCCGGCCACCCGCACCTCGAAGAATTCGTCCAGGTTGCTGGACACGATGCACAGGAACTTCAGCCGTTCCAGCAGCGGCATGGAAGGGTCGTCGGCCTGCGCCAGCACGCGGCGCTGGAATTCGAGGATACCGAGTTCGCGGTTGATCAGGTTATCGGGGCTGGGGAGATTCATAATTTGGCGAGGGGTAGCATGTTTCAATGATAAGGGCCCGCTTTAATCCTGACATGACAGTTATATGACAATCCCGCCTCCGCTTGAAATCGAACTCAAGCTTGCCTTGCCGCCGCAACAGGTCGACGCCTTCCTCAAGCGGATGGCGCGCCGGCGCAGCGAGCCGGTGCAGCAGGCATTACACACCCTTTATTTCGACACGCCGGACTTCGCCCTGAGCGCGCAGGGCGTGGCGCTGCGGGTGCGGCGGGTGGGCCGGCGCTGGCTGCAGACCCTGAAGACCGAAGGCGAGCGGGCCGGCGGGCTGTCGCGCCGCGTCGAATTCGAAATGGCGGTCAGGCAGGGCGTTCCGGACTGGGGCCGGTTTCCGCCCGAGGCGCTGGCGTATGTGCCGGAGGCACTGCGCGACCAGCTGGTGCCGGTGTTCGAAACGCGCTTTCACCGCACCGCCTGGCAGATCGCCGGCAAGCGCGGCGCCCGGATCGAGGTGGCGCTGGATGTGGGCGAGGTGCGCGCCGGCGAGGCGAGCCAGCCGATCTGCGAGATCGAGCTCGAACTGAAAGCCGGCCAGCCGGATGCCTTGTTCGACCTGGCGCTGGCGTGGGCCGCTGCGTTCGACTGCCTGCCGTTCGACGTCAGCAAGGCCGAGCGCGGCGTGCGGCTGGCGCATGGCACGGTGGATGCGCCGGTCAAGTCGGTGCCGCTGGCGCTGGACGGCGCCATGGGGGTGGAAGACGGCTTTGCCGCGATCTGCCAGGCCTGTCTCGCGCAGTTCCAGGCCAATCTGCCGGGCGTGCTTGTTTCCGACGACATCGAATACGTGCATCAGGCGCGGGTGGCGCTGCGGCGCCTGCGCGCTGCGCTGCGGTTGTTTCGACGGGTGTGCGTGCTGCCGGATGAATTGCTGGATGGACTGCGCACGCTGGCCGCCGCGTTCGGCCCGGCGCGCGACTGGGATGTGCTGTGCGGCGAAACCCTGCCGGCGATTGCGCCGCATTTCCCGGATGCCGAGGCCTGGCAGCGCGGCCTGCAGGCGCTGGAGGCGCATCGCGCCGAGGTGCGTTTGGCCATGCAGGACGCGCTGACGCAGGCGCATCCGGGCGCCTGGCTGCTGGCGTTCCAGCGCTGGCTGCTGCAGCACGGCTGGCGGGCCGTTGCGCAGGAACAGCGCTTGCTCCAGTTGTCTCCGCTCGACGCATGGGCACGCCGTGCGCTGCAGAAGGGGCATCGCCCCATCGCTCGCGGCGCGCGCGATTTCGGCAAGCTGGCAGCGGCGCAGCGCCACGCCCTGCGCATTGCCATCAAGCGCCAGCGCTATGCGGCCGAGTTTTTCCAGACCCTGTTTCCGGGGCGGCGGCAGGCGCGCTACCAGGCTGTCCTGCGTGACGCGCAGGACAGCCTGGGACGCGCCAACGATGCGCATGTGGCGTGGGGCCTGTTGACAGCGGTGCATACGACTCCACACGTTCTTCAGAGCGTAGTGGATCGGAGTCCTTTAGGGCCGGTCGACGCCGGGCCGATGGGGCAATTCGTGCTCGGCTGGCTGGCGGCGAAGCTGGCGGAGGCTGCGAACGGCGAAAGCGCCGGTGCGGTGCGGGATATTCTGAAACTGAAGCGCGACGGGTAAGGTGCCGTATGCCTGCGCCGGGTTATGCTGGCCTGAGCTGAACGGATAAACGAACGATTTTTTTGCGAGGCAAGACGGATGGATCTCATATTGTGGCGACACGCCGAGGCGGAAGACGGCGTGCCTGATCTCGACCGCGAACTGACCGACAAGGGCCGCAAGCAGGCGTCGCGCATGGCCGACTGGCTCAACCCGCGGCTGCCGCCGGACATTCGCGTCCTGGCGAGCCCCGCCGCCCGCGCCCTGCAAACCGCGCAGGCGCTGGGACGCTACTACGACCAGGTACCGGCGCTGGCGCCGGGGGCCAGCGCCGCAGACGTGCTGGCCGCCGCAGGCTGGCCGGATGCGGCCTACCCGGTGCTGATCGTCGGCCATCAACCCACGCTGGGGCAGGTGGCCATGCAGCTGCTGGCCGGGCAGACGGGCGACCTGACAGTGAAAAAAGGCGGCATCTGGTGGTTCCAGGGCCGCGAGCGGGCAGGGGAAATGCAGGTGGTGTTGCGCGCTGTGGCCGCGCCTGACTGGTTGTGATCCCGGATAATTCATCAGGCGGCTCTTCGAGCTTGTGCGAGCCCTGGCGGCGGCTTTGCGGTCATTTTTGACGCTTGCTCGGCGTCCAGGGAACGACCATGGACTTCTCACAAGCGCCAAAACTGCCTCGCAAATCCGCTCGCCATCATCTCGCACCCCGATGAATAATCCGGGATAATCGCCGGGTGACTATTCAACCTAACCAGCAAAAAGCGATCCAGCCGAGCCGGACAACGCAGACGAGGTGCGACCCGTGCCGGGTTGGCTGAGCAGTCTGCGCGAACTGATCGTGGAAGCGAGCCCCCTGCGCCGCTTCATGCTTGCCCTGCTGGTGCTGCTGCCGCTGGCCGCACTGGCCGCCGCCTATCTGTGGTTCAACCCGCCGCTCTATCGCGTGCTCTACACGCAGCTGTCCGACCGCTCGGGCGGCGAAGTCATCACCGCGCTCGAACAACTCGACATTCCCTACCGCCTGTCCGCCGCCGACGGCAGCATCGAAGTGCCGGCCAAGCAATTGCACGTGGCGCGCTACCGCCTGGCAGCGCGCGGCCTGCCCAAATCCGATGCCGATGCAGAGGATGAAGCCGATCGCGCCCCCCGCTTCGGCGCCTCCTCGCTGCAGGAGCAGCAGCGTTATCAGCGCATGCTCGAAATCGACCTGGCGCGATCGATCCAGGCACTGGAAACGGTCGAACTCGCGCGCGTCCATCTTGCCCTGCCCAAGGTTTCCCCTTTCCTGCGCGATGCGCCGTCCGCCACCGCTGCGGTGCTGGTGAGATTGCGCCCGGGCGCGCAGTTGTCGGCGGAGCAGGTGACGACGATCCAGACCCTGGTGGCCGCCAGCGTGCCGCGCATGAAGCGCACCGAGGTTCAGGTGCTCGACCCGAGCGGCGTCCTGCTCGGCGGCGCGGCGCCGGAGCCTTCGCAGTCGCAGCGACTGGCGCTGGAACAGGATCTGGTGCGGCGGGCGCTGGCGGTGCTGACGCCCTGGCTGGGCGAAGATCGGGTCAGCGTGCAGGTGACCGCCCTGCTGGAAGACAGCGAAACCCGGCAGACCGTCGAGCGGGTGCGCAATGTCGTGGTGGCCGGCCAAGCGCGTCCGCTGGAAAAAACCGTGCGCACCACGCGCGTGCCGGAGGGTCGCATCCAGCGCATCCATGCCATCGTGGTGCTGGGGTTCGATGCCAGCGCCAGCGAAATCAGCCGCGCCCGGCACATGGCGCATCAGGCGCTCGGCCTGCAGCCTGAACGCGGCGACAGGCTGAGCGTGTATGCGCTGCCGACGGCGCCGCCCAGGCCGCAGGCCGCACCGCCCAGCGAAGCCCCCCGGGTGCAGGCGCCTGTAAGCATCCCCCGGGTGGAACCGGTCAACCCGCTGCCGGGCAAGGCCAGCCCCTTCGAGTTTCAGCCCTGGATGCTGGCGGTGGCGGCAGCGATCCTGATCCTGCTTGTCGCGATCGGCAGGCTGCGCGCCCGTCCGTCGCCCGCCGCCGAAATCCAGGTGGAGGATTTCGACGCTTCGCTCGAAGCCGTGCGCAACCAGGTGCTGGCCGACCCGCGCGTGACGGCGGATGTCATCAAGCTCTGGATGCGCGCATGAGCAGCCGCATGAATCAAGCCAGGATGCGCGCATGAGCCAGGCTGGAATCGAACAATCCGCAGCGCTCCTGCTCGCCTTGGGCGAGGAGGCGACGGCCGCGGTGTTCCGCTACCTGAGCCCGCTGGAGGTGAGCCGTCTGGGCAGCGCCATGCGCGGACTGGAAGTGCTGCCGCGCGAACGCGTGCGCGCCATCCTGCACGATTACGCCGCCGAAGCCGCCGAACAGACCGGGTTTGCGGCGGACACCGGACGTTTTCTCGACCAGACGCTCAAGCTTGCCCTCAGCCCGGAACGCGCGCAGGCGATGCTGCAGCGCCTGGGCGCCGCGGGCGCGCAGGCGGTGGAGAAACTGGCGTGGCGCGAGCCGGCGGAGATTGCCGGTTTGCTGGAGACCCAGCCGCCGCAACTGATTGCCGCGGTGATTTCGCAACTGCCGCGCGACGTCGCTGCCGCGGTACTCGACGTGCTGCCCGGCACAACGCGTGCGGATACCTTGCTGAGCCTGGCGCACAGCGACGCGCCCAGCCCCGACATGCTGCGCGACCTGGACGACTGGGTGGCCAGCCTCGAACCCGCCGCGCAGCCGCAGGGCGAAGCCGCGGTCGCCAGTCTCCTGGGGCAGATGAGCGAGGGCAGCGCCGCTGCGGCGCTCGTCCAGCTCGACCAGAATGACGCGGACCTGGCCGCGCGCCTGCGCGTGCGCAACCTGGCGTTCGAGGATATGGCGCGCCTGCCCGAGGCCAGCCGCAAGACCTTTCTGCGCAACATCGGCGCGCGCACCCTGCTGCATGCACTGAAAGGCAGCGACGGGCAGGTGCTCGACGCGCTGACTGCGGTGATGAGTCCGACCGCGGCGAAGCGCATGCGCGATGATCTCGATATCCTGGGTGCATTGCCGGTGACCGCGATCCAGGCCGCCCAGGACGATGCCGGCGCCACCTTGCGGCGGCTCGCGGCAGAGGGGGCAATCCTGTTCCCGGAAGAGGAGACGGCATGAGCACAGACGACAACACCACTGCGTTTGAACACTGGGAAGTGGTGGAGCTTGCTGCGTCCGCAGGCGAGGCCGCAACGCCCGAGGAGAATGCCGAGGCCGAACTGGCGAGGCTGCGCGAAGCGGCGCGCGCCGAGGGCTACGCAGAAGGGGTGGCCGCCGGCCGGCTGGAAGCGGAGCGGTCCTGCGGGCGCATGAAGCAACTGGCCGAAAGCTTCGGCAACACCCTCGACAACCTCGATTTCCGCCTCGCCGACATGGTGCTGGCGCTGGCGCTCGATGTGGCGCGCCAGGTGGTCGCGGGCGAACTTACGGTGCGCCCGGAACGCATTCTCGACGTGGTCAACCTGGCGCTGAAACAGATGGCGGAAACCAGCCGCGAGGCGCGCCTGCTGCTGAACCCGGAAGACGCCGTGCTGGTGCGCCCGCACCTGGAGCAGGTGCTGGACAAGAACCGCCTGCGCATCGTCGAAGACATCCGCATCGTGCGCGGCGGCTGCCTGATCGAAACCGCTCAGGGCGACCTCGACGCCACGCTGCCCGCACGCTGGCGCCAGGTGGTGCAGGTGCTCGGCAGCAACCAGAACTGGATCGAGTAATGGACCGCATCGTCCGCCTGCGCGAATACCTGGCCAACTGCCGCCGTGCGGTGAGCTGGGCGACGCCGATCGCAGCCAGCGGACGCCTCACCCGGGTGTCCGGGCTGGTGATGGAAGCGGTGGGGCTGCGGCTGCCGGTGGGCAGCCAGTGTCATGTGCAGGTGCCCGGCGGCCAGAGCATCGAAGCCGAGGTGGCCGGGTTTTCCGGGGACTGCCTGTTCGTCATGCCGGCCACCGACATCCATGGCGTGATGCCCGGCGCGCGGGTGATTCCGGAGGATCCGATGGCGGTGCAGCCGCCGCGCCTGGGGATGCGCTACGTGCCGCGCCGCCGCGCGCAGGACCGGGTGCGCCAGGTGCCGGTCGGCGAGCGCCTGCTGGGGCGCGTGCTCGACGGCGCCGGGCGACCGCTGGACGGGATGGGGCCGCTGTCGCTGGAGCGCCGGGTGCCGCTGTACAGCCGCCCGATCAATCCGCTGGAGCGGGCGCCGATCCGGGAAACGCTGGATGTCGGCGTGCGCGCGATCAACGGCCTGTTGACGGTGGGGCGCGGCCAGCGGCTCGGCCTGTTCGCCGGCAGCGGCGTCGGCAAGAGCGTGCTGCTCGGCATGATGGCGCGCTTCACCGATGCGGACGTGGTGGTGGTGGGTCTGATCGGCGAACGCGGCCGCGAGGTCAAGGAATTCATCGACCGCATCCTGGGTGAAGAGGGCATGGCGCGCGCGGTGGTGGTGGCCGCACCCGCCGATCATCCGCCGCTGATGCGGCTGAACGGCGCGGCGTATGCGATGTCGATCGCCGAGTATTTTCGCGACCAGGGCAAGCATGTGCTGCTCATCATGGATTCGCTCACCCGCTATGCGATGGCGCAGCGCGAAGTGGCGCTGGCGATCGGCGAGCCGCCCGCCACCAAGGGCTATCCGCCGTCGGTGTTTGCCAAGCTGCCGCAGCTGGCCGAACGCGCCGGCAACGGTCGCAGCGGCAGCGGATCGATCACGGCATTCTTCACCGTGCTGATGGAAGGCGACGACCAGCAGGATCCGATCGCCGACGCGGCGCGCGCGATCCTCGACGGCCACATCGTGTTATCGCGTGACCTGGCCGATGCCGGGCATTACCCGGCGATCGACATCGAAGCCTCGATCAGCCGCGTCCAGCCCGACCTGCTCTCCGAGGACGCGCTGGAGCGCACCCGCCGCTTCAAGTATCTCTATTCGCGCTACATGCGCAGCCGTGACCTGCTCGCCGTCGGCGCCTATGTGCCGGGCGCCGACCTGGTGCTGGATGAAGGCGTGCGGCTGTATCCCAGGATGCAGGGCTATCTGATGCAGGGCATGCGCGAACGCGCCACGCTGGAGTCTGCACGCAGCGGGCTGGATGAGGTGCTCGGGTGAAGCCGTTTTCCCTGGCGAGGGTGCTGCAGCTGGCCGAACGGCGCAGCGAGACGCTGGCGCGCACGGTCAAGTTCGCGCACGGCAACTGGCTGCGCGCGCGCGGGCGGCAGGTGCAGCTGACCACCTTGCGGGATGCCCACATCGCGCAGTTGGCGGGCGAATTGCGTGGCGGCGTGAGCGCGGCCCAGTTGCTGGAGATGAATCGCCTGCAGCACGCGCAGGCCGACGAAATGCAGGCCGCCCAGGCCGCCATCGATGATGCGCATCGGGAGTGGCAGGCACGGCTGGCCGAATGGATGCAAGTCGAGCAGCGGGTCAAGGCGCTGCGCCTGCTGGAGCAGCGCCATCTGGCGCAGGCCGCCATCCAGCAACGGCGCATCGAGCAGCGCGAGCACGACGAACTGGTCGAACTGACGCACCGCATGGATGTGGTGCATCGGGGGCGCTAGTGTCGTGAATCAGAAATATCGAAACATGAAACGGCGTCTTTTTCCGCATGGCGGCGTTGCTCGTCGTTGCCATAGTCCGGGCTATGTCGCCTCCTCACGCCTTGCCCTGCGAAAAAAATCCATCCGTTTCATTTTGTTCCCCTATTTCTGATTTACGACACTAGTCATGCAACTGCTCGAACTCACGCCCGCGGAAATCAACTTTCTGGCGCCTGCGCCCGCGGCCTTCGGCAGCCTGGAGGGGCGGCTGACCCAGAAGCTTGCGGCGACGCTGAGTGCGCGCCTGCGCCTGCCGGTTCAATTGTCGGCGCACCCCGTCGATGCACCGGCCGCTGCGCCGGCGGCCCCTGCTTGGCTGGCCGATGCCACCCTGGCCACCCTGTGGCTGACGCGCCGGCTCGGCGGGCAGCGCGTGATGGGCGCAACCGCCTTTGTGCCGCCCACCCTGATTCATACCCTGGATGCCGCACTGGCGGAAAGCTGGCTGGATGCAAAGGCCGCCGCCGCGCTGCCGTCCACGATGGCATGGGGCATCACGGCAGGCAGCACGCGGGCGACGCTCGCCGTGCAGTTGCCCCGACTCACAATCGATATGACGCGCTGGGCGCGGGAGGTCATCCGGCATGGTTAAGGAAATGCTGATTTTTTCGGAAGGTGTCATTGCGAGCGCTGTTGCCTTTAGCCACGAGGCCGAAGGCCGTGGTGGGAAGCAATCCAGAGTCTCAGCTCAATCAAAGGCCTCTGGATCGCCCCACAAGGGGACTCCGATCCACTACGCGCTAAAGTCCCGCAAGGCGGGATGGAGTCGTATGCCGCATCGCTTCGCTCCTCGCGATGACGGAATGGTTCAGCGTTTCCTTAAGTTTGGCGCTGCCGGCGGGTTGCTGCTGGTTTCATCCCCGGCGCTGGCCGCGCCCGACACGGTCGGCAGCGTGCTGACGGTGCTGCTGAGTCTGGGCCTGATCCTGGGCGGGTTCGTCGCAGTGGCGTGGTTTGCGCGCCGCTATCTGCCGGGCATGGGCGCACAGGGCGCGGTCAAGGTGGTGGGCACAACCGCGGTCGGCACCCGCGAGCGCGTGGTGGTGGTCGAGGTCGACAACACCTGGCTGCTGCTGGGCGTGGGCGGCGGCAATGTGCGGCTGCTGCATACCCTGCCGAAACCCGCCGATTCCGGAAAACCCATGGCGGAGCGCGCGTGATGAGGCTGATCCTGACATTGGCGGCGCTGGGGCTGAGTTTGCCCGTCCTGGGCGCGGAATCGAGCGTGCCGCTGCTCTCCGTGACACCCGGCGCGGGCGGGCAGGTGATCGGGGTGCCGGGCGCAAGCCTGCCGTGGCTGCTGCTGTTCCCGTTCCTGCCTGCCTTGCTGCTGGCCTTCACCGCCTTCACCCGCATCGCGGTGGTGCTGTTCCTGCTGCGGCAGGGTCTGGGCAGCCATACCGCGCCGCCGAATCTGGTGCTGATGGGGCTGGCGGTGCTGCTGACGATTTTCGTGATGTCGCCGGCCTTGAAGACCATCAATGCCGAGGCCTATCAGCCCTATCTGTCCGGCGCGATGAGTTTCAACGCCGCTGCCGAAGAAGCCGCGCAGCCGCTGAAAAGCTTCATGCTGCGGCAGACGCGCGCCGAAGATCTCGATCTTTTCATCGGCGACGACAAGACCATCGAACCCGACAAGGTGGACAGCGTGCCGCTGGCCGCGCTGGCGCCGGCCTTCCTCACCAGCGAACTCAAGACCGCCTTCCAGATCGGCTTCATGGTGATTCTGCCCTTCCTGGTGATCGATCTGGTGGTCGCCGCCGTGCTGACCGCGCTCGGCATGATCATGCTGCCGCCGCAACTGGTGTCGCTGCCATTGAAGCTGCTGCTGTTCGTCACGGTCGACGGCTGGCATCTGCTGGTCGGCTCGCTCATAGGGTCGTTCTGATGGAAGGCCTCGCCCGCGACGCGCTCTGGCTGTTGATGCTGATCGCCGCGCCGGTGTTGCTGGCGGGGCTGCTGACCGCTTTCGCCATCAGCCTGTTCCAGGCGGCCACGCAGATCCTCGAACCCACGCTGTCCTTCGTGCCCAAGCTCATCGTCATGCTGATCGTGCTGGCGGTGCTGGGCAGCTGGATGGGCGGCCAGCTGGTCGAATTTGCGCGCACCCTGCTGACCGATTTTCCCGCCCTGATCGAATGAGGCTAGTGGTCTGCTTTCGAAATAGGGGGACAAAATGAAACGGATGGATTTTTTCGCAGGGCAAGGCGCGAGGAGGCGACATAGCTTGGACTATGGCAACGACGAGCAACGCCGCCATGCGGAAAAAGACGCCGTTTCATGTTCCGGTATTTCGAAAGCAGGCCACTAGATGCCCCTGACTGAAGCGAGTCTGTCGGTCTGGCTGTTCGCTTTCGCCCGCCTCGCCGGATGGACGCTGTTCGACCCGCTGACCGGCCGTTTGCCGCTGCTGCTGCGCCTGTTCCTGGCGGCGGTGCTGGCGGCGGTGTTGACCCCGGGGCTGTCGGCCGAGGCGGTCGCGCCCTTTACCGTGCAGGGCATGCTGGCATTGAGCCTGGAAGTGATTTGGGGGGCGGCGCTGGCGCTGTGCGTGTGGCTGGTTTTTGCGGCGGTGGCCGCCGTGCTGGTGTGGACCGGTCACACCGCAACCGGCGGCCTGCTGACGCTGACCGCCGAGCAGGCGGCCCCGGCGGATGCCGCCTGGCGCGCCCTGGCGGGATGGCTGGCGGCACTGGCGTTTCTGGGAGCAAGCGGCCACCTGCTGGTGGTCGATGCGCTGCGCGACAGCTTTGCCGCGATGCCGCTGGCCGTGCTGCCTGCTGCCGGCGAGTTGCGCCAGCTGGCCGAGGCGGCCAGCTGGCTGTTCGCAACAGGCGTTCAACTGGCCCTGCCGCTGCTGGCATTGGCGCTGCTGATCCAGTTGGCGTTCGGCATCGTGGCGCGCACCACGCCGGGAATGGACATGTTTTCGGTTGGACTGGGGGTCGCCGCGCTGGGGCTGATGGCCGCCTGGGTGTGGGCGGTGCCGCTGGTCGCGCAGGGGGTTGGCCTGGGGATCGGGCAACTGGCGGGCTGGCTGGGTTGGCTTGGCGCAAGATGACGCGGGGCACGGCCAGATAGATTAGAATGCTGCGATTTATCGTAAACCCGCGCGGACCCCGGCGCGGCATAGAAACAACAGCGGAAACAGCATGGCAGAAATGAATATGGCCACAGGAAGCCTGGTTGCGATTGTCACCCCCATGTCGGACGACGGCGCGCTCGATCTCGACGCGCTACGCCGCCTGGTCGACTGGCACATCGCAGAAGGAACGGACGGCATCGTGATCGTCGGCACCACCGGCGAATCGCCCACGGTCAGCTACGACGAGCATTGCCTGCTGATCCGCACGGCGGTCGAACAGGCCGCCGGACGGGTGCCGGTGATCGCGGGAACCGGCGCCAACTCAACCTCCGAAGCGATCGAGCTGACCGAATGCGCCAAGGCTGCGGGCGCGCAGGCCGGGCTGTCGGTGGTGCCGTACTACAACAAGCCGACGCAGGAAGGCTTGTACCAGCACTACAAGAAAATCGCCGAGTCGGTCGACCTGCCGCTGATCCTCTACAACGTGCCGGGGCGTACCGTGGCAGACCTCTCCAACGACACCACGCTGCGTCTGGCGCAGGTGCCCGGCATTGTCGGGGTGAAGGACGCCACCGGCAGCATGGAGCGCGCAGCCGACCTGCTGCGCCGCGCGCCGAAAGACTTTGCTTTGTACAGCGGCGACGATGCCTCGGCGATGCCCTTCATGCTGCTGGGAGGCCACGGCGTGATCTCGGTCACCGCCAACGTGGCGCCGAAATTGATGCACGAGATGTGCGTCGCAGCGCGCGAGGGGAACCTGGCGCGTGCACGCGAACTCAATAACGCATTGCTGCCCCTGCACAGCAAGCTGTTTGTCGAAGCCAACCCGATACCGGTCAAGTGGGCGTGCGCCGAACTGGGACTCATCCCGTCCGGAATGCGCCTGCCGCTGACCCCGTTGTCTGCCGGACTGCACGACACCGTTCGTGACGCGATGCGTCACGCCCAATTAATCTAGCGTGGCGCGATGCGCCGCCGTTTGATGTAAGCCTTCGATTAGGACACCTTATGCGTTTATTGCCCCTGTTTTTGATGATCGCGCTGACTGCGTCGAGCTGCGGCATCATCGAATCCAAAAAGATCGACTACAAATCGGCCGGCAAACTGCCGACGCTGGAAGTGCCGCCCGACCTCACCGCGCCGACCGGCGACAACCGCTACGCTATTCCCGATGCCCAGGGCGGCGGCGCCGCGACCCTGTCGACCTACAGTCAGGAACGCAAGGTTGCGCCGAGCGGCACGCAGACCCTGCTGCCGGCGCAGGACAAGGCGCGCATCGAGCGTGCCGGCACCCAGCGCTGGCTGGTGGTGCAGGCGACGCCGCAGCAGGTGTGGCCGGTGATCAAGGATTTCTGGCAGGAGACCGGCTTTATCGTCAACCTGGAATCGCCGCAAACCGGCGTGATCGAGACCGACTGGGCGGAAAACCGCGCCAACATCCCGCAGGACATCATCCGCCGCAGCATCGGCAAGGTGCTCGACGGCATGTATTCCACCGCCGAGCGAGACAAGTTTCGCACCCGCATCGAAGCGGGCAGCGGCGGCACGGAAATTTACGTCAGCCATCGCGGCATGATGGAAGTATTCGATTCAGCGAACAAGGATCGGACCGTGTGGCAGCCGCGCCCGTCCGACCCCGAACTTGAAGCCGAAATGCTGCGCCGCCTGATGCTGCGATTCGGTGTCGAGGATAGCCGCGCCCAGACCCTGCTGGCCAAACAGCAGACGCCGGAACAGGCGCGCATCGTCAGCAATGCCGGTGCCACGGTGCTGGAAATGGACGAAGGTTTCGACCGCGCCTGGCGTCGCGTCGGCCTCGCGCTCGACCGCGTCGGTTTTGCAGTGGAAGACCGCGATCGCTCCAAGGGCGTGTATTTCGTGCGCTACATCGACCCCGAGATCGACAACGACAGCAAGCGCGACGAAGGCATTTTCGCCAAGTTCGCTTTCTGGCGCAGCAAGAAGGATCAGTCCTCGCCGCAGTTGCAGATCGTGGTCAACGACGCGGGCGAGAAGAGCCGGGTCAGCGTCACGGGGGTCGAGGGCAAGCCGGCCGATGCCAACACGCAGAACCGTATCCTCAATTTGCTGCATAAAGAACTGAAGTAATGCGGGAACCCGCCTGATGAGGTTTGCCAGCCTGGGCAGTGGGAGCGAGGGCAACGGCCTGGTGGTCGAGGCCGGGTCGACCCGGGTGCTGATGGACTGCGGCTTCGGCCTGGCCGACAGCGTGGCGCGGTTGGCGCGGCTGGGCTTGCAGCCATCCGATCTGGCCGGCATTGTGGTGACCCACGAGCACAGCGACCATATCGGCGGGGTGGGGCGGCTGGCGCGCAAGCACAAGCTGCCGGTGTGGCTCACCGCCGGCACCCTGGCGATGGCGCAGGATCTCGACGGCGTGGCAGTGCAGGTGATCGACAGCCACGCGGCGTTCGCGGTGGACGGGCTCGAAATCCAGCCCTATCCGGTGCCGCACGATGCGCGCGAGCCGGTGCAGTATGTGTTTGGCGACGGCAGTCGCCGGCTCGGGGTGCTGACCGATACCGGCTGCAGCACGCCGCACATCGAGGCCATGCTGGCCGGCGTCGATGCGTTGGTGCTGGAGTGCAACCACGACGCGACGATGCTGGAAAACGGGCCGTATCCGGTCAGCCTCAAGCGGCGCGTGGGCGGCCGCTTCGGCCATCTGGAAAACACCCAGTCGGCAGCCTTGCTGGATAAGCTGAAGCACGAAAAATTACAATGCGTGATGGCCGCGCACGTATCGAAAAAGAACAACACCTCCGGGTTGGCGCAGCGCGCGCTGGCCCGCGTGTTGAACTGCGCGGACGATGAGGTGCGTGTGGCCTGCCAGACGACAGGATTTGATTGGATAACGCTTTGACGACTTTTGCTGAACTCGGGCTTGCCCCCGACATCCTGCGTGCCCTCGAAGACATGGGCTACGTGACGCCGACGCCGATCCAGGAGCAGGTGATTCCGCTGGCGCTGCAGGGCGGCGACATTCTCGGCGCGGCGCAGACGGGAACCGGCAAGACCGCAGCGTTCGCGCTGCCGCTGATCCAGCGCCTGCTGCCATTCGCCAACACCGGCACCTCGCCGGCCAAGCACCCGATCCGCGCGCTGATCCTCACCCCCACGCGCGAACTCGCGATCCAGGTCGAGGAAAGCGTCAAGGCCTACATTAAGCACGTGCCGCTGCGTTCGCTGGTGGTGTATGGCGGGGTCAACATCAACACCCAGATTCCGATCCTGAAAACCGGCGTCGAAATCCTGGTGGCGACGCCCGGCCGCCTGCTCGATCACGTGCAGAACAAGACGCTGATGCTGAATCAGGTCAACACGCTGGTGCTCGACGAGGCCGACCGCATGCTCGACATGGGCTTCATGCCGGACTTGAAGCGCATCGTGGCATTGCTGCCGACGCAGCGGGTGAACATGATGTTCTCCGCCACCTTCCCGGAAGAAATCCGCAAGCTGGCCGACAGCATCCTCAACAACCCGACCTTCATCGAAGTCGCGCGCAACGAGACCGCAGTGACGGTGACCCAGGTGGTGCACCCGGTGCACCACGAGCGCAAGCGTCAGCTGCTGGCGCACCTGATCAAGAGCCGCGACCTGCGGCAGGTGCTGGTGTTCACCGGCACCAAGCTGGGCTGCAACCGGCTTGCCAACGAACTCAACAAGGCCGGCATTCACGCCGATGCCATCCACGGCGACAAGACCCAGCAGGAACGCATCAAGGCGCTCGAGGCCTTCAAGGCCGGCACCATCCGCGTGCTGGTTGCCACCGACGTCGCCGCTCGCGGCCTCGACATCGAGGCGCTGCCCTTCGTCGTCAATTACGACCTGCCGCACAACGCCGAGGATTACGTGCACCGCATCGGCCGCACCGGCCGCGCCGGGGCTTTCGGCGAGGCGATCTCGCTGGTGAGCGAATCGGAAACGCGCTATCTCAGGGACATCGAGAAGCTCATTGGCAGCGTGATCGAACCGACCATCGTTCCCGGATTCGAACCCGGCGCGGCCGATGTGCCGGCCTACCCGACGCGCCCGCCACGCGCCGAGCGCCCTGCCGAGCGTTCGGCTGAGCGCCCCTCGGCCGAGCACCGTGCGCCGCGCGCCAGACCGGCCGCTTCGCGCGATGCGCTGTTCGATGCGCCCTATGTGGCGCCCGAGGCAGCGCCTGCTGAAACCACGCCCGCACTGATGCGACCGACATCCAAAAAGCAGGTGGCGGCACTGTTTCGCAGCCCGGTCAAAACCGACTCTTCCGGACAGTGAACTGGGAAATCCTGCTGCTGGGGTTGTTTGGTGCCGTCGCCTGGTACTGGTACGCGGGCATGCAGGTGCGTGAGCAGGCGATTGCAGTCGGCCGCCGCGCCTGCGCCGACGCCGGCCTGCAGTTCCTCGACGAGAGCGTGGCGCTGAGCCGAACCCGTTTCGCGCGCAACAGCCAGGGCCAGCTGCAGTTCCTGCGCGATTACCGCTTCGAGTTTTCCGATACCGGCGACAACCGCCGTCCCGGCGTGATCCGCATGCTCGGCGAGCGCGTCGAATGGGTCAGCCTTGACGGCGAGTGGCAGATGGGGCGCACAGCCAGCGTCAGCCGGCTGGGGAACTGAGGCCTTGAGGGCGACCGCGAGCTGCGGCCGCCCCGGGGTTTATTCCTGCTCGATTTCCAGAATCGCCAGGCTGATCTGCGGCCCCAGGTTGGTTTCCCATTCCGCCCATTTCCTGAAAGCCTTGAGCTTCTCGACGAGCACCGGTTTCATTTCGAAATCGCTCTTGCCTTCGTCGTACATGCGCCGCACTTCCGTCATCAGAATATCGAAATAGGCTTTCTGTTCGGTGACGAAGGTGCGGTCGCCGGTCTTGCCGTGGCCGGGTACGTAGAGTTTTGCATTGAGGGCGAGTGCACGTTCGGTGGCTTTCAACACGCCCTTGAAACTGCTGTCCATGAGGTTCATCAACTGGTGGTTCAGCACGTTGTCGCCGGTGAACAGGATGCGGTCTTCCACCATCTCGATCATCAGGTCGGTCTTGCTGTGCGCGTCGGTCGAC
>Ga0299912_10000418_pt1 | contig 36896 bp, 34 predicted proteins | sample RVTome_2_FD_207667 | JGI IMG/M metagenome (GOLD analysis project Ga0299912, IMG submission 207667) | Soil microbial communities from uranium-contaminated site in the Upper Colorado River Basin, Wyoming, United States - RVT95D214 (version 2) ... | reverse complement strand
TCGCCGGCGGCGCGGCTCAGGCGTTCCAGCTCCTGCTGCAGCTCGTGCCAGCGGCGGTAGGCGGCGCTTACCTGGTCGACCAGGGGCTGGTGGCCGGCATAGGCGTCGAGCAGTTGGCGTTGCAGGTCGCGCTTGAGTAGCGACTGGTGGGCGTGCTGGCCGTGGATGTCCACCAGCTGCTCGCCCAGTTCGCGCAGGCTCTGCACCGGCGCCGGCTGGCCGTTGATGTAGCCGCGGGAACCGCCGTCGGCGCTCACTGTGCGGCGCAGTATGCATTCGCCGTCGAGGTTGAGTTCCCGTTCTTCCAGCCATCGAGTCACGGCGGTCAGGCCGCTGACCTCGAAGGTGGCGCTGATTTCGGCACGGTCGCAGCCGGCGCGCACTGTGCCGCTGTCGGCACGGTCGCCCAGCACCAGGCCCAGGGCGTCGAGCAGGATGGATTTGCCGGCGCCGGTTTCGCCGGTGAGCACGGTCATGCCGGGGGCGAACTCCAGCTCCAGGTGTTCGACCAGGGCGAAGTTGCGGATGGCGAGGTGTTTGAGCATGGGAGTGGAGAACTAGTCCGCAAATGAACGCGAATGAACGCGAATAACCGATTCGATGGCGGAGGTGACCGCGAGCGAATAGCGGCTCGTACCAGATTTATTCGCGTTATTTGCGTTCATTCGCGGACTCAGCTTTTTTATCCCCAGCTCAGCTTGTTGCGCAGGATGTGGAAGTGGTCGTGGTCCACCGGGTGGATCAGACGCACCTTGTGCTCGGCCTTGCGCACCCGCACCCGGTCGCCGGACATCAGGCCGAAGTTGATCTGGCCGTCGCAGGTGACCTGGGCGTGGGAATGGCCGGAGCCGCGCACGATGATTTCAATGATATTGCCGCCGTCCACCACGATGGGACGGTTGCTCATGGTGTGGGGACATATGGGCACCAGCACGATGGCGTTGAGGCAGGGCTGCAGGATCGGACCGCCGCCGGACAGGGCATAGGCCGTGGAGCCGGTGGGAGTGGATACGATCAGGCCGTCGGAGCGCAGGTTGTTGAGAAAATGGCCGTTGACGTAGGTTTCCGTCTCCAGCATGCGCGCCACGTCCCACTTATGCACCACCACGTCATTGAGGGCGACGCTTTCATTGATGTGTTCGCCGTCGCGCAGCACGGTGCAGTGCAGCAGGAAACGCTCGTCCTCGTTATACTGGCCGGCAAGGATTTCGCTCAGCTTCTCCTCCATCTCCGCCGGGGAGACGTCGGTGAGAAAGCCGAGGTGACCCTGGTTGACGCCCACCAGGGCGATATCGAAGGGTGCGAGGGAGCGGGCGGCGTTGAGCAGGGTGCCGTCACCGCCGACCACGATGGCGAGGTCGCACTCCTGGCCCAGGGTCTCGCGGCTGGCGACGTTCAGGCCGTGGCCGGTCCACACCTCCGCCGTCGCCTCGTCCAGCATGACCTCGATTTGGCGGGCGGCAAGGTAGTCGGCCAGCACCTTGAGGGTGGCCCCCACCGTGGGGTCGGCGTACTTGCCGATGATCCCTGCGCGCTTGAAAGTGTCCGCCATCGTCGTCTCCGGAAAAATGGCGCTAACGTTAACATGGCGGCCGTCCTGCGCCAACCGCCGTCCGGCCGCCTTGACACTTGTTTCACGGGCTTGATAATTTGACCCGTTAGCACTCATATAGGACGAGTGCTAAGCCGATGGTTCCAGCTTCCGACGAAAACGCAGGCGAGATGAGCAAATCCCCCTCCATGGCCGTGTCCGACCGCGCCCAGCAGCTGCTCAAGCTGCTGGTGGAGCGCTATATCCGCGAGGGGCAGCCCATCGGTTCGCGCACCCTGGCGCGCGGGCAGGGCCTGGAACTGAGCCCGGCGACCATCCGCAACGTCATGGCCGATCTGGAGGACATGGGGCTGATCAAGGCCCCCCACACCTCGGCCGGCCGCATCCCCACGGTCCAGGGCTACCGTCTGTTCGTGGACAGCCTGCTTACGGTCAAGCCGCTGGAGCAGAGCGAGGTGCGGGTGCTACAGGACAAGTTCAGCGGGGCGGTGGATCCCCAGCAGGTCCTGGTGACCGCCTCGTCGCTGCTGTCGGAAATCACTTCCATGGCCGGGGTGATCATGGTGCCGCGGCGGGAACAGCCGACGGTGCGCCAGGTGGAGTTCATCTCCCTGTCGGGCAACCGGGTGCTGGTGGTGCTGGTGCTGAACGGCCACGAGGTGCAGAACCGCATGATCCACACCTCGCGCCGCTATTCGCCGGCGGAACTGACCCAGGCGGCCAATTACCTGAACCATGCCCTGTCCGGCAAGGATTTCAACAAGGTGCGCGACTCCCTGTTGGCCGAAATGCGCGAGACCCAGGAAAGCATCAACCAATTGATGCTGACCGCCATCGACATGGCCAACCGCACCTTCCAGGGGGCGGAGGAGGGCGGCGACTACGTCCTCGCCGGGCAGACCAACCTGATGGGCTATGCCGAAATGGCTGATATCGACCGGCTGCGCCAGCTGTTCGAGGCCTTCAACCGCAAGCGCGACATCCTGCACCTGCTGGATCAGGCGGCCCATGCCCAGGGGGTGCAGATATTCATCGGCGAGGAGTCCGGTTATGAAGTGCTGGATTCATGCAGCGTGGTGACCTCGCCTTATGAGGTGGCGGGCGAGGTGGTGGGCGTGCTCGGGGTCATCGGCCCCACCCGCATGGCCTATGATCGTCTCATTCCCCTGGTGGATGTCACGGCCAAGCTGCTTGGCGCGGCCTTGAATCAAACCCAATAACCCCATATATCACCGCACATTCATCCGCCGGCGGCGGGCGGGTGACTATTTGCAGGATTAATAAAACGAATTTGCCTGGAGTGGGATGATGAGCGAAGAACAAACCAAACCCGATGTCGAAGCGGCCGTGAATGCGGCGGCAGGACAGGACGGGCCGGCCCCGGAAGTGAGCGAGCTGCATCTGCAGCTGGAGGACGCCCGCAGCAAGGCCGACGAGCACTGGAACCAGGTGCTGCGCATGCAGGCGGAACTGGAGAACGGTCGCCGTCGCGCCGAGCGCGACGTGGAAAACGCGCACAAGTATGCGCTGGAGCGCATTGCCGCCGACCTGTTGCCGGTCAAGGACAGCCTGGAGCTGGCCCTGGCGGCCATCGGCGACGACGCGGCGCTGGACCAGCTGCGCGAAGGTACCGCGCTGACCCTTAAAATGCTGGGTCAGACGATGGAGAAATACGGCATCAGGGAGATCAATCCCGTGGGCCAGCCGTTCAATCCCGAGCTGCACCAGGCCATGGCCATGCAGGAGAGCGCCGAGCAGGCGCCCAACAGTGTGCTGGTGGTGATGCAGAAGGGCTACACCCTGAACGAGCGACTGATCCGTCCGGCCCTGGTGGTCGTGGCCAAGGCGCCCGCGGCGGGCTGACGGGCTTGAATTCGACCGCAAAGACCCTATTTACCACCTAGATATTGAATCGGCCCGCCAGATGCCGGGCCAGCAGCGAATCGGAGAGAAAAGCAATGGGCAAGATTATCGGTATCGACCTGGGCACCACCAACTCCTGCGTCGCCGTGATGGAAGGCGGCAAGCCGCGGGTTATCGAAAACAGCGAAGGTGATCGCACCACGCCGTCGGTGGTGGCCTTTGCCGAGGACGGCGAGGTCATCGTCGGCCAGCCGGCCAAGCGCCAGGCGGTCACCAACCCGCAGAACACCTGCTACGCCGTGAAGCGCCTCATCGGCCGCCGTTTCAACGAGGAAGTGGTGCAGCGCGACGTCAAGCTGGTGCCCTACAAGATCATCAAGGCCGACAACGGCGATGCCTGGGTTGAGGCGCGCAACAAGAAGATGGCGCCGCCGGAGATCTCCGCCCGCGTGCTGATGAAGATGAAGAAGACCGCCGAGGACTACCTGGGCGAGCCGGTGACCGAGGCGGTCATCACCGTCCCGGCCTACTTCAACGACTCCCAGCGCCAGGCCACCAAGGACGCCGGCAAGATCGCCGGCCTGGAAGTGAAGCGCATCATCAACGAGCCCACCGCCGCGGCCCTGGCCTTCGGCATGGACAAGCAGGAAGGTGATCGCAAGATCGCCGTGTATGACCTGGGCGGCGGCACTTTCGATATCTCCATCATCGAGATCGCCGAGATCGACGGCGAGCACCAGTTCGAGGTGCTGTCCACCAACGGCGACACCTTCCTCGGCGGTGAAGACTTCGACATGCGCGTCATCGACTACCTGGCGGACGAGTTCAAGAAGTCCAGCGGTATCGACCTGCGCGGCGACCCGCTGGCCATGCAGCGCCTGAAGGAAGCGGCGGAGAAGGCCAAGATCGAACTGTCCTCGTCCCAGCAGAGCGACGTGAACCTGCCCTACATCACCGCCGATGCCAGCGGCCCGAAGCATCTCAACATCAAGCTGACCCGCGCCAAGCTGGAGTCTCTGGTGGAGGATCTCATCGCCCGCACCATCGCGCCGTGCAAGACCGCCATGAAGGACGCCGGCGTTGCGCTGAGCGACATCAGCGACGTGATTCTCGTCGGCGGCCAGTCCCGCATGCCCAAGGTGCAGGAAGCGGTGAAGGACTTCTTCGGCAAGGAGCCGCGCAAGGACGTCAACCCGGATGAAGCCGTCGCCATCGGCGCCGCCATCCAGGGCGGCGTGCTGGGCGGCGAAGTGAAGGACGTGCTGCTGCTCGACGTCACCCCGCTGTCCCTGGGCATCGAGACCCTGGGCGGCGTGATGACCAAGCTGATCGACAAGAACACCACCATTCCGACCAAGGCCTCGCAGGTGTTCTCCACCGCCGACGACAACCAGACCGCGGTGACCGTGCACGTGTTGCAGGGTGAGCGCGAGATGGCGTCGGCCAACAAATCCCTGGGCCGCTTCGATCTGTCCGACATCCCGCCGGCGCCGCGCGGCGTGCCGCAGGTCGAGGTGACCTTCGACATCGACGCCAACGGCATCCTGCATGTGTCCGCCAAGGACAAGGGCACCGGCAAGGAACAGAAGATCGTCATCAAGGCTTCCAGCGGTCTGTCCGATGATGAAGTGCAGCGCATGGTCAAGGATGCCGAGGCCCATGCCGCGGACGACAAGAAGTTCCACGAGATGGTCACCGCGCGCAACCAGGCCGACAATCTGGTGCATGCCACCAAGAAGTCGATGGCTGAACTGGGCGACAAGCTGGAGGCCGGCGAGAAGGAAAGCATCGAAGCCGCCATCAAGGATCTGGAAGAGGCGATGAAGGGCGACGACAAGGATGCCATCGAGGCCAAGACCGCTGCGTTGACCGCGGCCTCCGGCAAGATGGCCGAACGCCTCTACGCCCAGCAGGGCGGTGCAGGCGCCGAAGCCGGTGCCGGCGAGCAAGCCTCCGCCGGCGGCAAGGACGACGTGGTCGATGCCGAGTTCGAAGAGGTTGACGATAATAAAAAGTGACAAGTGACAAGTGACAAGTAACAAGCACAAGGGTCGGAGCGCGCGCTTCGGCCCTTGTGTCTTTCTCGAAACTTGTATCTTGCAACGTGTAACTTGGAACTGGCTTTATGTCTAAACGCGATTACTACGAAGTGCTGGGCGTGGCGAAGAACGCCACCGAGGCGGAGATCAAGAAGGCCTTCAAGCGCCTGGCGATGAAGCACCACCCCGATCGCAACCCGGACGACAAGGCGTCGGAGGAAAAATTCAAGGAGGCCAAGGAGGCCTACGAGATCCTCTCCGATGCGCAGAAGCGCGCCGCCTATGACCAGTTCGGTCACGCCGGCGTCGATCCCGGTGCCGGCGGCGGCGGCGGTTACGGCCCGGGCGGCGCCAGTTTCTCCGATATCTTCGGCGACGTTTTCGGCGACATCTTCGGCGGCGCCGGTGGCGCCCGGGGCGGCGCCCGCGCCTATCGCGGCAGCGACCTGCGCTACAACCTGGACCTGTCGCTGGAAGAGGCGGTGATGGGCACCACGGTAAAGATCCGCGTGCCCACCCTGGTGGAATGCGACGAGTGCGGCGGCAGCGGCGCCAAAAAGGGCACCAGCCCGCAGACCTGCCCCACCTGCCAGGGCCACGGCCAGGTGCGCATGCAGCAAGGGTTCTTCTCCTTGCAGCAGGCCTGCCCGCGCTGTCACGGCAGCGGCAAGATCATCTCCGACCCCTGCGGCAAGTGTCATGGCCAGGGCCGCATCCAGGAACAGAAGACCCTGTCGGTGAAAGTGCCGGCCGGGGTCGACGAGGGGGATCGCATCCGCCTGGGCGGGGAGGGCGAGGCCGGCCTGCACGGCGGACCGGCGGGCGACCTCTACGTGCAGATTCACGTCCGCGAACACCCCATCTTTACCCGCGACGAGAACAACCTCGCCTGCGAAGTGCCCATCAGTTTCGTCACCGCTGCCCTGGGCGGCGAGCTGGATGTCCCCACCCTGGGCGGCCGGGTCAAGCTGAAGATTCCGGCGGAAACCCAGAGCGGCAAGCTGTTCCGCCTACGCGGCAAGGGCGTGAAGTCGGTGCGCGGCGGCGATGTGGGCGATCTCATCTGCCGCGTGGTGGTGGAAACGCCGGTCAACCTGAACAGCCGGCAGAAGGAGCTGTTGCAGGAATTCGAGGCCAGCCTGAACGGTACCGCCACCAGGCACAGCCCCAAGGCCACCTCCTGGCTGGACGGCGTGAAGAAATTCTTCGAGGATATGAAACCGTAACACTACTGGAAAGCGGCAGGCGCGCACGGCGCATACCGTGCCGGCAGGGGCGGGAGGAGCGAGTATGAAGAAGAATGCGGGCAAGCCCGTCAGCGCGCGGCGCCGCGCGCTGACAGTGTTGCTGGCCGTGGCCGGCGCCGCGGTACTGGGGCGGGCACAGGCAGAAGATGAGTTGCGCTTTCCCGGGGAGGATCCTCCCCACAAAATCGTCTACCAGTTCAACAAGGCCGATCCCGGCTATCAGGACCACGTCATCTTTTCCATCGGCGCGGTGCTGCGCAAATACGGCGACGACGTAAAAATTGTGGTGGTAGCCTTCGCCGAGGGCATCCACATCCTGGCCAAGAATCCCGGTCGCGAGGTGAAGGAAGAGATACGCCAGCGGGTGGCCTCCCTGGCCCAGTACGGCGTGGAGTTTCACGCCTGCGGCAACACCCTGACCGCCCTGGGCTGGACCGAGGATGATTTGCTGCCTTTCGCCCAGTACGTCGATGCGGGTGCCGCCGACCTAATGGAATTGCAGGAGCAGGGTTACGCCTATATCAGCTGGTAACCGCTTGCCGCCCTGCGGCGAAATACCGACAATCGTAAAAAGCTTTGCCACGGGGGACACGGGAAGCACGGGGGAGATTGCGTCAACCCGGTGTTCCCCGTGTCCCCCGTGGTCATATCTGGTTTTATAAGGGGATGTTCTAGCCATGATACGAGTTGCAGTGACCGGATCGGCCGGGCGCATGGGCCGGGTGCTCATCGAGGCCTGCCAGCAGGCGGAAGGGGTTGAGCTGGGCGCCGCCATCGAGCGGCCGGGCAGTTCGGTCATCGGTGTCGATGCCGGTGAGCTGGCCGGCATCGGCCGCAATGGCGTGACCGTGGTGGACGACCTGGCTGCCGTCAGCGGCGATTTCGACGTCCTCATCGACTTCACCCGCCCCGAGGTGACCCTGGCCAACCTCGCCGTCTGCGCCCAAGCCGGCAAAAAGATGGTGATCGGCACCACCGGCTTCGACGACGCCCAGAAGGGAGAACTGCGGGCGGCGGCGGAGCGGATCGCCATCGTCTTCGCCCCCAACATGAGCGTCGGCGTCAACCTGTGTCTCAAGCTGCTGGACATGGCCGCCCGGGTACTGGGCGACGAGGTGGACATCGAGATCATCGAGGCTCATCACCGTCACAAGGTGGATGCCCCCTCCGGCACCGCCCTGGCCATGGGCGAGACGGTGGCGGCAGCCCTGGGCCGCGACCTCAAGGAGTGCGCCGTCTACGGCCGCCAGGGCCACACCGGCGAGCGCGACCGCAGGACCATCGGTTTCGAGACCATCCGCGCCGGCGATATCGTCGGCGACCACACCGTGCTGTTCGCCGCCCTGGGCGAGCGGGTGGAAATCACCCACAAGGCCTCCAGCCGCATGACCTTCGCCAAGGGGGCGGTACGTGCTGCGCAGTGGCTGTCCGGGCAGCAGTCGGGGCTGTTCGACATGCAGGATGTGCTTGGACTGCGCTGAGGCGCACAATAATTGGCACAATAAAGGGGCATTCGATGGGCGCACAAATTGCACGCCCCCGCGCCATCCGGTACAATTCGCTTCCACCTGAACGCCCGGCCTTAGCTGCCTGTCTTGCTCGGTGAGGTCTACGACCTTTCCGACGTGATCGGGCGCGCCGCCCGCGGCCATTCATCTGAATCCGAGCGGGAAGGGTCCACACAGGGCCCTTCCCGCTTTGCACATATAGACTAGACGTACTTGGAGGCTACCTTGCGGCAACAGGCCCTGCTGGCTCTGGCGGACGGCTCCCTGTTCTGGGGCGAATCGATTGGTGGCGAGGGCCAGACTGTCGGCGAGGTGGTATTCAATACCGCCCTCACCGGCTATCAGGAGATCCTCACCGACCCCTCCTATGCCCGCCAGATCGTCACCCTGACCTACCCCCACATCGGCAACGTCGGCACCAATGACGAGGACGAGGAGTCCTCCCACGTGTTCGCCGCCGGCCTGGTGATACGCGAGCTGTCGGCCATCGCCAGCAACTGGCGCAGCCAGCTGCCGCTGGACGAGTACCTGCGCAAGCACAAGGTGGTGGCCATCCACGGCATCGACACCCGCCGCCTGACCCGCATCCTGCGCGAGAAGGGAGCCCAGAACGGCTGCATCGTCGCCGGGGACAACATCGACGCCGACGCCGCCCTCGCCGCAGCGCGCGCCTTCCCCGGCCTCAAGGGCATGGATCTGGCCAAGGAAGTCTGCACCCGCATGCCTTATGAATGGGCGCAGGGCAGCTGGACCCTGGCCGGCGGCCTGCCGACCCATCCCGAGCCGCTGGAGGAGAAGCTGCCCTACCACGTGGTGGCCTTCGACTACGGCGTGAAACGCAACATCCTGCGCATGCTGGTGGACCGCGGCTGCCGCATCACTGTGTTGCCGGCGCAGACCCCGGCGGAAGAGGTGATGAAGCTGAAGCCGGACGGCGTGTTTCTGTCCAACGGCCCCGGCGACCCGGAGCCCTGCGACTATGCCATCAAGGCCATCAAGACCCTCGTGGACGCCGGCGTGCCGACCTATGGCATCTGCCTGGGTCACCAGCTGCTGGCCCTGGCCAGCGGTGCCAAGACGGTAAAGATGAAGTTCGGCCATCATGGCGCCAATCACCCGGTGCAGGACCTGGACAGCAGGCAGGTGATGATCACCAGCCAGAACCACGGTTTCGCCGTGGACGAGGCCACCCTGCCGGCCACCCTGCGCGCCACCCATCGCTCGCTGTTCGACGGCTCGCTGCAGGGCATCCACCGCACCGACAAGCCGGCGTTCAGCTTCCAGGGCCACCCCGAGGCGAGCCCCGGTCCGCACGACGTTGCGCCGCTGTTCGATCACTTCGTGGAGCTTATGAAAAGTAACAAGTGACAAGTGGCAAGTGACAAGAGAAGACTTCTTGCGACTTGAAACCTGTAACTTGCAACTTGCGACTTAATCATGCCAAAACGTACAGACATCCAGAGCATCCTCATCATCGGCGCCGGTCCCATCGTCATCGGTCAGGCCTGCGAGTTCGACTACTCCGGCGCACAGGCATGCAAGGCGCTGAAGGAGGAGGGCTACCGGGTCATTCTGGTCAACTCCAACCCGGCCACCATCATGACCGACCCGGAGATGGCCGATGCCACCTACATCGAGCCCATCGTCTGGCAGACGGTGGCCAAGATCATCGAGAAGGAACGCCCCAACGCGCTGCTGCCCACCATGGGCGGCCAGACCGCGCTCAACTGCGCGCTGGATCTCGCCAAGCACGGCGTGCTGGAGCAGTTCGGCGTGGAGATGATCGGCGCCAGCCGCGACGCCATCGACAAGGCCGAGGACCGCGACCGCTTCCGCAAGGCGATGCGCAAGATCGGCCTCGACATGCCGCGCTCCGCCATCGCCCACAGCATGGAAGAGGCCTTGCAGGTACAGGCGCAAATCGGCTTCCCCACCATCATCCGTCCGTCCTTCACCATGGGCGGCTCGGGCGGCGGCATAGCCTACAACCGCCAGGAATTCATGGAGATCTGCGAGCGCGGCCTCGACCTGTCGCCCACCAACGAGCTGCTCATCGAGGAGTCGGCGCTGGGCTGGAAGGAATACGAGATGGAGGTGGTGCGCGACCGCAAGGACAACTGCATCATCATCTGTTCCATCGAGAACCTGGACCCCATGGGTGTGCACACCGGCGACTCCATCACCGTCGCCCCGGCACAGACCCTCACCGACAAGGAATACCAGATCATGCGCGACGCCTCGCTGGCGGTGCTGCGCGAGATCGGCGTCGACACCGGCGGCTCCAATGTGCAGTTCGCCATCAATCCCGAAGACGGCCGCATGATCATCATCGAGATGAATCCGCGCGTGTCCCGTTCCTCCGCCCTGGCCTCCAAGGCCACCGGCTTCCCCATCGCCAAGGTGGCGGCCAAGCTGGCCGTGGGTTACACCCTGGACGAACTGCAGAACGACATCACCGGCGGCGCCACCCCGGCCTCGTTCGAGCCGTCCATCGACTACGTGGTCACCAAGGTGCCGCGTTTCACCTTCGAGAAATTCCCCAAGGCCGACGCGCGCCTGACCACCCAGATGAAGTCGGTGGGCGAGGTAATGGCCATCGGCCGCACCTTCCAGGAGTCGCTGCAAAAGGCCCTGCGCGGCCTGGAAACCGGCAAGGACGGTCTGGACGAGGTGCTCGACACCCAGGCGGAGAACGCCATGGACCGCCTGCGCCAGGAACTGCGCGTGCCCAGCGCCGAGCGCCTGTGGTACGTGGGCGACGCCTTCCGTGTCGGCATGAGCATGGAAGAGGTGCACGGCCTGACCAAGATCGACCCTTGGTTCCTGGTGCAGATCGAGGAACTGATCGCGCTGGAAAAGGACGTGCGCGCCAAGGGCATCGACGGCCTGGACAAGGCGGTCATGTACCAGCTCAAGCGCAAGGGCTTCTCCGATCGTCGTCTGGCCCACCTGGTCGGCGTGCGCGAAGGCGTGCTGCGCAACCATCGTCATCAGCTCGGCGTGCGCCCGGTGTACAAGCGCGTCGATACCTGCGCCGCGGAATTCTCCACCTCCACCGCCTACATGTACTCCACCTATGAGGAAGAGTGCGAGGCGCAGCCGACCCAGCGCGACAAGATCATGGTGCTGGGCGGCGGGCCGAACCGCATCGGCCAGGGCATCGAATTCGACTATTGCTGCGTCCATGCCGCGCTCGCCATGCGCGAGGACGGCTACGAGACCATCATGGTCAACTGCAATCCGGAGACCGTGTCCACCGACTACGACACCTCCGATCGCCTGTACTTCGAGCCGTTGACCCTGGAAGACGTGCTGGAGGTCATTCACCTGGAGCAGCCCAAGGGCGTCATCGTGCAGTACGGCGGCCAGACCCCGCTCAAGCTGGCGCGCGACCTGGAGGCCGCCGGGGCGCCGATTATCGGCACCACGCCGGACTCCATCGATCTGGCCGAGGACCGCGAGCGCTTCCAGAAGATGATCGACAAGCTGGGCCTGCGCCAGCCGCCCAACCGCACCGCGCGCAACCCGGAAGATGCCGTGCGCCTGGCCGAGGAGATCGGCTATCCGCTGGTGGTGCGCCCGTCCTACGTGCTGGGCGGCCGCGCCATGGAGATCGTCTACAACGAAGCCGAGCTGCGCACCTACATGCGCGACGCGGTGAAGGTATCCAACGAATCGCCGGTGCTGCTGGATCGCTTCCTCGATGATGCGGTGGAAGTGGACGTGGACGCCATTTGCGACGGCCAGGACGTGCTCATCGGCGGCATCATGGAGCATATCGAACAGGCCGGCGTGCACTCCGGCGACTCCGCCTGCTCGCTGCCGCCCTACAATCTGTCCGCTGCGGTGCAGGACGAATTGCGGGTGCAGATCCGGGCCATGGCCAAGGAGCTGAAGGTCATCGGCCTGATGAATACCCAGTTCGCCATCAAGGGCGACAAGGTCTACGTGCTGGAGGTCAACCCGCGCGCCTCGCGCACCGTGCCCTTCGTGTCCAAGGCTACCGGCATGCAACTGGCCAAGATTGCCGCGCGCTGCATGGTGGGCCAGAGCCTGGTCAGCCAGAACGCGACGCACGAAGTGGTGCCCGATTACTATTCGGTGAAGGAGGCAGTATTCCCCTTCATCAAGTTCCCTGGCGTCGACCCGATCCTGGGACCCGAGATGAAGTCCACCGGCGAGGTGATGGGCGTGGGCCGCAGCTTTGCCGAGGCCTATTACAAGTCGCAGATCGGTGCCGGCGTGCTGTTGCCCAAGGGCGGCAAGGCCTTCGTCAGCGTGCGCGACCCCGACAAGAAGGGCGCGGTGCAGGTGTGCCGCTACCTGCTGGAGCTGGGCTTCGAGATCCTGGTCACCCGCGGCACCGGCCGCGTGCTGGATGAAGCCGGTATTCCCTATACCCGCGTCAACAAGGTGACCGAGGATCGGCCGCATATCGTCGACATGATCAAGAACGATGAAGTCAGCTTCATCGTCAACACCACCGAGGACAAGCAGGCCGTGGCCGATTCTTTCCTGATCCGGCGCGAGGCCCTGCAGCACAAGGTGACCTATACCACCACCCTGGCCGGCGCACTTGCCACCGCCAAGGCGCTGATGCAGCGTGATATCGGCGACGTCAACCGGATCCAGGATCTGCATCTGGAGTTGCAGCAATGAGCAAGACACCGATGACCGTGCGCGGCGCCGAGCGCCTGCGCGAGGAACTGAGCGAGCTGAAAACCGTGGCCCGTCCGCGGGTGATCGAGGCCATTGCCGAGGCGCGCGCCCACGGCGACCTGAAGGAAAACGCCGAGTATCACGCCGCCCGCGAGCAGCAGGGGTTCATCGAAGGCCGTATCCAGGAGATCGAGGGCAAGCTGTCCAATGCCCAGATCGTCGATCCCCTCAGCCTCAATACCGGCGGCAAGGTGGTGTTCGGCGCCACCGTGGTGCTGGTGGAAATGGATACCGAGGACGAAGTGACCTACCAAATCGTCGGCGAGGATGAGGCCGACATCAAGCAGCGCCGCATCTCCGTCACCTCCCCGGTGGCCCGTGCCCTGATCGGCAAGGAAGAGGGCGACATCGCTTCGGTGCAGGCCCCCGGCGGCCTGCGCGAATACGAAATCGTCGAAGTACGTTACGAATAAAATTCAAGATTCAAAATTTCAAATTGAAAATTGAACGACGGCACGCCGGGCAGTCTATGTTTTTTTTGAATTTTGAATTATGTTTTTGATCGGCGAGCGCCTACTCCTGACCCTATGGATCGGTGCCCTGTGGGCCATCGGCTATCTGGCTGTGCCCACGCTGTTCGCCCTGCTGGACGACCGCGTTCTGGCCGGCATGCTGGCCGGGCGCATGTTCACCCTGGTCAGTTTTCTTGGCCTGTTCTGCGGCGGCCTGCTGTTGCTGGGCACGCTGGTTCGCTTGGGCAGGGGCGCCCTGCGCAGTGGGCGCGCCTGGCTATTGCTGGTGATGTTGCTGCTGGTGGCGGTGGGGGAGTTCGGCCTGCAGCCGCTGATGGCAGAGCTGAAGGCGCAAGGACTGGCTGAGGGCAGCGTGCAGGCCTCCCGGTTTGCACGCCTGCACGGTGTCGCTTCCGTTCTCTACCTGATCAACAGCCTGTGTGGTTTGCTGCTGATTGGGGCTGGGGAGCGTTTTGCGGGGCGGATTGGCCCGGCGTAATCTCTCAGGACAGTTGCAGGCGCGGCTTTTCGGCGCGGCGATAGAGCACCGCGATATGGCCGATGGTCTGGACCAGTTCGCCGCCGCTCTTGTCACACAGTTCGACGATCATGGCCTGGCGCGCCGCGCGATCCTCTCCGTTGACCCGCACCTTGATGAGCTCGTGGTGTTCCAGGGTCGTATCCAGTTCCTGAACCAGTGCCGGGCTCACGCCTGCGTTGCCGACGATGATGACCGGCTTGAGCGCGTGAGCGAGTTTGCGCAGGTGGCGTTTTTGCGCTTGGGTCAGGGCCATGATTGACGGATACTCCTGTGAAAGGGGCCATAGTGTAGCGCGGAAGCGCCGGCCTGCAAAAATTGTTATTCAAGGCATTCTTAAGGTTGGACAGATGAAGCGCAGCAAAAGTAGTACCCGCTGGCTCAAGGAGCACTTTGACGACATTTACGTGAAGCGGGCCCAGCAGGAGGGCTTCCGTTCGCGGGCGGTCTACAAGCTGCTGGAGATCAACGAAAAGGAACGTCTGCTCAAGCCGGGGATGACGGTAGTGGATCTGGGCGCCGCCCCCGGGAGCTGGTCGCAGATGGCCGCTGACATCGTCGGCCCCAAGGGCCGGGTGGTGGCGCTGGACATTCTGCCCATGGACGCCCTGCCCGGCGTCGAGATCATCGAGGGTGATTTTCGCGAGGAGGCGGTGCTGGAACAGTTGCTGGCCCTGATCGGCGAGCGGCCGGTGGACATTGTATTGTCCGACATGGCCCCCAATATCAGCGGTATGAGCTCGGTGGATTTGCCCCGCGCCATGTATTTGGTGGAGCTGGCGCTGGAGTTGTGCCGCACGGTGCTCAAGCCGGGCGGGGATTTTGTGGTAAAGGTGTTCCAAGGACCCGGATCGGACCAGTTCGTGCAGGACCTGCGCAAGAGCTTCGGCAAGGTGGCAATCCGCAAGCCGGCGGCGTCACGGCCCCGTTCGCGTGAGGTTTACATGGTGGCCAGGAACTATTCTGTATAGTAACGTACTCTAAACGCGGGCAGGCATAGCGTGCCGAGGCAAGCGGGAGACGCATTTTGAACGACATCGCAAAAAACATCATTCTGTGGGTGGTTATCGCCGTTATCCTCATGACGGTGTTCAATAATTTTGGCCAGCAGCGCCAGGCCAGCCAGCCCCTGGAATACTCCCAGTTCATTTCCGACATCCGCGCCGGCCGCATCAAGAGCGTGGAGATCGAGGGCCGCACCATCATCGGCACGCGGCAGGACGGCGATCGCTTCATGACCTACACCCCCGATGACCCGGGGCTGATGGCGGATCTGCTCAACAGCAATGTGCGCGTGGTGGCCAAGCCGCCCGAGAGCCAGGGCCTGCTGACCCAGATTTTCATTTCCTGGTTCCCCATGCTGCTCCTGATCGGCGTCTGGATCTTCTTCATGCGCCAGATGCAGGGCGGCGGCGGCGGCCGCGGCGCCATGTCCTTCGGTAAGAGCCGCGCCCGCCTGCTGGGTGAGGATCAGGTCAAGGTTACCTTCGCCGACGTGGCGGGCGTGGAGGAGGCCAAGGACGAGGTGAGCGAGCTGGTGGAATTCCTGCGCGACCCCTCCAAGTTCACCAAGCTGGGCGGCAAGATCCCCCGCGGCGTGCTGATGGTCGGCGCGCCCGGCACCGGCAAGACCCTGCTGGCCAAGGCCATCGCCGGCGAGGCGCGGGTGCCGTTTTTCACCATTTCCGGTTCCGACTTCGTCGAGATGTTCGTCGGTGTCGGCGCCTCCCGTGTGCGCGATATGTTCGAGCAGGCCAAGAAGCATGCCCCGTGCATCATCTTCATCGATGAAATCGATGCGGTGGGCCGCCATCGCGGCGCCGGCCTGGGCGGCGGTCATGACGAGCGGGAACAGACCCTGAACCAGCTGCTGGTGGAAATGGACGGCTTTGAGGGCAACGAGGGCGTCATCGTCATCGCCGCCACCAACCGTCCCGACGTGCTCGACCCGGCCCTGTTGCGCCCCGGCCGTTTCGACCGCCAGGTGGTGGTGCCGCTGCCCGACGTGCGCGGTCGCGAACAGATACTCAAGGTGCACATGCGCAAGGTGCCAGCGGCCAGTGACGTCAACCCGTCCATCATCGCCCGCGGCACGCCCGGATTCTCCGGCGCCGATCTGGCCAATCTGGTCAACGAGGCGGCGCTGTTCGCCGCCCGCGCCAACAAGACCCTGGTGGGCATGGGCGAGTTCGAACGCGCCAAGGACAAGATCATGATGGGCGCCGAGCGCAAGTCCATGGTGATGAGCGAAGACGAAAAGAAGCTGACCGCCTTCCATGAGGCGGGCCATGCCATCGTCGGCCGCCTGGTGCCGGATCACGATCCGGTGCACAAGGTGTCCATCATCCCGCGCGGCCGCGCCTTGGGCGTCACCCTGTTCCTGCCGGAGCAGGATCGCTACAGTTACAGCAAGCAGCGCCTGGAGAGCCAGATTTCCAGCCTGTTCGGCGGTCGTATTGCCGAGGAATTGATCTTCGGTCCGGAGAAGGTGACCACCGGTGCCTCTAACGACATCCAGCGCGCCACCGAGCTGGCCCGCAACATGGTGACCAAATGGGGCCTGTCGGAAAAGCTCGGCCCGCTGACCTATACCGAGGAAGAGGGCGAGGTATTCCTTGGCCGTTCGGTGACCCAGCACAAGAACGTCTCCGACGAGACCGCCCACATCATCGACGAGGAAGTGCGCCTGTTCATCGATCGCAATTATGATCGTTCCCGCCACATCCTGACCGAGAACATGGACAAGCTGCATGTCATGGCCGATGCCCTGATGAAGTACGAAACCATCGACCTCGATCAGATCAACGACATCATGAGCGGCAAGACCCCGCGTCCGCCCACCGACTGGATCGACCCCGAACCCCGTTCCGGCAGCGGCACCACAGTGGACAAGGATGATACCGCCGGCGGCAAGATCGGTGATCCGGCCGGTCAGCATTAATCCGTGACTGTTTTGACAAAACGCCCCGCCCAGCGGGGCGTTTTGCTTTCCGCCTCGCTATAATCCGCACGCTATGATGCTCGACTGTGCCGGTAAGCCCCTTGACCTGTCCGTCCCCCGCGTGATGGGAATATTGAACGTGACGCCTGACTCCTTTTCCGACGGCGGTCACTTTATCGATGTCGCCGCCGCCGTGACGCGGGCGTGGTCGATGATGGAAGAAGGGGCCGCCATCATCGACGTGGGCGGCGAGTCGACCCGTCCCGGCGCCGCCGCGGCGACCGTGCAGGAAGAGTTGGATCGCGTGCTGCCCGTCATCGAGGCGCTGGTGGCGGAGTTGCCCGTCCCGGTGTCGGTGGACACCGGCAAGCCCGAGGTGATGCGGGCGGCGGTGGCCGCCGGGGCCGGCATGATTAACGACGTCTATGCCTTGCGTCAGCCCGGCGCCCTGGCGGCGGCAGCGGCGCTGGGGGTGCCGGTGTGCCTGATGCACATGCAGGGGGAGCCGCGTACCATGCAGCAGGCGCCACACTATGACGACGTGGTGGCCGAGGTGGCCGGGTTTCTCGCCGACCGTGTGGCCGCCTGCGTAGAGGCGGGCATCAGTCGTTCCCGCCTGCTGCTCGACCCGGGGTTCGGCTTCGGCAAGAGCCTGGAGCACAATCTGGCCCTGTTGCGGCACTTGCCCGACCTGCTGGCGCCCGACCTGCCGCTGCTGGTGGGCATGTCGCGCAAGAGCATGATCGGCGCCGTGCTGGACGCACCGTTGGCGGGCCGGCTGCACGGCAGCGTGGCCGCAGCCACCCTGGCGGCCTGGCTGGGGGCATCCATCGTGCGTGTGCACGATGTCGGCCCGACGGTGGAGGCATTGAAGATCGTGGCCGCGGTACAGCGGTCCGGCGGATAAACGAGGAGCGGGCTCCGGCCCGGTTTGGGAAAGGAGTGACAGTGGGACGAAAATATTTCGGCACCGACGGCATCCGCGGCAAAGTGGGCGATTTTCCCATTACGCCGGAATTCATGCTCAAGCTGGGCTGGGCCGCCGGGCGTGTCCTGTCGCAGGGCAATCACGCCGGCAAAGTGATCATCGGCAAGGACACGCGCATTTCCGGCTATATGTTCGAGTCGGCGCTGGAGGCTGGCCTGTCGGCGGCGGGGCTGGACATCCGCCTGCTCGGACCCATGCCGACGCCGGCCATTGCCTACCTGACGCGCACCCTGCGCGCCACAGCCGGCATCGTCATCAGTGCCTCGCACAACCCTTATGAAGACAACGGCATCAAGTTTTTCTCCGCTGCCGGCACCAAGCTGCCCGACGAAGTGGAGCTGGCCATCGAGGCGGCACTGGACGAGCCGATGACCATGGCGCCGTCGGCGCGCCTGGGCAAGGCGGAGCGCGTGGTGGATGCGGGCGGCCGTTACATCGAGTTCTGCAAAAGCACCTTTCCCAACACCCTGAGCCTGGCCGGGCTGAAGATCGTGGTGGACTGCGCCAACGGTGCCACCTACTTCGTCGCGCCGCGCGTATTCCGCGAGCTGGGCGCCGAGGTGGTGAAAATCGGCGCCCAGCCCGATGGCCTCAACATCAACGTCGATTGCGGCTCGACCCATCCGGGCCTGCTGCAACGCACGGTGCTGGAACAGAAGGCCGATTTGGGCATTGCCTTCGACGGTGACGGCGATCGCGTGATCATGGTGGACCACACCGGCACCATCGTCGACGGCGACGAACTGCTGTTCATCATTGCCATGGAGCGCCACCGTCAGGGCGGGCTGGCCGGCGTGGTGGGTACGCTGATGAGCAATCTGGGCATGGAGCATGCCCTGGGCGCGGCCGGCATCGGCTTCGAGCGGGCCAAGGTGGGCGACCGTTATGTACTGGAGCGCATGAGTGCCCTGGGCTGGCCCCTGGGCGGCGAATCCTCCGGCCACATCATCTGCCGCGACTGCACCACCACAGGCGACGGCATCGTCTCCGCCTTGCAGGTGCTGACGGCCGTCGCGCGCAGCGGCCGCAGCCTGCACGCGCTCAAGGGCGGCATGAACAAATATCCCCAGACCATGGTGAACGTGCGCCTGCGCCAGCCCTTCGACGTGGCGGGGTCGGCCCTGGTCCAGGAAGCGGTGCGCGCGGCGGAGACGGCTTTCCAGGGTCGCGGTCGCGTCCTGCTGCGTCCTTCCGGCACCGAACCGCTGGTGCGGGTGATGGCCGAGGGGGAGGATGCGGTGCTGGTGGAGCGCATCGTCGCCGAGCTGGCCGCCGTGGTGCAGCAGGCGGTACAGGGTTCCAATTGATTTATTGGCGGCCAGCGGGTAAGCTTCCGCGCTGTTTTTGCACCGAATTCTGGAGGATGGGCTGATGCGACGACCGCTGGTGGCTGGTAACTGGAAAATGAATGGCTCCAGGGCCACTATCAAGGCGCTGTTGGACGGCATCAAGCAGGGTATCGGCGCTGTTGCCAAGGCGGAAGTCGTGGTGTGTGCCCCCTATATCTACCTCCCGGATGTGGCGGCGCAACTGGCCGGCAGTCCTGTCGCCTGGGGTGCGCAGAATCTGAGCACCGAGGCCTCCGGCGCCTTTACCGGCGAGATTGCTGCCTCGATGCTGCAGGATTTCCAGTGCCGTTACGTCATCGTCGGCCACTCTGAGCGCCGCGCCCTGTATGGCGAAAGCGATGCGGTGGTGGCGAAGAAATTTGCCGTGGCACGTGCCGCCGGCCTGGTGCCCATCCTGTGCGTAGGTGAAACCCTGGACGAGCGCGAGCAGGGCGTCACCGAGCAGGTGGTGGCCCGCCAGTTGCAGGCGGTGATCGAGCTGGAGGGCATTGCTGCCCTGGCCGATGGCGTAATCGCCTACGAGCCGGTGTGGGCAATCGGCACCGGCAAGACCGCCAGTCCCGAACAGGCGCAGGATGTGCATGCCTTTATCCGTCGCAGCCTGGCTGCGGTCGACGGCGCCGTGGCGGACAAGGTGCAGATACTTTACGGCGGCAGCATGAATGCCGCCAATGCGGCGTCGCTGCTGGCCCAGGCCGACATCGACGGCGGCCTCATCGGCGGTGCTTCGCTCAAGGCCGAAGACTTTTTGACCATTTGCCGCGCAGCCAACTAAGGCGCGCCGGATAGGAATAGTATGCAGACGGTTATCCTGATTGTTCATGTACTGGCGGCGCTCGGCGTCGTAGGCCTGGTATTGTTGCAGCAGGGCAAGGGTGCCGATGCCGGTGCCGCGTTCGGCAGCGGTGCCTCGGCAACCGTGTTCGGCGCCCGCGGTTCAGGTTCCTTCCTGACCCGTACCACGGCCATTCTGGCAGCGGTGTTTTTCCTGACCAGCCTTTCCCTGGCCTATTTCTCCGGCCGCAGCGCAGCGCCCCAGAGCGTGACGGAAATCGTCGCGCCGACGGCACCGGCTGATGCACCGGCGGCGCAGGATAAGCCGGACCTGCCGGCGCCCAAGCAGTAACACTCCAAGTTTTGCGGACGTGGTGGAATTGGTAGACACGCCATCTTGAGGGGGTGGTGGCGCAAGCCGTGTGGGTTCGAGTCCCACCGTCCGCACCAAATCAAAAACCGGTTCAGTGATGAACCGGTTTTTTTTCGTCCCTCGTCAAGTTGGCTCGGTGCCTGCCTCGGTCTGCCGGGAGATTGCAGTCATTGTCATGCGTTCTCGAACGCCGCAGCTTGCGTGTGTCGGCGCGCAAGCAATGGCGTGTTTGTGTGTCCTGAGCGTTGCGTAGTTACCAATCAGCGACTTTTTTGAGTGACTGCTGTTACCTCGCGGTGTCATCAAACACGATATGCCCTAATAATTTTAATGACTCTATAACTTCATGAAACAAAAAGAGAAATGTCATAACTCAAACTTGACACCCGATCAGCCACTAGCCTAGACTCCGTGGACTTTATAAATCCAGAACAACATAATTATTTTGTCGGAATTTGCAGGCTATATACGCAAATTTCCGCTTTTGGGAGCGTAGGCAAGCATGCTGGAAAACTACCTGCCGATCCTCATCTTCATGGTCGTCGGCCTCCTGTTCGGCGCCTTCTTCATTGTTATCGGATTTGCTCTCGGTCCGCGCAAGCCGGATGCGGAAAAACTGTCCACCTACGAGTGCGGTTTTGAGGCGTTTGAAGATGCACGCATGAAGTTCGACGTGCGCTATTACCTGGTGGCCATCCTCTTCATCATTTTCGATCTGGAAATCGCCTTTTTGTTTCCCTGGGCCGTGGCCCTGCGTGAAATCGGCATGTTCGGCTTTCTGGCCATGATGCTGTTCCTCGGCCTGCTGGTCATCGGTTTCATCTACGAATGGAAGAAGGGAGCCCTGCAATGGGAGTAGCCGTGCGAGCAGGGCGCAGGGGCCCGGCGCGCAGCGCGGGGATGCAACCGTCGCGAGTCGCGGCATGCCGGCGCGCACTATGCGTGTTCATGGGCAGACTTTATAGCGAGGTGCTCTGTGGGCATTGAAGGTATCCTGGAAAAGGGCTTCGTCACCACCTCCGCCGACAAGCTGATCAACTGGGCCCGCACCGGCTCCATGTGGCCGATGACCTTTGGACTGGCCTGCTGCGCGGTGGAAATGATGCAGGCCGGCGCCTCGCGCTACGACCTGGATCGTTTCGGCATTGTGTTCCGCCCCAGCCCGCGTCAGTCTGACGTGATGATCGTGGCCGGTACCCTGTGCAACAAAATGGCCGCCCCCCTGCGCAAGGTCTATGACCAGATGCCGGAGCCGCGCTGGGTCATCTCCATGGGCTCCTGCGCCAATGGCGGCGGTTACTACCACTATTCCTACTCTGTGGTGCGCGGCTGCGACCGCATCGTGCCGGTCGACATCTACGTGCCGGGCTGTCCGCCCACGGCGGAGGCGCTCCTGTACGGCATCCTGCAGTTGCAGAACAAGATCCGGCGCACCAGCACCATAGCCCGATAACAGCGAGACAAAGCGGCATGTCTGATTACTATCAGAGTCTTTCATCGCGCGTGCAGCAGCGCCTGCAGGGTCGTATCGGCAGGTGCGACGTGGCCCTGGGGGAACTCACCGTCGAGGTGCCCAAGGCGCACCTGCTCGAGGTCTGCCGCGTATTGCGCGACGAGCCGGAGTTTGCCTGCGAGCAGCTGATCGACCTGTGCGGGCTGGACTATTCCGCGTACGGCAACGGCGGCTGGAGCGGCCCGCACTATGCGGTGGCCTATCACCTGCTGTCCGTGCACAACAATCATCGCATCCGGCTCAAGGTATTCACCGACGGCGAGGTGCCGCTGGTGGATTCCGTGGTTTCCATCTGGAGTTCCGCCAACTGGTACGAGCGCGAGGCCTTCGACCTGTTCGGCATCGTGTTCGAGGGGCACCCGGATCTGCGCCGCATCCTTACTGACTATGGCTTCGTGGGGCACCCGTTCCGCAAGGATTTCCCGGTCAGCGGCAATGTGGAAATGCGTTACGACCCGGACAAGGGCCGCGTCGTGTACCAGCCGGTCAGCATCGAGCCGCGCGACATGATTCCGCGTGTCATTCGCCACGACCATCGCTATGTGACGCCGGAAGTGCCGGTTGCGCAGGGGGACAAGTAACCGTGGCCGAGATTCGCAATTTCACCCTGAACTTCGGGCCGCAGCATCCCGCCGCACACGGCGTGCTGCGTCTGGTCCTGGAAATGGACGGCGAAGTCATCCAGCGCGCCGACCCGCATATCGGCCTGCTGCATCGCGCCACGGAAAAGCTGGCCGAACAGCGCCACTATGTACAGAACCTGCCCTATATGGATCGCCTCGACTATGTGTCGATGATGTCCAACGAACATGCCTACTGCATGGCCATCGAAAAAATGCTCGGCATCGAGGTGCCGGAACGCGGTCAGTACATCCGCGTGATGTTCGACGAAATCACCCGCATCCTCAATCACCTGCTGTGGATTGGCTCGCATGCCCTCGACGTGGGTGCGATGACCATGTTTCTTTACGCGTTCCGCGAGCGTGAGGATTTGATGGATTGCTACGAGGCGGTGTCCGGTGCGCGTCTGCATGCGGCCTATTACCGTCCGGGCGGCGTCTATCGCGATCTGCCTGATCGCATGCCGAGCTATGACACCAAGGCCACCAAGTGGAACTCGGAGGCCAGCCTCAAGGTCCGCAACGAAAACCGCCAGGGTTCGCTGCTGGATTTCATCGAGGATTTCACCAATCGCTTCCCCGGCTACGTGGACGAGTACGAAACCCTGCTGACCGATAATCGCATCTGGAAGCAGCGCACCGTCGGCATCGGCGTCGTATCGCCGGAACGCGCGCTGCAGATGGGCTTTACCGGTCCGATGCTGCGCGGTTCGGGCGTGGCTTGGGACCTGCGCAAGAAGCAGCCCTACGAGGTGTACGACAAATTGGCGTTCGACATCCCAGTCGGCAGCAATGGCGACAGCTATGATCGCTACCTGGTACGCATCGAGGAATTCCGCCAGTCCAACCGTATCATCAAGCAGTGCGTTAACTGGCTGCGCAAGAATCCCGGCCCGGTAATGGTGGATGACCACAAGGTGGCGCCGCCGCCGCGCGCTGAAATGAAACAGGACATGGAAGCGTTGATCCACCACTTCAAGCTCTTTTCCGAGGGTATCAGCCTGCCGGAAGGGGAGGCCTATGCGGCGGTGGAGCATCCCAAGGGCGAGTTCGGCATCTACCTGGTGTCCGACGGCGCCAACAAACCCTATCGCATGAAGATCCGTGCCCCCGGTTTCGCCCATCTGTCGGGCCTCGACGAGATGGTGCGTGGCCACATGCTGGCCGACGTGGTCACCGTAATCGGCACGCAGGACATCGTATTCGGAGAGATTGACCGCTGATGGCACAGGCAAACATCGAATTGCTGACGCCGGCCTCGCGTGCCGAGATCGACACCTGGATCGCCAAGTATCCCGTCGAGCGCAAGCCGTCGGCCGTGATGGCGGCGCTACGCATCGCGCAGGATCAGAACGGCGGCTGGCTGACCACCGAGCTGATGGATGCGGTGGCGGCCTATCTGGAAATGGCGCCCATCGCCGTGTACGAGGTGGCCACTTTCTATTCCATGTACCAGCTGGAGCCGGTGGGGCGCCACAGGATCAACGTCTGCACCAATATTTCCTGCCTGCTGCGCGGGTCGGAAGAGGTGGTGGAGCACCTGCAGACTCGTCTCGGCATCAAATTGGGCGAAACCACCGCCGACGGACGCTATACGCTGAAGGAAGTCGAATGCCTCGGTGCCTGCGTCAACGCGCCGGTGGCCCAGATCGCGCGGCAGTATTACGAGCAGCTCACCCCTGAGCTCATCGACCGCATCATCGACGGCCTGGAATAAGGGGCGCACTGCACATGGCCAATGACGTCTGTTTCCGCACCCTGCACCTGGACCAACCCTGGACGCTGGATAGTTACCGCAGCGTGGGCGGCTATTCGGTGTGGGAAAAGATTCTCAAGGAGAAGACTTCTCCCGACAGCATCATCGCCGAGCTGAAGACATCGGCCCTGCGCGGACGTGGCGGTGCCGGTTTCCCCACCGGCCTGAAGTGGAGCTTCATGCCGCGCAATGTCGCAGGCCAGAAATACGTGGTGTGCAATTCCGACGAAGGCGAGCCGGGCACCTGCAAGGATCGCGACATCCTGCGCTACAACCCGCACCAACTGGTCGAAGGCATGGCCATCGCCGGCTACACCATCGGCGCCACCAAGGGCTACAACTATATCCGCGGTGAATTCTGGGAGCCCTACGAACGTTTCCAGGCCGCCATCGAAGAGGCCCGCGCCGCCGGCCTGTTGGGCAAGAACATCATGGGTTCCGGCATCGACTTCGACATCGAGGTGCACCTCGGCGCCGGCGCCTACGTCTGTGGTGAGGAAACCGCCCTGCTGGAATCGCTGGAGGGCAAGAAGGGCCAGCCGCGCTTCAAGCCGCCGTTCCCGGCCAGCTTCGGCCTGTACGGCCGCCCGACCACCATCAACAACACCGAATCGTTGGCCTCGGTGCCGGCGATCCTGCAACACGGCGGCCAATGGTTCCTGGAACTGGGCAAGCCCAACAACGGCGGCACCAAGCTGTTTTCCGTTTCCGGTCACGTCAACAAGCCGGGCAACTACGAGGTTCCCATGGGCCTGCCGTTCGCCGAACTGCTGGAGATGGCCGGCGGCGTATGGAAGGGACGCAAGCTGAAGGCCGTGATCCCGGGAGGCAGTTCCACCCCGGTGCTGCCGGCGGAAATCGCCATGGGCATGACCATGGACTACGACTCCATTTCCAAGGCCGGTTCCATGCTCGGTGCCGGTTCGGTCATCGTGATGGACGAAACCACCTGCATGGTGAAGGTGCTGGCGCGCCTGTCCCACTTCTATTACGAGGAGTCCTGCGGGCAATGCACGCCCTGCCGTGAAGGTACCGGCTGGCTGGCGCGCATGGTGCACCGCATCGAACACGGTGAGGGACGGCAGGAGGATCTGGACCTGCTGGTGCGTGCCGCCAGCCAGATCGAGGGGCATACCATTTGCGCCCTGGGCGATGCGGCGGCAATGCCGGTGAAGAGCTTCATCAAGCACTACCGCGACGAATTCCAGTACCACATCGATCACAAGAAGTGCATGGTGTGACACCAGCGTGAGCGACGGCAGAGACATGGTAACTATCGAGATCAACGGCAAACCGGTACAGGCACGGCCAGGCACCATGCTGATCGAGGCCGCCGACGAGGCCGGCATCACCATCCCGCGCTTCTGCTATCACAAGAAGCTGTCGGTGGCGGCCAGCTGCCGCATGTGTCTGGTGGAAGTGGAGAAGGTGGCCAAGCCGCTGCCGGCCTGCGCCACGCCGGTGACCGAAGGAATGAAGGTGTGGACCCGATCGGCCAAGGCGATTGCCGCGCAGCGCAACGTCATGGAGTTCCTGCTCATCAACCATCCGCTCGACTGCCCCATTTGCGATCAGGGCGGCGAATGCGATCTTCAGGAAATGGCCGTGGGATATGGCCGGGATGTATCGCAGTTTCACGAGGGCAAGCGCGTCGTGGCTTCGCCCGACATCGGCCCGCTGGTCGCCACCGACATGACGCGTTGCATCCATTGCACGCGCTGCGTGCGGTTTGGCGAGGAGATCGCCGGCCTGACGGAGCTGGGTGCACCGGGACGCGGCGAGCACATGTATATCAGCACCTATGTGGAGAAATCGCTGTCCTCCGAAGTGTCCGGCAACATCATCGACCTGTGCCCGGTGGGCGCGCTCACCTCGCGGCCCTACCGCTACACGGCGCGGCCATGGGAGCTGACGGCGCAGGATTCGGTATCTCCGCACGACTGCGTCGGTGCCAATCTGCGCCTCGATCTGCGTGGCCGCAAGGTGATGCGGGTACGGCCGCGGGAAAACGAAGAGATCAACGAGGTCTGGCTGGCGGACCGCGATCGTTTCAGCTATCTGGCAGCCGCTCATGACGAACGCCTGACCGCGCCGCAGGTGAAGCGCGACGGGGTCTGGCAGACGGTGGACTGGAATACGGCGCTGACCGCCGCAGCCCAAGGGCTGCGCAGCGTGGTGCAGAACCATGGTGCGGCGCAGTTGGGCGCGCTGGCCGGTTATGGCGCAACCACTGAAGAGCTGTACCTGTTGCAGAAGCTGGTGCGCGGCCTCGGCAGCGACAATATCGATCATCGTCTGCGCCAGGTGGATTTTTCGGCACAGGATGCCATGCCGGCCTTCCCTTGGCTGGGGCAGGCATTGGCCGATCTGGATAATCTCGATGCTGCGCTGCTGGTCGGTTCCAACGTGCGCAAGGAGCAGCCGCTGGTGGCGCTGCGCCTGCGCAAGGCGGCCCGCGGCGGCGCGCGCCTGATGGCGCTCAACCCGCTCGATTATGATCTCAATTTCCCGCTGGCGGCACGCCGTATCGTCAGCCCGGCGGCCATGGTGCAGGAACTCACGGCTGTTGCCCAGGCTCTGTTGGAGCTTGCGGGTGAGACGGCGCCGGAGGGGTTTGCCGCCCTGGCCGCGGGTGTAGTCGTGCTGGATGAGCATCGCGTGATCGCGCGCAACCTCAAGGATGCCGCGCAGGCGGCCGTGCTGGTGGGCAACTCCGTGGCCCATCATCCGCAGCAGGGTGCGGTACAGATGCTGGCCGGCCTGGTGGCGCGACTCTCCGGTGCGCGCTTCGGCATATTGGCCGAAGGCGGAAACAGCGCCGGTGCCTGGCTGGCCGGTGCCGTGCCCCACCGTCTTCCCGGCGGCGTAGCGGGCAGCGGTACCGGGCTGGATTGGCGTGGCATGATTGCGGCAGGGCTTAAGGGCTACCTGGTGCTCAACGCCGAGCCGGAACTGGATTGTATTGAAGGCTCCGCGGCGCAGGCAGCGCTCGCCGCTGCCGAATGCGTGGTGGCACTGACGCCTTACGCCACCGACGCCATGCGCGAGTATGCCGATGTGCTGCTGCCCATTGCGTTGTTCAGTGAAACCTCGGGAACGCTGGTTAACATCGAAGGACGCTGGCAGAGCTTCAGCGGCGCCGCCGCGGCGCCGGGCGAGGCACGGCCGGGCTGGAAGGTGCTGCGCGTTATGGGCAACCTGTGCGATCTGGACGGTTTCGATTACGACGCACCGGACGAGGTCAGCCGTGAGCTGGCGGCCGCCTGCAGTGCGGTATTGCCGAGCAGCAAGATGGCCTGGAAGGCGCCGGCACCGGCCTTGCACATGGGCGCGTCCCTGAGCCGCATCGTCGACTATCCCATATACAGCGTCGACGGCATCGTGCGCCGCAGCGCGGCCTTGCAACAGACTCCCGACGCCACCACCGGCGCGGCACGCGTCAATGCTGCCACGGCGGCGCAGCTGGGCGTGGCCTCTGCGGTACAGGTGCAGGTGATGCAGGGCGGCGGCAGCTGCGTATTGCCGCTGCTGCTGGATGAGCGTGTACCCAACGGCTGCGTGCATGTGCCGGCCGGTCTGGCGGCAACCGCCGCGCTGGGGGCTGTGGATGCGGCACTGGAATTGACAGTAGCGCAATGAGTATTGAAGGCGACCGGTAACGACGCATGATCGAAATGCTACAGACATTGGTAATGTGGGGCAGCTGGCCGGCAGGCTTGCAGACGCTGGTCGTGATCATGCTCAAGATCGTGGCGATCCTGGCGCCGCTGATGCTGGCGGTGGCCTATCTGACCTACGCCGAGCGCAAGATCATCGGTTATATGCAGGTGCGCATCGGTCCCAACCGCGTGGGACCGCGGGGCTGGCTGCAGCCCATCGCCGATGCCGTGAAGCTGATCTTCAAGGAAATCATTATCCCCAGCGGCGCGGACAAGAAGGTATTTCTCATCGCACCCGTATTGTCCATGGCGCCGGCGCTGGCTATGTGGGCGGTTATTCCCTTCAACGATACCCTGGTGCTGGCCGACATCAACGCCAGTCTGCTGTACGTCCTGGCCATCGGCTCCATGGGTGTCTACGGCGTGATACTGGCCGGCTGGGCGTCCAATTCCAAGTACGCATTTCTCGGTGCCATGCGTTCGGCAGCCCAGATGGTGTCATATGAAATCGCCATGGGTTTCGCGCTGGTCGGTGTGCTGATGGCCGCCGGCAGCCTCAATCTGGGTGAAATCGTCCGCGCCCAGGCCGGTGAGTGGGGGCTGTTCAACTGGTACTGGCTGCCGCTGCTGCCGCTGCTCGGCGTGTATTTCATCTCCGGCGTCGCCGAAACCAACCGTGCCCCCTTTGACCTGGCCGAGGGCGAGTCGGAGATCGTCGCCGGGTTCCACGTCGACTATTCCGGCACCACCTTCGCGGTGTTCTTCCTGGCCGAATACGCCAATATGATCATCATCGGCGTCCTGTCCGCCTTGCTGTTCCTGGGTGGCTGGCTGTCGCCGTTCCAGGGTTGGACCGACTCCTGGCTGGGGCAGCCCAGCCTGTTCTGGCTGGCGGCCAAGACCTCCATTTTCCTGTTCCTGTTCCTCTGGTTCCGCGCCACCTTCCCGCGTTATCGCTACGACCAGCTGATGCGCCTGGGCTGGAAGGTATTCATCCCCCTGACCATCGTCTGGCTGGTGCTGATCGGTGTGGCGATCATGGCCGGGCTCGAGCCCTGGTTCGGAAAGGCGTGAGGAGACGGCAATGAAATCACTGATGCGTTTCTTCAAGAGCCTGTTCCTGCTTGAACTGTTGCGCGGCATGGGCGTTACCGGTCGCTACATGTTCGAGCGCAAGATCACCGTGCAGTATCCGGAGGAGAGGGCGCCGCTGTCGCCGCGTTTCCGCGGCCTGCATGCCTTGCGCCGCTACCCCAACGGCGAGGAGCGCTGCATCGCCTGCAAGCTGTGCGAGGTGGTGTGTCCGGCCCTGGCCATTACCATCGAGTCGGCGCCGCGCGATGATGGCAGCCGCCGTACCACGCGCTACGACATTGATCTGACCAAGTGCATTTTTTGCGGGTTCTGTGAAGAGTCCTGTCCGGTGGACTCCATCGTGGAAACCAATATTTACGAGTACCACGGCGAGCAGCGGGGTGACCTGCTGATGACCAAGGACAAGCTGCTGGCGGTAGGTGACAAATACGAACAGCAAATCGCCACCGACCGGGCGGCAGACGCCCGTTACCGCTAACCAGATTACATAGAGAATCGTGGCATGACCTTCGAGCAGATTCTGTTTTATGTCTTCGCCGCCGTCCTGGTGTTCTCTGCCGGCATGGTGATTTCGGTACGCAACCCCATACACGCGATTCTGTTTCTGGTGCTGGCCTTTTTCACCAGCGCGGCCTTGTGGCTGATGCTGGAGGCCGAGTTCCTTGCCATCACCCTGGTGCTGGTTTACGTCGGAGCAGTGATGGTGTTGTTCCTGTTCGTGGTGATGATGCTGGACCTGAACACCGCCTCGATGCGGGAAGGTTTTGCCCGTTACCTGCCGGTGGGCATCACGGTGGCCGTGATGGTCGCCGCGGTGATGGTGCTGGCAGTGGGGCGGCAGCATTTCGGTCTGGAACACGTCTCCTCGCCTGTCGCGCATGGCGCGGATTATTCCAATACCCGTGAACTGGGCCTGCTGCTTTACACCACCTATGTCTATCCGTTCGAGATTGCCGCGGTCATCCTGCTGGTGGCGATAGTGGCGGCCATCGCGTTGACCCTGCGGCAGCGGGGCAGTGCAAAGAGCCAGAATGTGGCGGCACAGGTGGCGGTGCGGCGCGACGATCGTGTGCGTCTGGTGCAGATGGACGCGGAACAGCGCAAGTAAGCGAGACCCGAGAAAAATGATTGCACTTTCCGACTATCTGATTCTGGGCGCCATCCTGTTTTGCCTGAGCACGGCAGGGGTATTCATCAACCGCAAGAACCTGATCATCCTGCTGATGTGCGTGGAGCTGATGCTGCTGGCGGTGAACATGAACTTTATCGCCTTCTCGCACTTCCTGGGCGACAGCGGCGGTCAGGTGTTCGTTTTCTTCATCCTCACGGTAGCGGCGGCGGAAGCGGCCATTGGCCTTGCGATACTGGTCGTGCTGTTCCGCAACCGGCGCAGCATCAATGTCGCCGACCTGGATAGCCTGAAGGGGTAAGCCGTGCTCGAGAATCTGCACAATGTGAATATCGCCATCGTCGCCGCACCGCTGCTCGGTGCCGCAGTGGCAGGGCTGTTCGGCGGTGCCATCGGCCGGGCCGGGTCGCATACGGTGACCATCGCCGGCGTCGCCATCGCTTTCCTGCTGTCGCTGGTGATGTTCAATCATGTGGTGCTGCAGGATGCCGGCATCGTCACCCACACGGTTTATACCTGGCTGGTGTCCGACGGCATCACCTTCGAGGTCGGCTTCCTGGTGGACAAGCTGTCGGCCATGATGATGGTGGTGGTCACCTTCGTATCCCTGATGGTGCATGTCTACACCATCGGCTACATGGCCCACGACGAGGAAAACTGGCCGGAGGGCAGCGGCGCCGGCAAGAACAGCTATCAGCGCTTCTTCAGCTATATCTCCCTGTTCACCTTCTCCATGCTGATGCTGGTGATGGCCAACAACTTCATGCAGCTGTTCTTCGGCTGGGAGGCGGTGGGCCTGGTGTCCTACCTGCTCATCGGTTTCTGGCTCAACCGTCCCAGCGCGACCTACGCCAACCTGAAGGCCTTTCTGGTCAATCGTGTCGGCGACTTCGGTTTTCTGCTCGGCATTGCCGGGGTGCTGATGTACTTCAATACCCTGGATTATGCCGCGGTGTTCAATGCCGCCGATCTGCACAAGGACCTCACCATGTCGCTGTGGCCCGGAGTCGAGTGGAGCGTGATGACGGTGATCTGCCTGTTGCTGTTCGTCGGCGCCATGGGCAAGTCGGCCCAGGTGCCGCTGCACGTGTGGCTGCCGGACTCCATGGAAGGCCCGACCCCCATTTCCGCCCTGATCCACGCCGCCACCATGGTCACCGCCGGTATCTTCATGGTGGCGCGCATGTCGCCGCTGTTCGAGCTGTCGGAGACCGCGCTGTCCTTCGTCATGATCATCGGCGCCATCACCGCGTTGTTCATGGGTTTCCTCGGCATCGTGCAGAACGACATCAAGCGCGTGGTGGCCTATTCCACCCTGTCGCAGCTGGGCTACATGACCGTGGCGCTGGGCGCCTCCGCCTATGCCGCCGGCGTGTTCCACCTGATGACCCATGCCTTCTTCAAGGCGCTGCTGTTCCTGGCGGCCGGTTCGGTCATCATTGCCATGCATCACGAGCAGGACATGCGCAAGATGGGTGGCCTGCGCAAGTACATGCCGGTCACCTGGATTACCTCGCTCATCGGCTCGCTGGCGCTGATCGGCACGCCGGGTTTTGCCGGTTTCTTCTCCAAGGATCTGATCATCGAGGCGGTGCACGCCTCGCAGTTGCCCGGGGCAGGTTTCGCCTATTTTTGCGTACTGGCCGGCGTGTTCGTCACCGCCTTTTACTCCTTCCGCATGTACTTCCTGGTATTCCACGGCAAGGAGCGCTTCCGCGACGCGCACCACGCTCATGATGCCCACGGCCATCATGGCGTACACGAGCCGCACGAGTCGCCCTGGGTGGTGACCCTGCCGCTCATCGCCCTGGCGATCCCCTCGGTGCTGGCCGGCGGCATGTTCATCACCGACATGGGCTTCGGCAACTTCTTCGGTGCGGCTGTCCAGGTACTGCCGCAGCACGACGTGCTGGGTGAACTGGCGCGTGACTATCACGGTGCCCTGGGCATGGTGCTGCACGGCTTGCTCGCCGCCCCGTTCTGGCTGGCCCTGGCCGGCGTCGTTACGGCCTGGCTGCTGTACATGAAGTTCACCCACGTGCCGGCGCTGATCCAGGCACGGCTGCAGTTCGTGCACACCCTGCTGGACCAGAAGTACTACGCCGATCGCTTCAATGACTGGTTCTTCGCCGGCGGCAGCCGCGGCGTCGGTCGCCTGCTGTGGCAATGGGGCGATGTGCGCCTCATCGACGGTCTGCTGGTGAACGGCAGTGCACGCACCGTCGGCTGGTTGGCCGCGATGGTGCGCCAGGTCCAGTCTGGCTACCTGTATCACTATGCCTTCGCCATGATCCTGGGCCTGCTGTTGATGTTCGCCCTGTTCGTCATGCTCTGATTCGCCGGATAACAAGAAAGGTACGGCTGCATGTTCGCTGATTTGCCACTGCTCAGTCTGGTCATCTGGACCCCCATCGTCGGCGGCCTGCTGGTATTGGCCGCGGGTAGCCGCAATGCCCTCGACGCCAGGGTGTTGGCGCTGCTGGTTGCGCTGGCAACCTTCGTTCTGTCCTTGCCGCTGTACAGCGGATTCGACACCAGCACGGCCGCGATGCAGTTCACCGAGCTGCACCCGTGGATCGCCGCCTGGTCGATCAATTACCACCTCGGCGTGGACGGCATCTCCATGCCGCTGATCCTGCTGACAACGTTCATCAACGTTCTGGTGGTGATTGCCGGCTGGGAGGTCATCAAGGACAAGCCGGCACAGTACATGGCGGCCTTCCTGATCATGACCGGCCTGATGAACGGCGTCTTCGCCGCCCTCGACGCGGCCCTGTTCTACGTGTTCTGGGAGGCGATGCTGATCCCGATGTTCATCATCATCGGTGTCTGGGGCGGACCGCGCCGCATCTACGCCACCCTCAAGTTCTTCCTCTACACCTTCCTCGGCTCGGTGTTCATGCTGGTGGCGCTGATCTGGCTCTATCTGCAGTCGGGCAGCTTCGCCATACTCGACTTCCACGCCATGAAGATCGGCCTGGATGCACAGGTGCTCATCTTCCTGGCCTTCCTGCTGGCCTTCGCGGTGAAGGTGCCCATGTGGCCGGTACATACCTGGTTGCCGGATGCCCACGTTGAGGCGCCTACCGGCGGTTCGGTGGTACTGGCGGCCATCATGCTCAAGCTGGGCACCTACGGTTTCCTGCGCTTTTCCCTGCCCATCACGCCGGATGCCAGCCAGCAGCTGGACTGGCTGATGATTGCGCTGTCGCTCATTGCCGTGGTGTATATCGGTTTTGTCGCCTTGGTGCAGCAGGACATGAAGAAGCTGATTGCCTATTCGTCCATTTCCCACATGGGCTTCGTCACCCTCGGTTTTTTCATCGCCTGGCGTATCGTGGACAATACCGGCAGCATGCAGGGCGCCGGTATGGGCATTGAGGGTGCCATGGTGCAGATGATTTCCCACGGTTTCATCTCCGCCGCCATGTTCCTCTGCGTCGGTGTGTTGTACGACCGTCTGCACAGCCGCGAGATCGGCGACTACGGTGGCGTGGCCCACGTCATGCCGCGCTTCGCCGGTTTCATGGTGCTGTTCGCCATGGCCAACGCCGGACTGCCCGGCACCTCCGGTTTCGTCGGCGAGTTCATGGTGATCCTGGCAAGCTTCAAGGCCAACTTCTGGTTCGCCTTCCTGGCGGCCACCACCCTGATCCTCGGCGCCGCCTATACCCTGTGGATGGTGCGGCGCGTGGTCTATGGCCCGGTCGGCAGCGACAAGGTGGCGGCATTGCAGGATATCGGTGCCCGTGAGTTCCTGATCCTCGGCGTACTGGCGCTGATGGTATTGGTGTTGGGCCTGTGGCCGGCACCGCTGCTGGATGTGATGCGTCCGACGGTGGAGCACCTGGTGCAGCACATGGCCGTAACCAAGCTGTAAGCGGAGAGACGCTTGATGAGTTTCGCGATGCCCGATTTCATGCCCGCACTGCCGGAGATGTTCCTGCTCGGAATGACCTGTCTCATTCTGCTGCTCGATTTGTTTCTCACCGAGCGCAGCCGCGTGGTTACCTACCTGCTGGCGCAGTCGACCCTGCTTGGCGCGCTGCTGCTGACGTTTACCCTGTATGAAGAAGGGCGCGCGCTTACCTTCCATGACACCTTCGTCATCGATCCCATGGGCTCGGTCCTCAAGGCGGTCATTTACCTGGCGACGTTCCTCGTGTTCCTGTATGCCAAGGACTATCTGCGCGCGCGCAACATGTTCAAGGGCGAGTTCTACATCCTCGGCCTGTTCGGCGTACTCGGCATGAACATCCTGGTATCGGCTCACAGCCTGCTCACCATTTATCTGGGACTGGAACTGCTGTCGCTGTCGATGTACGCCATGGTGGCGCTGCAGCGCGACTCGCTGGCGGCGTCCGAGGCGGCGATGAAGTATTTCGTGCTGGGGGCCATGGCCTCGGCCATGCTGCTGTACGGCATGTCCATGCTGTACGGCATTACCGGCAGCCTGGACCTGGGGCACATCAACAGCAGCACCGCGGCCATGGAGGGCAACCAGATGGTGCTGGCCTTCGGCCTGGTGTTCATCGTCGTCGGCGTGGCGTTCAAGCTGGGCGCCGTGCCGTTCCACATGTGGCTGCCGGACGTGTATCACGGCGCCCCGACCGCCGTGACCCTCTACCTGAGCAGCGCGCCGAAGCTGGCGGCCTTCGCCATGATGATGCGCCTGCTGGTGGACGGCCTGGCAGGATTGCAGGAGCAGTGGGAGGGCATGCTGGTCCTGCTTACGGTATTGTCGCTGGCGGCCGGCAACATCATCGCCATCGCCCAGGTCAACCTCAAGCGTATGCTCGCCTATTCGGCCATCTCCCACGTCGGCTTTCTGTTGCTCGGCGTGCTGTCCGGCACCGAGGCCGGCTATGCCGCGGCGATGTTCTATGTCATCGCCTACGTGATCATGGGACTGGGCGGATTCGGCATGATCGTGCTCATGAGCCGCGCGGGATTCGAGGCGGATCGTATTGAAGACTTCAAGGGCTTGAACGAGCGCAGCCCGTGGTTCGCCCTGATGATGCTGATCCTGATGTTCTCCATGGCCGGCGTGCCGCCGTTCCTCGGCTTCTGGTCCAAGCTGGCCGTCATCCAGGCGGTCATTGCCGTCGACATGCTGTGGCTGGCCGGCGCCGCCGTGGTGTTTTCGGTCATCGGTGCCTTTTACTATCTGCGCATCGTCAAGGTCATGTACTTCGACAAGGCGGAACCGGGCCTGCCCGCCATGAGCGCCAGTCTGGACCTGCGGGTGATGCTGAGCGCCAACAGCCTGGCCGTACTGGGCCTGGGCCTGTTCCCCGGCGGTCTGTTGGCCTTATGCGTGGCAACGCTCGCGTAGCGCGGCGTGCCGCGCAGTTTCGAGTTTGAAGTTTCGAGTTTCGAACGGCGCTTCCCTTGACCCGGCAGTGCCGATAATCGAAACTCCGGGTCCGAAACTCGAAACTTGAAACTGATCCCATGCTTCCCGCACTGTCCCTGATCGTCATCGCCGTTATCGCCGCCAACCTTCCGTGGTTGAGTGACCGCATTCTCCTGCTACGGCCGGCCGGGGAGGGAGGGAAGGGGGCCTGGTGGCGCTGGCTGGAATGGCTGCTGCTGTATTTCCTGGTTGGAGGACTGGCCCTGGGGCTGGAAAACAAGCTCAACGGCGAAATCTATCCCCAGGGCTGGGAGTTCTATGCGGTCACCCTCTGCCTGTTCCTGGTGTTTTCCCTGCCGGGTTTCATTTATCGTTACGAGTTCAAGCACTTGCTGGAGCGGCGCTGATTTTTTGACGTTTCCTCGCTGTCTCGCTTGCTATGGTTACGCATGATATGTAAAATGCGCCTCCATCGAATGCGGGGTGGAGCAGTCCGGTAGCTCGTCGGGCTCATAACCCGAAGGTCGTAGGTTCAAATCCTGCCCCCGCTACCAATCGATTTTGATGCAAAGGCCCCGGTATCGGGGCTTTTTGTTATGGTCGGTATGGCGCCTGCTGCGCGGTGCAGCCGCCGGCCGTCCCCGGGTATAACCTGGCGTTTTCAATGGAAAAACGCTCTTGCCGGGGTATAATGAGCGCATTGGAGTGGGCCTAGGGCCCATTTTTTATTTTCGGGGTTAGCTGGTGACGCAGGCAGCAAAGCAATTACAGCAATTGTTGGAGCCCGGGGTGACCGCCCTGGGCTACGAACTGCTGGGCATCGAGCACCTGGCGCAGGGGCGCCACTCGGTGTTGCGCCTCTACATCGACAGCCCCGACGGCATCGGCGTCGAGGACTGCGAGCGGGTCAGCCATCAGGTCAGCGGCGTGCTGGAGGTGGAGGATCCCATCAAGGGCCAGTACACCCTGGAGGTGTCCTCGCCGGGCCTGGATCGGCCGCTGTTCAAGCCGGAGCACTATGAGCGCTTCGTCGGTGAAGTGGTTTCGCTGCGTCTGGCGCGGCCCCTGGGGGATCGGCGCAGGTTCAAGGGCCGCTTGCTCGCCTTGCGCGACGGCATGGTGGTAATCGAGCAGGACGGCGTCGAAGTGGCGCTGCCGCTGGAAGATATAGACAAGGCACAGCTGGTGCCGCAGTGGTAAGAGTACGGGCTCAATAGAGGCGGGATATGAACAAAGAAATCCTGATGGTTGTCGACGCGGTGTCGAACGAAAAGGGCGTAGCCAAGGAAATCATTTTCGAGGCCCTGGAGGCTGCCCTGGCGACCGCAACCAAGAAGCGTTATGGCGGCGAGGTCGAGGTGCGGGTCAATATCGACCGGCAGACCGGCGACTACGAAACCTTCCGCCGCTGGCTGGTGGTCGACG
>Ga0299912_10000417_pt1 | contig 36908 bp, 52 predicted proteins | sample RVTome_2_FD_207667 | JGI IMG/M metagenome (GOLD analysis project Ga0299912, IMG submission 207667) | Soil microbial communities from uranium-contaminated site in the Upper Colorado River Basin, Wyoming, United States - RVT95D214 (version 2) ... | reverse complement strand
GATCCTTGATCGCATCCAACGCTTCATCGGGACTGAGCACAATGTTGACCGATACCAATTGATTGTTCGTCGTGATGTTCATGGTCACTCCTTTCAATATATTTGCTCGACGGGGACCAGCGCCAGGCCGAGCTTGCTTTCCAGTGCCGCCAGCATCTGCTCGCCGTCCGGCGACTCGAACAGCATCCGCTGCACGCGCTGCCGGTCCTCCGGCGAGCGCGTGTCCTCGGCCAGGCAGCTCAGCACCGAGATGCTGAGATTGGCTTCCAGACCGACCGGGTCGCCAACGTAACTCAAATCTGCGACGAGTCTCATCGAGCCTCCTTAGAATGTATAGGAGATCAAGAACAGCACCCCGCCGTGCCGGGTGCAGAAGGGAAACAGATCGTGCCTCGCAATCTGCCCCAGCCGCGCGACCCGTTGCAGAGACGAAAGAGACACGCAATGGTAAAACCGGGTGAGCCGGGCGCCACGGCTGGCGCAGTACCGGTGCATGTTCGACACGCACACCGTGGCGTCGGCATAGAGAAGAATCGTCGAACCCTTGCGCACTGGGGGGGCGCAATCACACATGGCTACTTGCCTGCCTTCCGCGACAAGCACTTGCTACATTCATCCGCCCACTGCGCGCCGGCCAGGATCGCACCGGCCATCAACCCGAAGCATCCACCGATAAAGAAACCTATGAGGAACGGAATTAGGTGCATGGTGATCACCCTCCGCGTTGTATCAGACGCCGCCACTGGATCAGTTGCTGCGTAGAGATAGCTGGCAATGCCTTTGCCATCGGAGATGGTCCATAGCCCTTGCGCCGCTTTCGCGCGCTCTGAAACGAGCGAACAGGATGATGTGGCTTGCCAACCGCCAGGCCATAACCATGATTCCCCATGGTTACGACTCCTCGCGCCTGAGCAGGCCGGTGTCCTTCTTGCCATTGACCGGCATGGCCTCGGCTTGCTTGGGACATTCTTGACCTTCTTGGATTAGGATACGCTTGCCGATCTTGCCGGTCGGCGTGAAGCGCATCGGGTATAACGCTGCAAGCAGGTCGCTCGCAAAGTCGTGCCGCCAGTCGGAAGTCATCCTGCCGATACCGTCCAGGAAGGGCATGCCGGGGTTCCACCGGCCTTTTTCCCAGGCTTCAATGGACTGGTGCGGAATGGGAGTGCTAAATCCTTCGGAGAGTTTGGCGGCAAATTCGCGGTAGGTGAGTGAGCCTTTGCCGCCGCTGATTTCCGCGCGGTAGGCTGCGATGATTTGTCCGATTGCGCCGTTTGTTTCGTTCATAACCTTCACCTCGCTATGCCCAGGCATTATCCATGTTCGAGCATAGAATATCACAAAGGCATAGATTTGTCAAGGGGTATGGACAAGTCCGTAATAAACTCGTAAAATGTAAAGTGTGGGCAAAAAGATGAATGACAAAATCGCAAAATGGCTGAACGACAAATTTCTGGACCTGCAGAAACAAACCGGAAAGCGATGGACTGTCACGGAGTTTTCGGATTATCTTGATTGCCCGCAGCCACAAGTCAGTCGGTGGCTAATGGGTAAAGCTGTTCCCAATGCGACCTACGCAGACAGAATAGCCAAGCTCGGCGACGAAATCTATGATCTGGTTGACCTGCCCCGGCCGGATCCCCTCAAGCGTCGCCTGGCGGCGATCCTCGATTCGCTCAACGACGACGGCAAGCAAAAGCTGGCGAACTATGCAGAGAAATTGTTCCGACAGAATCAGCGAGGCGTGGGCAGGGCTGACGCTGGGGCAGAAGCTAAAGCTGCTCCTGCTCGCTGAGTGGGTGGCCTGGCAGCCATGCTATCAGGCGCGGCGCTGGGTGTTCGTGTTCGAGCCGCTCATCCTCGGCGCGGCATAGAGGCATACAATGAAGAGGCCGACTCCACTCATCATCCTCGGTGTGCTGGTGTCAATTTCTCTCTTCCTCTGCGGAGGCTGTTTTGTATTCGGTCTCATCAACAGTTCATCGCCCTCGTACAAAGCGACCGCAACAGCGAAGGCTGCATCTCGCGCCACAGAAATAGCCATCTCGTCCAGTACGCCAATTCCAACCAATACACCACAGCCATCCAATACACCTCAGCCAACCAACACACTTCCGCCCTCTCTTACGCCCAGCAACACTATCATCCCCGCCGTCACGTCCAAAGCCATCACAATCTCTACCGAACCGCCAACGCTTTCGCGTCCAACAGCAACACTCGTTCCGCCGACGAAGACGCCCACACGGCCGCTCCCAACCCGAACACCGGCCCCAACTCTGCCGTTGCCAACCTGGACGCCAGTGATCGTCAGTGTGCCAACTGCTGCGCCCGCTACGGGAGGTTGCGTGATCGGCGCCATGGCCATTTGTTGCGATGGCACGACCAGCTTTTCAGCGAATCGGAGAGGTACGTGCTCGCGCCACGGCGGAGTGTGCCGCTGGTGCTGAGGTAGGTGCATTATCGCCACAGTGTTCAGGAGGCAACCGAAGGCACACAACCGGGCCGGTTTCGCCGCCGGGCAAGCCACCAGCCGCCAAGTAAATCCAAGCAACCAGGCAACAAAAAACCAGCCGGTTTCGGCTGGTAGCTTGGCGAGGGGTAAGGGGTAAGCAACCTCTCAACTCTTAATCCCTTGGTTACAGGTTCGAGTCCTGTGCGGCTCACTTTCCTGACCACCGATCACAAGACATGCGCCATTCCCCCACCTTGTGCGGGTCGGTTCGGCGGTCCGTCAAAATCACCTCGACCAACCGCCAAGTGAATTGCCTTCGGTCATTTTCAAAAAAAGCCCGTTTATCATTACCAGTACAGATGTTCTATTATCCGTACTGGCCCACACAGACCGGAGGTCATAAAAATGCCAGTCACTCTCAGTCAAGCCATCGAAGGATACCTGCTCGATGCGAATGCGCGGCGGCTCAGCCAGGACACCATCACCGGCTATACCAAGATCTTCAAACGCTTCAAAACGTATCTGCCGGCAGATCCGCCCATCGCCGAGATCACGCATCTCCACGCCACCGAATTTCTGGCCAGCCTCTCGACGCTCAGCAACAAGACGCTGCATCACTACCATGCCGCACTGTCGTCGCTTTGGAAATGGGCTGAGCGCGAAAGGCTTGCGTCCGAAAACATCATCCGGCGCATCCCGCCGCCGCGTCCGGAGGAGCGCGCCATCGTGCCCTACACCAAAGACGAGATCAAGGCGATGCTCGGCGCGCTCGACAAGTCGCGCCCCTACATCCGGCCTGGCAAGATCGAGTCGGTGCATACCATCCGCACGGCGGCGCGCAATCGCGCGATCCTGCTGGTGCTTGTAGACACAGGCATGCGAGCCAGCGAGCTGTGCACGCTGCGCATCGCCGACGTGGACCTCAAGACACGCACCATCATAGTCTTTGGCAAGGGCGCCAAAGAGCGAGTGATTCCGATCTCGCCCGCCACCAGCCAGGCGATCTGGCGCTATCTCACCGAGCGGCCGAACGAAGCTATCAATCACCCTTTGTTCGTCGCGGCGCAATCGGGGAACGAGCTGAACCGCGAGGGGCTGAATCATCTCATCGTCGGCATCGCCAAGCGTGCAGACGTTCGCGCAGCAAATGTTCATCGCTTCCGCCACACGTTTGCGATCAACTACCTGCGCAACCACGGCGATATTTACACACTGCAGCGTATCTTGGGCCACTCCACATTGGACATGGTGAAACGCTACCTGGCTATCGCCCAAACCGATGTGGAGGCTGCCCACCGTCAAGCCTCACCCGTCGCCAACTGGCGGCTCTAACATGTCCGCAGACATAAAAAGGGCAAGCCAACCACTCGCCCTTGATAGTCTTGCCCGGTTTACGCAACATGGCTGTCCCGCCAACTCCGCTGTGGCCTCAGCAGAGTTCTCTTTTCTAATGCACCTCAATCACAACGCCGTCAAGGCCATCGGGGCCGTCATCGCCATTATTGACGCCTGTCCCGCCAGAACCGCCATTCCCGCCAGAAATGTCTATCGTTCCACTACCGCTTTTGGAGAAAAAACCAATCAAGACAATCCCGCCGTTGCCGCCAGCTCCGCCCGCGCCTCCGCCGCCGTGACCCGCATAACCATTTCCTCCATTCCCGCCATCACCACCATTGTTGTATATCGTTCCATTGTTGATCAGGTAGCGAGCGATGATAACTAAAGGCAAAATAGCGGTGTATCCACAGCCACCGCCGCCGCCACCGCCGCCGCCTGTCCCTCCGCCTCCGCCGCCAGCGGCTCCATTCCGTCCTGCGCTGAACAAAATTGCTGGAACTCCTAAAGCGCCTACATTGGTTTTTACCATTCCTGCGCCAAAAATAGAACGATAAGGAATGTCCGTGTCTGGAGAAAACTGATTTATATTTTCACCAGCGCCGCCAGAACCGCCAGAGCCAACTCCTCCAGCGCCACCAGCAGATCCATCTTGTCCATCTACCGCATCATAATACAAAACCGACAACTCTTTGTTTGGCGCATCTTCTCCATTGTCTCCGCTAACGCCTATTCCACCACCCGTCGCACCACTCAGATCTTGCGTTACAGGATAGCCCGCCACACACGCCGCCCCACCCGCTCCACCAGCAACATCTGTACCATTATCTCCATTCCCGCCGTCAATATCTACCTGAGCATACTGGCGAATGCTACCAGTAGCCTCGATAGTCAATGTTCCACGCACAAATATCTTGAATCCACCCGCGATAAGCGCAACACCGGCAGACACAGTCAAATTGTTATAGTACATCGTGCGATCGAGAAACGTGTCCACAGAGATTGTCACGTCGCCGTCCGACCCATCCCCGAATAGCAGCGAAAGCAAGTGCCCCGACAGCCATTCCCACGCCGCGCCGGTGTACGTCCCCAGCTCGTGCGAGTCATTCGAGAATCCCAGGCTCCCTTCGGCGGGAGTTGTGGCCTCCAGGTTCGCCTTCGTGTCAACAGTCGGGCCACCCCCCCCGGGAATCGTCACCACCGTCTTGTCGTTCGTGGCGTCGTCCGTCGCCGTGACGCCTGCGCCGGTGAAATCCAGATTCTTTCGTGCAGCCAGCGTCGTGCCTTCGTCCTGGATGATGTGTTTGCCATCTACGATGATCGTCGTGTCGCCGCCGCCCGGATCGGGCACGGGCGTCACCGCGTCAATCGTGAGGTCGGCCAGCCGTTTCTCCAGCTCATCCACCCGATCTATCAGGTTGTTCGGAATCGCGGCCCGCTTGAACGACATATCAAGCTCCCCCGGTCTCGTCTGTATAGATCCAGGGCACGATCTCGTTTTGCTCCTCGACGACCAGCTTGCACCCCCCACTCGACGGGTCGAACTCGCGCGCCAGGACTCGCAGTTTGCCGTCGTATCCGCCAAACCCATACGTGGACAAAACGGCCCGCACCACGTCGCCTAGCCCGTAGGCCGAAAAGCGGCCCGGCTCGGCGTCCAGCACCGGCAAGCTGAATATCCGGCGCGGCTCCGAATTTTGCGAAAGCGCTCGCTCGGCAAGCATCTGCAACGTCGCCACGTCAGCGATGCCGGAATAGGTCGCCTGCTTTTCTCTCAGCCCGTGCCGCGCCGCACTGTTCGAGTCCTTCGCAACGACAACGGTTCGGTCATCTCCCCAGGACGATCCGCTGCCGGCCGTGTACTGGACATTGATCACTGCGCCCTGTTCCTCCAGCGTCAGATCCCCGCTGACGTTGCAGCCCGCGCCGCTGCCCTCGACCAATGCCACGGCGGTCGTGCGATCCTCGCCGAGAATTTGACCCAGGTCGGCGCGGAACTGGATAGTGTTTCCATCCAGGAGCGGCGTGAACCTGAAATCACACTGCTCGTATTTCCTCAGACCGTCCGTCAGCACCTGCCAGACGGGCTTGTAGTGATAAGACAGGCGATGCAGCCGCCCGCCCATCCAGACCTTACCCAGCACGATCCCGAGCGGGTCCTTCTGCTCCTCGTGCAGCAGCAGATCAGAGAAGATCGAGCCGGCCAGACGGTCGTTGAAAATGTCGTTCTTGCGCGTCACGCGCGAGGAGAGCTGATACTCGATCCCATAGCAGCTCACGCTGACCGTCCCGGCCGTCCATTTGCGGGGTACCTCGATCGTGCCTCCCCATGCCGGCAGGCCGTGATCCATCTCGATGTAGACCCGGTTGCCGACCTGGAGATTCGACGCCGTCGCCTTGGAGTCCGACTTGGCGAACGTCAGCACAACCTGCCCGATTCCGTCGAGGATCCACGACACAGACCCGACGTCGGGCTGCACCTCCTCGATGATTTTCCCGAAACGATTGCCCAGGAGAATACGCATCAATAGTACCGCTTACTGAACGTGGTCGTCAACGTGACGTGGCCGGTGCCGGTGTCGTCGAACCGGAGCGTGTTGCTGCCAGGCAGCAAGCGCAGCCAGGCGCGCTTGGCCAGCGACGTCGTGCGCGTCCCACAGGTGGTCAACGCCTGGAACTGGCGCGAGCCGTCTTTCAGCCAGGTCACGGTCTTGTTGTAGGTGTCAACCTCCAGGCTGCTGTTCACGTCCATCACGAAATCAAGCGCGATGGCCTCGCCCGTCGTCGTGTTCGTCAGCGTGGCCTGCAAGTGATAGTTGCCCTGCTCGGCCCCGACCGCCACCACCGGCGTTTCGCTGTCGTTCAGGTCAACCGTGACCGTTCCAACCTCAATGTCCGCAGGAAAGAAATAGAGAGCGATGCCAATCGTATCCGCGACGGGGTCAAAATCGTCCTCCGCTGGCCCAGAGCTCCATTCCTCCCAGGTATTTATGACAGTGGGGCTGGCGGGTGTATCCTGCCACGACCACCAGGATTGGCTGCGCTGCCAGTACATGAGATGAGCTAGAAAATCAAACGGCGGATTTGTGGTGGCTCTACGTTTCAGCCCGTCTGCCCAAGTCACGTTAGTGATCCCGCAGGGATTATAAAGCGTCCAACCATACGCCTGCCCCGCGCCCGACGTGATCCACGCGCCTGCCACGTCGTAGGTGAACGACCATCCCCGCTCCGTGGCGGTATAGACCCCTCCGTTTCCACCCGCGATCACGAGATTCCCCATGTGATCCCACCGCGCCGCGCGGTGCTCGCCCGTCATCATCCCCGTATCGCCCCAATCCTCATATCCCATCTCGCTGAATACTTCATAAACCCAACTCTCGTTTGAGCTTTGGTCAAGCTCGAACGCCGGCTTGTACTGATCATCTACCGTTGGGGCAGAGGCAGCCGAGTTTCCGTAAACGACATAGATGTCGTGCTGGATCCAGTGAACCCGGTCGCCAATGCTATGCGCTCCCGCCGAGGTGCCCTTTGCCGCACGCTCGATGCCCGAGAGCGACCGTTCCGTCACATTTCGGGCAGAGTAAACAAAAGCCTCGGTGCCGATGTAGCAAACGCCGCTATCGGGCCATCCGCTAATGTCCTGGACCAGCTCGATGCTATCCACGTCGCCCGATCCCGCGATGGCCGTTTTCAACTGCGTCGGCGTCACGCCGCTGAAATCTGGGCTGAACCAAATATGCGTGTCGCTGGTGTTCATCCCATCCAGCCAGCGATAAACCTCGGTTCCATCAACCAGAACTCGCAGGTCATTGCCATTGGACAACATCTTGCCCGCAGTCACGAGCGCGGCCGTATCCAGCGCCGCCATGACAGGGTACTGCTGTTTTCCATTCGTGGACAACCACGCGACGGGGATCCAACGCCGGTAGACATAGCTGCTGCCCTTGGCGGTGGTCGGCTCGATCGTGTAAATAGGGTAGGCTTCATCCTCTCCCTCGTTGTCAATGGCGTGCGTCTGCCCGCTGGCCGTGATAGACCACTCGTCATCGTCTTCCGTGGACGCCCGCCAGCGCACGTCCCCGTGCACCGCCAGCGTGGCGATAAACAAATCCGGCGAGATGCTGTCGCCCGACCCGTAGGGCACGAGCGATTCACACAGACATTCCAGATAGCGGTCATTGTCCCCGTCGTCGTCCTCAGCCACCAACGGCTGCACCGCCTCGCTCTCCGGGTCGAACCACTGAAAGAGTTGAGTGCGCAGCGCGAGGATATCGGAGCTGTCATCAATGTGGAGGCTCAAAATCTTGCGCTCGCCGGGACGCTGCAAGCCGGCTACCAGCGGCCAGGCTCCGCTGCGCTCGGCGAGCAGCACCCGCGCCGCCGGCAGCCGGATCGCGCTGCCTTCGCGCAACACCGCGCTATAATCCGTCCCGAACGAGTGTCCGCCGTAACTGACAATCTTCATTACCACTCCATTGCCCCCTCCCCCGTGTCAACGGGGGAGGGCTGGGGTGGGGGCGTTGCAGCAACGCTCACACCACCAGTGCCTGCAGTTCCTCCAGCACCGTCCGCTCGTGCCCATACACCACCACGTCGCCGTACAGGTTCACGTCGCCCCGCATGCCGGCGGCTGAGAACGCCGGCCCTGTCCGCGATGCCCCGTTGGGCAGGATGTAACCTGCCGTTGCGGGAATGAACGCCTCCGCCAATCGAGGCATTGCCATTCGGGACAAATCACTCATTGCCGCGTTGATGCCCAGGAGGCTCGTTTCTAGCAGGCTAGGCGAATGGCCCATCACGGGAGAGGCGTTGACATTGCCAGTCAATTTGTTCAACGCTGCTATCGCATCGTCAATGATCCCGATAAGGAACTGAACGCCGCGAATGATGCCATCTATCGCTTTTTCAAAAACAGGAAACACATTTTCAGCAACCCACAGGAACGCTTTGCCCAAGACGTCCCTAACTATGCCGGCCACCGTGTTGAATATCGGCATGAGCTTCTCGTCTATAAATTTGTGTATCGTCTGCATCGCGGGAAGTAGCACGGTCGTCCATAGCGCCGCCAGAGCTGCAACTGCCAGTTCTACCAAATGCAATCCCAAATCTACCAGAGCGATGAATACCGGCAACAAGTAAGTCTGAACAAAGCTCCAGATCGCCTGTATCGCCGGCATCAGCGTGTTATTCCAGAAATTCGTCAGCGTTTGGATAGCCGCTGGAACATTCACCGAAAGCCAGTTCCACAGATTTTGCAGCATCGGAAAAACGCTGGTCTGGATAAAGTTCCAGGCTGCTTGGATCGCAGGCAACAGCGTGTTTGTCCAGAAATTTGACAGCGCCTGGAGCGCCGCCGGAATATTCTTCCGCAGCCACGCGACTAGGTCGACGATAATGGGTTGCAGCCAGGCCCACACCGCCGCCGTCTTTTCCTGGATTCCACCCCAATTGTTTTCCCACGCCGTGCGCAGCAGCGCGGCCACGCCCACCAGGATCAAGAACGCCGCCACGATGGGCGCCGCAGCAGCCACGATGGAAATGATGGCGGGGATGACGACCGAGGCGATGGCGATGCCCAACGCCGTCAGCACATCTTTCAGCGAAATGTTCTGGCTGATCCAGCCCGTGACCTGGTCAATCGTCGGCTGGATCGTGGCGATGAAGGACTGCACGCCGGCCACCATCCCGTCGAACGTCGAACGCAGATCGGGAAAATTGTCGAGCGCGCCGCGGATCGCCGCGATCGGGTCTCCCGTCCGCGTCAACACGTCTACAAAGACGCCGATGCTGTTGCCGACGCTGGTCGCAATCGGTTCGATTTTTTTGAGCGCGCTCTGCAGCCCCGGCATCAGCGATTTGACGAGCGGCTGGACAGCTTGCGCCACGCCCAGCACCACCGGCAGGAACGCCGTCCCAATGTCCGCGGAAATATCCTTGAACGTCGCAGAGAGGATGCGCTGCGTATTGGCCAGCCCGTCGCTCGTCCGGGCAAAGTCCCCCTGCGCGGTTTTAGTCTGCTCCAGGATCAAGGCGTAGCGGGCCTGCAGCTTCATCGCATCCGTCAGCGGGGCCTTGCCCTTGGTCAGCCCCATGCTGAGCGCCTTGGCCTGCACGGCGGCCTCATTGATGTTGACGCCCAAACTCCGCAGCGGCTCCGTCTCGCCCACCAGCCCGGAGCGCAGCTTGTCCAGGACCTCGGCGGTCTTGAGGTTGTTGAAGCTGGCCAGGTCGGAGGCCAGCTTCACAATGTCCACGGACATGTCCGCCGCCTGGCTCTTACCCAGCCCAATGGTCGTGAACAGGTTGCCGAACGTCCCGGTCGCCTCGTAAGCCGCCTGCTTGGCGATCCCGAACGAGGTCGCGCTGGAGGCAGCGAAGGCGTCCACTGTCGAGATCGCACTGCCAAAGACGACATTCGCTTTGCTGACCGACTCGTTGAGGTCGCTCGCCGCGCTGATCATCTGCGGGCCTAGGACGGCGACCGCCCCGCCGAGCGCGACCATCGCGCCGCCGGCCACGCCCAGGGCAACCTTGCCAACGTTCTGGATGCTGTCACCAAATTTGGCTGCCTGTGCAGCGCTATGTTCCAATTCCTCGCGGAACCCGCCTGCATCCACGCCCAATTTGACGATCAGTGTCGAGAGAACGCTCATCGCTTTTTCTCTCTTCCGCCTAGAACGGCGTTCGCCACTTTGACCACCTCAAGGATATCTTTCCACGATTTGGGTTCCTTCGGGGTAAAGTCGGGCATAAAGTCCTTGAACGCGAACGGTTTATGGCGCTTCTTGGCGTCCCGGTTCGCGTTGGCGATCACCGAGGCGACGATCGCGCTCCGCAGGTCAGCCCGCCAGTCGCCGAACGGCTCCAGGGCATAGAACGCCTGCCATTCTGCCAGCTCGCGGCTCGAGATGTGCGCCAGCCCCCAGGCTACTGAGGGCCATCCCAGCGCCAGCGCCAACTGGAAGTAAAAGCGCCGCTGCGGGCGCGTCAGGAGTTTTTTTCCAACTCCTGGACGTCCACCTCAGTCAACCCGGAGAGTCGCTGGGCCGCTTGGAATACGCGGTCGAGCGCCGCCGCCGACTTTTGCCCGAGCGCCGCCACGTCCTGGTCGGAAAAGATGCGCGCGCCCGTTTCATCCACCACGCACAAAGCCACCAGCTTGGCCCGCATGTTCTCGGACTTGACCTTGACCTTCTTGCCGTCCATCTCCACCACGGACGACTCAAAGTGGTCGCGCTCCGCGCCGCTCAGGCCCCGCACGATCACGCTTCCGCCCCATTCGGGCACCTCGACGACCTCCGTGAGGAGGTCCGAGGCATTCAGAATAGCCTCACGAGTCAGAATTGCCATCGCTCCCCCTCACGCCAGCGTCGGCTTGCCCGTGATCTTGAGCGTGACGTCGGCCGCCAGCTTGTCGTCAATCGGCTCAGACGATTCAAAAGCCGTCACCAGCGCCGTAAAGCTCCAGGTGGTGTTGCCGTCGTCCGGGAAAACCATCTGGAAGTTGTGCTTCCCGCGGTCCGTCAGCTTGGAGATGATGCCGGTGCTATAGTCGTGGGTCGCGTCGGCCGGCATAAAGTTGATCGAGAGCGACACCTCGCCGGCGTCCAGCAGCCCGCCCACGAACTCGCGCCACGCCTCGGCCGAGCTGTGGTTCGTGACGTCAATCGGGTCGAGCGAGAGCTTGGGCCCTTTGATGTCGCTGACTTCGGCGATGGTCGTGAAACTCTCCGACGTCCCGCCGTCGCCCATTTTCAATAGGGTTCCAAAAGCTGAAATTGCGTCTGACATTTCAATCCTCCTTGAATGTCCGGCATGACGCCGGAGTGTTGATGCGGCCAACTCAAAGGACGATGACTCCCAACTTCACCTTATTGCTGTCCGCTTCGAGATATACGTAGCCGTCCGCCTGCACCCAGCCCGTCAGGTCGAGCGGCCCGATCACCGCATAAGCGCCGGCCGCAACGGTGGCCGCCGCGATGTCCTTCGTCCGGCCAAAAGTATCGGCCACGCTGTTGACGGTGACCGTGTGCGCGCTCGTATCCGTGTTGTGGATCACGATCAAGTCATGGCCGGTCGCCGCGAACTGGTTCTTGTTCGTTGGGTCAGCCGCCGTCATCGTCAGCGTGACCGGCGTATAGACCTGGCTCCCGCCGGCTGTAGACTTGGTTAAAGTAGTCTTTGCCAAATCTGTCCCCCCTGCTGGACCGACTTATCAGCCAGCGCCGGCGCGTGCATCTGGCTCCAATGATTCCAGATGCCGATCTCGTCGCCCCAGGCTTCTTTTCCACACTCGGAGCACGTCCAGATGTCCAGCTTTTTCCACATCGAGTGAACGTACCGCTCAGAATGGACTGGCTCCGGCTCAAAGGGATGGATAGCGCGCCCATACTCGACGTGCGTGACAGGCACGTCAAAGCGCGCCAGGCTTCGATGACCGGCTTTCCATGCGTCGTGCGCAAAGGGCAAGTCCGGGCACCAGGCCAGGACATCGTCGCCCTTGCGAAAAGCGATCTGCTCGAGCACGTCACGCCGAAACAGCGTGCAGCCGAACCCGGCACCCCAGACCGGATAAGCGCCAGCTTGCCGGGCCTGCGCCAGCTTGCCGGGATGATGCGAGATCGAGTCCGCGCCGCCTTCGATCGTCGGAAGAAAGGCATTGAGCGCGCGCTGCGCATGCCGCAACATGTACACGCCATAGACGACGTCGGCGTCCGTGTCGAGCATCCGCTGCAGCGCCCGGTCGTCCGGCAGCACGCTGTCCTGCTCCAACGTCAACAGCGCCGAATAGTCGCCCGCCAGGAACCGGGCCTGCGCAGCCTGGTATTGCAAAAATACGTTGCGATGGTCCGGGATCGGAAACGGATTCTTCGTCCCGATCCACCACTCCCACTCAACGTCCAATTTCTGCGAGCGGATCGCCGCCTCACATTCCGGCGTGATCGCCGTTCCTCGCGCCGTTTTCCATGTCGGCGTGAACACCATTAGCTCAGGCATTTATCGGCCTTCCGCTCGCCGAGTAAACCTGCACCCTCGGCTCAGGCTTCGGCTCGGGCCTTGGCTCGTGCTTTTCCTGCCAGTGGGCCAGAATGTCGGCCTCGCCCTTCAGCGTATCGTAACGGCAACGCACGCACGTCCACTGCGGGCGACCGGCCCAGGTCCCGACCGTGAACCGCGTCTCTGTCGGACGCGGATCGCGGCCAAGCTCCATGTCCGTGGACATCTCGTCCGGAGTCACCACAGCCCACTCCGGCTCCGGCAACTCCGTCGCCGGAAGCTCGACCGTCGCCGTCTCAACGTTGCGCCTTTTCCTTGTCTTGCTCATGATGGCGTCTCCCTGTACCAAATGATGGCATCGAGCCGCGACACGCACGCGCTCAGCATGTCCGCCCGGTCATCCGTGACGTTTTCGATTTTCGGCACCGACACGGTATAATCGCCCATCTCGCCGCGATAGCCCAGCATCGCCGTCACAATCGCCATAGTCACTCCCCGCGCCGCCGCGTATGTCTCGCCGACGCACATGATCTGCATCCTGGCCCGCACCAACCCGGTCGGCCCGTCGTGGGCCGCCTCGAAAGGGCCGCTGATGCGTTGGTACGCTACTGCGGGCAGCGTCGCGTCCAGCGGGATCAGCAGCGGGTAGATCCGCGTCCCCACGAGCGCAAAGATCGCCGTTGTTCCCGTCAAAAATGTGTACAGGCCCTCTTCCAACTCTGCCATTTACAGATCCGCCTTGTTCTTGATCACGCTGCCCACCTTTTGGGTAGCCGCATCCTTTTGCGAATCCATTGCCGGACGCAGGAACGGCCTCGCTGGGATGCCTGGATGGGATGCGCCGCCCACGACGATTGTTTTGCCCATCTCGTCTTTGAATGCCAGTGGCCCGCCGATCTCGTGCGGCTGTGCGCCCGTCTCGAAAAACTGGTAAAACCACTTTTCTTTCTTCGGCCCAATGTCCACCACTCGATAGGCCGGCTTGGATTTTTCCGCGTTAGGCTCTATCTCCACCGCCGGCGTGGGCGCGTCCTGGTTCGCCGCCGCCTGCACGATCTGTGCACCGGCCTGGGCCGCCGCCTCTAGGACAGCTCCCACCAGCTTGCCGCGCCTGGCCAGCTCCTTGATCGTCTTGTCCAGCCCAACGAGTTCTACCTTGATCCGGGTCCTAGTGGGCATGGGTGCTAACCTCCTTTACCATCAACTGCGTCTCCCGCCGGTCTTCCTTGACGTTGATCACCGCCAGCACGTCATAGGTATGCTCTCCCCACATGACGACCATGTTCGTAGAAAGCCCGTCCCGGTAACGGATGCGGATCCGCGTATCCACCGTGACGCCGGCTTTCTGCGCCTCGATGAATTCCTGCCCGCGCAGCGGCTCGATGCTGGCCCACAACCCGTCTCCGGCAGAATACGTCACGACTTCTTCGCCGAACGAATCGCGCGTCACCAGCTTGCGCTTGATCGTGATCCGGTGCCTGAGCTTACCCGCTTCCATTCCACATCCTCCCCTCTCCCGTGCGGCACGGGGGAGGGGCTGGGGGTGGGGACCTACCACACCCTCAGCGACCACATCAACAGATCCGCCACCTCCAGGCTGCCGGATGGCTCGCGGTTCTCGTACCAGGACCCGATCAGCATCTTCATGCCCAGGAGGATCATCTCGGGCACGCTGCTGCCCGCTGCGCCATAGCCGGCCACGAACCGCACGTGGATCGCCGCCGCCTCCTGCAGGTCCTCGCTGCTGGGCCAGCTTGCGTCCTCGACCAGGACGACGCGCCCCTTTACGCCGCTCGTGTCCACGATATAATAGTCGTCATCGAACTCGTGTTCCACGCCGTCCAGGTCGGTGTATTTGACGCTCGTCACGCTCTGTAGCGGCGGCAAGGGAAGCTCGATCTCATCGTCGTCAGGCCAGTCATCCAGCACCAGCTCCCACGTCTGCGTGATGAGCGCACGCCGGGTAAAGTTTTCGGCATATTCGCGCGCCGCCTTGATCAGGCCCGTGATCAGCGCGTCGTCCGCCGTGTCATCCTGCCGCACGTGCAACTTTGCGTCGTCCAGCGATATCGGCTCTACCGCCGGTCCTGTGATCAATGTTCGCGCCATTTCATGCTCCCCCAGTCGTCAGGGTCTTTCCTCGGCGACATTTCCACCGTCACATTGTCACCCTCTTCAACTCGCAAAACCCGCCATGTCCGATCCGTGTAGAACTTACCGAACTTGCGTCGCAGCTCGCTCGACGGGTCAAAGTATAGAAACGTGTCAGGATGGAAACCGCGCCGGTGGGTCGGGTCCCGCCACAAGTTCTCACTCTTCCATCCCACCGCCTGAACCTTCAAAACCCCGCCCGGCTTCAAGATCCGCCAGCACTCGTCCATGAAACCGACCACGTCGTCCAGGTGCTCCAGCACGTCAATCGCTTCGATCCGTTCCGCGCACCCATCCTCGAACGGCCACGGCCTGATGTTCAAGTCGTGCGCGACGTCCACGTGCGCACTATGTCGCCGCCAGTCCACATGCACCCAGCCCTTGCGCACCTCATCCCCGCATCCCAACAAGAGGAAAGCTAGGGAAGAAGATAGACTACCCATGCCATGCCACTCCGTATTTTGGCAGGTACGCATGGGTCACCTGCACCGCATCCATCGCCCAGATCCGATATCCCAGCGCCCGCGCTTCCGCCATCATGGACACGTGCTCCACGTCGTCGCCGACCGGCTCGTACCGGCACCCGCGCCGGTAAACCTCCGCCGGCGCCAGGTAGCAAGTCCCCACGCTTTCCATTTCCAACGCCCATCCGCGATACCCGGCAAAGTGCGGCGGAAACTCGCTGGCGTGTTCCCCGTTGCGAACAAAGCCGCCCGTATCGTAGAACCATCCACCGTTTTGATGCGAGGGCGGCCCAGGCCGCACCCTTTCGACGAACACGAACGGCGCGACGATATCCGACTGCGAAACCTCCGCCAGCCGCTCGATCAGATCGCGCGGGACATGGACCAGGTCAACGTCCACCCATAGTACGTGCGTATACTCATCCCGCAGGAACATGTCAATCAATCGGTTGCGCGCCATTGCATTCGCTCCATAGCGCCGTCCGCTGTCGTGAAACTCGTTGCGCATCATCACCAGTTTACGGTCGGCGAACGTCATGCTGGCAAAGTTCATCCGCGTCTGCGCGATGAATTGCTCAGGCGTGTTGCGCCGATAGGGAACGGCCACCAGCACCTGCATGGCTATTCCAAAACGACGTGGAACGTTCCGCTCTTCGAAACTCCGCCCAGGCTCACCACAATCTTGACGCGGTCGGCCACCAGCACGATCTTGTCATTCACCGCCGTTCCCGCCGCCGCGTACAAGGCCGCCGCGCCCGCCGTGCTGTGTGTTGCCTGCCGGGGCGCTCGCGTCGCACTCGCGTTCACCGCCGCCTCACTCCAGAGCGTCTCGCCCGTCGCCTCGGCCGTGATCACGAAGGTCACGCCGTCGGCATAGTCCGTCTTGACGTAGCAGATCTGCGAGAACTTGCCTGAGACAACCGGCGTGTATCCCACCCCGTCGCCGCTGCCATCCACTGTGATCGCGACCGTTTCACGTTTGTTCATGCCTCGCTCCTTAGCGCGCCTGGCTCTCCGCTTACGATTCGGTCAGAGCAGCCATCAAGCCGCCTGCGAACTTGGACTGATTGAAGATGTAGGTCAGTGTGTCGGCCACAACCGTGCAGCCTACGAACGAGTTTTTGCCCCACAGCAGAATTTGATGCCCTGTTGCGGTGCTGTTATCGTCAATGGCTTGCGCCTGGATCGTCCCGCCGCCATAGTTGTTGGCAAACAGGCAGTCCTTGAAGATGGTCAGCCAGGGAATGGTTGCAATGTCAGCATCCACGAGAACGTGCACGTGGGTGGAGGGCGAACCTCCGCTCCAGGCCAGGAACATGCACTCATCGAACAGGTTGCGCGAAACGGACGCGCCAGCGCCCTTGTGCAGCCACAACCCATAACTGGCCGCCGACCGGAAGTTGGTGTATTGCCCAATCGTGCAGTGCTTGAACACGTTTTCCGCGCCCGCCATTTTCAGCGAGTAGGAAGCCGCGTCGTCGGCAGTCGGCGCCATGAAGAATACGTTCTCAAAGTAGTTCCTCATGCCCGTCACGATGGCTATCCCGGAAGCCGCGCCTGCCGCCTTCTCGTTGTTGAACTGCATGTTCCTGACGATGCAGCCATTGCTCGAGAAGGTGATCACCGGAGAGAGCGCCGTGGCCGCCAGGGCCACGATGCGGCAGCGTTGGCCCAGGCCGTACACGGACGAACTCAGCCCGACCAGGTGAGTATAGTCCTTGTCCCAGGCAATCGCCGCGATTGGATTGTCCGCAGTGTCGCCCGAGAGGAACAGCACCGCATCGTGCTGGTCGCCGACGCACTTGTCCTCGGCCGCCTCCAGCGTTTTCAAGGGTTGCTCCAGGTTTGTGCCTGAATTGCTGTCACTGCCGTCGACCGGGTCTACCAGGTAGGTCTTGCTCTTCGGTCCAAGCGGCAGGTCCATCACATTCAAGTACTTCCTGAGATCATAGGAAGTCGCTTGCTTTGCCATTTGATTGCTCCTTCAGAGGGCCAGACCCATGAAGGCCTGGCCCTTCAATCTTCGTCTACACCGAGACGTGATAGGCTCGTCTACACCGAGACGTGATAGGCGTAATTCGTTGCCTTGGTCACTGGAACCCTGCGGTTCCCGAAGCCCAGGAAGAACACGCAATAGTAGTCGTTGCTGCCCGTCCCGGCATCCGGGCTGAGAGTCACGTACCGGAACCCGTTCGTCCGGTCTATCTTTTCAACGTCGAACTCGATCGTGAACCACTTGTCGTCGTCGTCCGCCGCGATCAATTGCGCGGCGCTGGTGATGACCTTGATGTCTCCCGTCTCGGTCGCACTCGTGTCCTGATACACAGAGAACGTCGCGGCCGTGTCCTCAGTACCGATTCCCACGAGGAACACGCCATGCTTGATGTTCGCCATATCAATGAACGAGCCGGACGCCGGCAGGCGGGCGGCCGCCGCCACAGCCGTGTTGAAATTGTTGCACTTGATGACGCGGACGTCGTTCTCGAACTCGAAACCTACTGGTAACATCTTTCCCTCCTGAACCGATCACTGATCGTACCGATCACTGATCACTTTTAGGCCAATTTGACCCGCACGAACGCCTCTTCCAGCACCGGCTGGCCGTCGCTCTCCAACCGGCCAATGTAGCCGATCTGGTTCGTGGCGGCGTACAACTCCACCAGGCGCTGCATCTCGAACGACATCGCATCGGCGATCCAGTAGTAGGACCAGTCGCCGAGCAGGCCCACGTACAGCCCGGTCGTGAAGGTGCTCGGCGCGTATTCCGACATCGCCACCGGGAAGCCCAGCAGCGTGTCCGGCTCGCCCACTCGCACCGATTCGCGCCAGATATACTGCCCGTCGTCATCCTGCAGCTTGGCGATCTGCTTCACGCCGACGCGGTTGAACATCCACCGCGCCCGAGCCCAATACTGCGGCTTGAGCGTGTACTTGGCCTCCACCAGACCGTCGAACTGGATGCTGGTCGTGGTGTTGCCGGTGCTCACGTCCCGCCCCGTGCTGATGCCGGCGTTGGATGCCACGAACACGCCCAGGGGTTGCCCCACGCCGGTCCCGTTCAAGTAAGCGTTCTCGGCCACGACCCCGAACTTGTAGGCGAAGCGGTCCATCACCAATTGCTCGACGGACGGCACCTTGCGCAAGAGCTTCCGGCTGACCTTGATATACTTGGCCAGCGGGTGCGGGTGCAGCTCGCGCGCGCCCACATCCATCGTCGAGTCCTCGCTCCCGATGAGAAGCTCGCTCGTCCAGGTCGGGTCGGCCGGATCGTGGTCGAGCGAGGGCACGCCCAGCGCGTCCGCGTTCGCCACGGCATACACCGTCGCCCACTGGCGGACGTAGACCAGGTTATCCACCGCCGTGATCAAGGCATCCACGAACTGCACAGGCGTGACCAGGTAGCCGCCCGCCGTGTCCACGTCGGCCTGCAAGGCGCGGGATTCCTCGGCCCTGGCCAGCGCCCGGACCTCGCCGGTCAACAGGAAATGCCGGTAGGCGCTCTGATAATTCAGCTGCATGAACGGCAGCAAGCGCGCCCACTGCGGATCGGCTTGCATCCGCTCGACCGTCATTCCTTGCATCCCGCGCGACTGGAACTGATAGGGAGCCGGAGATCCGTCACCGCCCTGGGCGCCCTGGGCGCCCGGCGCGCCGTCGCGCGTCTCGCGTCCCGCGCTCTCGCTCAGCTCGTGCTCCATCAGCTCCTGGCGCTCCTGGCGCTCGACCTGCTTGGCCAGGTTGTTGACTTCATCCATGATCGCACTGTAGCGAGTCTCGTCATCCGCCGAAAGCGGCTTGCCCGGCTCGCCGGCGTCAATGATCTTGCGCGCTTCGGCGATCAATCCCGCGCGCTTTTGTCGCAACTCGATGACCTTCATGGTTCCTCCTAGATTTCTTTCTCTGCAAGGTCCAGCAGCCGCTGCATCTGCTTCCGGCGCGCCCGCGCCTCGGCCTCCACCTCGGCAGGCAGGGAGGACGCCTGTCCCGCCCCGCCCGGCTGGCTCAACTCGAACACCCGGCTCCGCACCTGCGCGCTCGTCTGAGGGTAGGCAGGAAACGTCACGGGTGAAACGTCTAAAAGATCCAAATCTGTCAGGCTACGCAGAATGCCTTTCTCATCGGAACCCCATTCCTCACTGATCGTTCTAAACGAAAAAGAGCTTTGATTAACATCGCCACGCCGCATCGTCACTATGACGTCCTGTGCCCACTGCGTCTCAGGCGGCGTGATATCGTAGCGCAAGCCCCTCGCATCCTCTTCCAGTTTCAATGTTCCGCTGCGCGTCCGTCCCAGCACATAGATTGGCTCGTGATTCCACAGCGCACGCACATCTGCGCTTTCTTTCAAGGTGCGCGTGAATGCGCCTGGACGAATCATCTCACGGAAGAAACCCAGGTCTTCGCTGATCACGTCGAACAGTGCCGCATATCCCACGATATGCGCCACACCGTTTTCCTCCAGGACGCGCAGCTCAGGCACTTGCAACGTCCGCCGCTCGATCTCCGAATCTCCACTCTCTCTCAGGTCCGGAGGCGTCATATCCGCATCTTTCAAATGCGCCGCCAGGTGGTTGTACACGCCGCGCCGGTCCGCGTCCGGGATCGTCGTCCCGCCGCGTCCGCCGTTGAGCACGCCGATCGCGCTGCTGCACGCTCGCGTGCTGGCCGCGCCGACATCCCCGCCTCCGTCCACAAGATGGTGGATGAAGCGGTAGGCGCCCTTGGTCTTCGGGTCGCCTTCCGGGTCCTGCCAGGCGAACGCGCTCTTATAGTACGCCTCAGACTCATCCTTGCGCAGCCGCCCCTCGTTCGCCGGGCCGTCCCAGGCTCTATCGTCCGTCGCTGTGTGGTGCACTCGAATCGCTGCCATCATTACCTCCGTGCATCCGTGACAAAATCCGTGTCACGCCGCTGAGATTCCGCAATCGCACCCGCCGTGCGCCGGTGGATGCCTCACATTGTTGCTGAGTGTCAGCGGCTTGTCCGCCCCCTCGGGCTGAAAGTCGCCAATCTCCAAAAAGAACTCGCGGATCCCGGCCTTCTTCCCGTTCAGGCTCTTGCAGTACGGGCACGAGTCGCCAAAGGCGTGCCAGCGCAGGAACTCGCGCCCGGCCAGCCCGAACACTGTCACCGCGATCGCGTTGCCGAACCGGACGCTCTCCCACATCGCCGTGTCGTCGGGCCGCTCGTCCCACTTGCCCAGCTCCACCTCGACGGCATCGGCGGGATTCTCGCCCGAGTCTAGCGCCTGTTGGACCGCGCCCCTCATCCGGTTATAGCTAATGTCCGAATGTCGGTCGCCGAAATCGTCCACGTAGGTGGCCGTGAACCGCTCCAACTCGCGCGTCATGTCTTGCTCGGTCGCGTTCACCTCGTCCTGGGCGAGTTGAGCTATCGCGTCCCCGAACGAGTGATACAGCGGCGTCACATTCTTTTTCACAAAGGGCCGGTGCTCTCGGTAGAACTGATCCAGCCACGAGTTGAACATCATCACATCCCGCTGCCCCAGGTAGCGCGTCGCCGCCTTGCGGATGTCCGCCTGCTCGCGCCGGATCACCCGGCCCATCACATCCGCATACATCCGCTTATAAGCGTGGCCCAATCGGTTGCGCGAGCGCGCCGATTTTGCGCTGCGCTCCTCCAGTTCCCCTCGCCCGATTTCGGGAGAGGGGCCAGGGGAGAGGGCTTGTTCCACTTGCGGCAAGCCTTGTCGAGCCGTCGAGGGCACGCCTCCCGGAGACGACTGTCCCGTATCGTTCGCCGGCATCATGTTCATTGGAATCAGGTACACGTCCCCGCCCTCGATGGGGTTCATATTCTCTTTCTCGCGCACGTCGTTCGCCGAGAGCCACCCGTTCTGCCGACCCGATGAATAGGCTGCGTAACGGCTCTGCGCGTCGCCGCGCAGCAGGCCGTCCACCAGGAACTCGGCAAACATCTCGCGCCGCCGCTCCCGCGGGATGAGCTTCCACGTGATCGTCTGCTCCCATTGCACCAGCCAGGGCGTCAGCGTATAGATGACAAATTCGAGCGATTGCTGCTCGATGTTGGAAAAGGTTGCTCGCTCCAGGTCGGCGATCAGGTGCGGCGGCACACGGAACAGCCCCGCGATCTCCTCGCGCTGGAACTTGCGCGTGCTCAGGAATTGCACATCTTCGCCCGGCAACCCGATCTCGTGGATCTTCATCCCCTCTTCCAGGATCGCCGGGTGATGCGCATTGGCCACTCCCCCGTGCTCGTCTTTCCAGGACTTTTGGAGATTGTCGAACGCCAAGTCACCCAGGTGGCCGGGATGTTCAATGACGATCCCAGGCCGGCCGTCGTTGGCAAAAAACCGCGCTGAAAATTCCTCCGCTGCCAGTCCCAGGCCAATCGCCTGGCGCGCGATGGCGATTGGCGAATAGCCCACGCGCCCATCGAACCCTAGCCCAGGCACATGAAAAATCTTATAGGCGGGAATCGGTTTCCGGTCGTAGGTATAGACCATGCCGGTCCCATTGCGCTCGACCTTCATCTGATCAGGCCGCAGCGGCCACAACCCGGCCACGTCGCCCGCCCTGTTGAATTCGATCTCGGCATAGCCGTTGCCCCAGCCGCACAGATGGCCCATCAGCGTTTCGCGGAATGAAAACGACGTCATCTCTCCGTTGGGCAGATCGTGAAGCAGCGTGTAGAGCGGGTCGTCCGTCGCGCGCTCTTTGCCCCCGTTCGGCAACCGGCGATACAGGATCAATGGCAGTTGTGCCAGCGCCTCGGACAAAACGCGGATGCAGGCGAACACGGCCAGCATCGAAAGCGCCGACTCGGGCGTCACGTCCACGCCCGACGCCGTCTTGTCCGCAAATAGCCAGCCCTTCAATTCCGGGATATCATTGAGAGATCTCTTTTCAGGTTGCAGCAACCGTGTAAAGAACCCCATCCGTTACCTCGCCTTGCGAAGGCTGCCCAGTAATCCCAGCCCGAACAGGACCGCCCCGGCCAGGTCCAACGCTGCCGGCACCGACCACAAGCCCACGCCGACGCTGGCCAGGCCCAACCCAGCCAGGATCAGTACGTCATTGCCGTCGAGCGCGCGCACCAGAGCACAGAATCGCTTCCACATGTCCACGGACATCCTAGACCCGGCGGAGGCCCCGCCGTTCGTAGACCGAGCCGGCTGCCTGGTGGCGGGTCGCCCGGTCGAGCGCCATGATCCCGGCCACCATCCCGTCAATCTTTTCACGGCTCTTTTCCTTGTTCGGCTTCACGTTGCCAGCCGGGTCGGTCGAGACGACCATATTGTCGGCCATCCACCGCAGCACCGGGTGGCCGCCGTGGGCCAGCTTGCCGTCCAGCACCAGCCGCAGCAGCTCCTTCGTCGGCGGACTCATCGAGGCGAACCCCTGGCCGAATCCCACCATCGTGAACCCGGCCGCCTCGAGCTGCTGGCTCACCTGGAACGCTCCCCACCGGTCGAACGCGATCTCTTTGATGTTGAACCGCTGTCCCAGCGCCTCGATGTCGCGCACGATGACGCCATAGTCAATCACGTTGCCCTCGGTAGCCGTGATCAGCCCATTGCGGACCCAGGCGTCGTAGGGCACGCGATCCTTGCGCGCCCGCTCGATCATCTTCTCTTTCGGAATCCAGAAAAAAGGCAGCCAGGTATGCCGTTCGTCCTCTCCTGCCTCGTTCGGCAAGTCCAGCAACAGTGACGCGATATCGCTGCTGCTCGCCAGGTCAAGCCCCCCATAGCAGGGCGCATTCTCCAGTAGCTTGGCTTCGACCGGCGCGCCGCACTTGTCCCATGCCTCAATCGAGAGCCACCGCGTCTCTTGTTGCGTCCATTGGTTCAGGTGCAGCCGTCGGAAAGTATTCTGGTAGGCCGGGATCATCTGCGCCTTGGCCGCCTCCCCGCGCAAATAATCCAGCTTCACGGTTACACCCAACCCAGGATTGACCTTTCGCCAAACCGCCTCGTCCAGCCAATCGTCTGTCTCGTCGGCGCCGTAAATCACCGGCAAAAACTCGTCGTCCTGGACGATCCCGGCCTTGACCTGGCGGGCGTACTCATGCTGCTCCCAACAAACTGACTCGCGGTCGAATCCCGCCGTTGTGATCGCAAACACCACCGGCTGCCGCCGCGCACCGATGGATGTGTTCATCACGTCCCAGAGGTCCCGCGTGGGCTGAGCATGCAGCTCGTCGAACGCGACGCCATGTGCGTTGAGGCCGTGCTTGGTGAACGCATCCGCACTCAACACGCGGTAAACGCTGCGCGTCGAGTCCACATAGATAGATCGCCGGAACACCTGCGACCGCCGGGTCAGCTCGGGCGAAGCCTCCACCATACTCTTGGCCTCATCGAACACAATGGCTGCCTGCTCTCGGTCGCTGGCCGCGCTGTAAATCTCCGCGCCTGGCTCATCATCGGCGAAGAGCAAAAACAGCGACACGCCCGCGGCCAATGTGGACTTGCCGTTCTTGCGCGGCACCTCCGCATACACATGCCGGTATCGCCGCGTCCCATCCTGGCGCTTCCACCCAAACAACGGCAGAATGATCTCGTCCAGTTGCCACTGTTGCAGTTTGAACGGTAAACCTGCCCATTCACCCTTGGAGTGCTTGAGCAGCTTTTCAAAGAACGCTACGGCCACCTTCGCCGCGCGCTCGTCGAACCAAAACTCGCCGTCAGTCCGCGGCTTGGCTTTCGCCTTCAACTTCGACACCGTCCGGCTCCTCATCGCCAATCGCCACATCCTGTCCCGTTGCACTTTCAAACAGCAACTCGGCCAGGCTCAACTGTCGGCTGCCATCTACTATGCTCACCCGTGTCCGGCTGCTGGGCGTCATCCCAAACTCGGAGCACAGCTTCAAGATCTGCTCGTGCGCCTTATTCTCCTGGAACACCCACGGATTCTGGTACTGCCCTCCTTTGTCACCCGTCAGTACCGCGCCCTCCTCCGCCACTTTCTTCCGCGCCTCGATCCACCGGCCATACGAATGGCACAGAAGTTCCAGCGCCAGAAAATCGGCCTCGGTCAGTACGCGGACTTTCATCATAAACGGCGCCAACTGCCGCCACTTGCACTGCGCCGCCTTATCCAAACCGCGCGGCGCGTAGGGCACCTGCTCCGGGACTGTGTAGACAGGCTCGTTCACATCCAGCGGTCTCTTGCCCGGATTGCCGTTCGCTCGCTTGATATTGCTTGGAATAGGCTTCCTTCCTCTCATCCCCCCCCACCTCAATTTCGCGCACGTACACAAAAGACTACCGCGCGGTCTAGGAGGCTAAGCTCACAGAGATTTCTCACTCTCATCCCTCTGATATATTGCTTTCCAAAATAGTCTTTCGTGAGTGACACGCATGGCACAAGGTTTGCAAGTTGCTCCCATCATCTGTTCCACCTTGCCGCTTCGGGATAATGTGATCAACCTCGGTCCCCTCGACCAGACGGTTCTCCTTTGCGTGGACCCCGAACCAATCGGAACATAGTGGGTACTTTGCCAGATGCATCTTGCGCAATCTACGCCATTGTGCATCATATCCTCGGCTCGCGGCGCTGCCTCGTGTCTGCTCGTACTGCCTCTCGTGTTCTGCTGCGTGCCGTTCGCAGTACCCACGTGAGGCAGCCAGCACCGGACATCCCGGCACCCTGCATCCTGACGGCACTCGCCTGGGCATAGCCTCACCCTCCCCCCTCCGGCCATTGCAACCAATCTCGTGGGTTAACCACTCCCTTGAGTGTCGCAGCGCATCCCTTCGGTTGAAACTCGCAATTCTCACGCTGAACACTCAAATGCAGATGTGCTCCAGTTGTATTGCCCGTGTTGCCCGATCCACCAACTGCCACACCGGCGACGACGATTTGCCCGACCTGAACACGAATCACACTCAAATGCCCATACCAGGTCCACCACTTTTCACCGTAGCGCAGGTGCTCCAGGCGGACACAGTTGCCATAGCCAACCTTGATCCCGGCAAACATAACTTGACCACTTGCACACGCGAAAATGGGAACACCGACCGGCAAAGAGAAATCAATGCCTTCGTGTTCCCAGGTCACGCCGCCAATGGTATACATCACCCGAAACTCGCCCGTCACTCTGATAGGACGAGCGTTGAACGTAAATCCCAACCAGCGATCGCTGAGGCGATCAGACGAATAGAGCGAGCGCACACGGCGGAGCGCCTCCAAACTATTCGCCAAATCACTGGCAAGCTGGGCAGACACTTGTGCAATGCACGCCTGTTCGGCTTCGACCTGATCAAGAAGCGATGACAATGTTTCCACACGCATCCTCGCGCTTTACGCTGCGTAGCAAAGCCTGCTCGCGTTCCAACTCTGCCACACGACATTCTAGATTTTTGATCGTCTGCGCCTGGTCGTCAATGCGTTTCTGGTAAATAATGCGCTCAGCGAGCAGATTGTCGCGATCTGCGCGGACGGCTCTCAATTCGTACATGACCTGGTCGTACTTTGCCTCAAGCCGGTCGTAACTGTCGCTCTGACGCCGGGAAATCTCCTTGAGAGTCCCATTGTCCCGCTGGTACTCGTCCAGCCGAATCTGTAGCGGCTCGACCAAATCCCTTGCCATCTTGACAAAGATTGATTCGGTCTCAGCTTTGAATTTGCTACGATTCGCGGCCGTGGTGATGAGCGCCGCGACCGCGCTGCCGCCGAGCAACCCGCCGATCAGTGCGATGAGGATGGCCTGTGTCACGGTTGCCTTATCGTTTAACGACGAATCGCTGAATCGTCTCTGGCAACGGCAGCCCTAGCTTCGTCCAGTTGTCAAGCAAATCGCCGGTCAACGTAGCCTCGATGGCAGTCCAGGCAATCGGAGCCAGAAACGCAATGCCGGCCGCCTCCCCCGCCGCCTTGACGACCAGATAGACGCCGACGTATGGTGCCAGCTTTCGAATCAGGAATTCGCCCACCTTGCCCAACTCGAACGTGCCAGCTCGCGCGCTGGCGGCCAGCGCCACGACGACATTCACCAGCGTATGGGTGACAATCACCTTCACGCCGTCGTAGGCCCAAGCTTGCATCACCAGAGCCTTGAGGAACTCGATAATCATTCGCGGATCCATTTCGCCTCCTTGAAACGAAAAAAGGCGCACCTCCCCCTAGGAGATGCGCCGAGGATGAACCAACCACACGGCATGCGTGAAAAGTTGAGTATAGGATAGCACAAATGTTCTGGCTTGTCAAGCGGCCGCGAGTCATTCTTGGAGATAGATATCTTCTCTTTATCTTGAGTTCTTATTTTTCTTTCTCTTACCCCTTTGGGCGCAATCAATTTTGCCGGTAGACCAGTACAAAAACACCACTAGGCAGGCACATCCGGATCGAATGTCCACCGACGTACCGGCGATTTCAGCGGAGAAATCGCCGGTACGTTCAACAGCAAAAAAGCACCGCCCGAATCGAGCAATGCTAGTAGTGGTTCAAATACACCACTATACCGGAACATTTTTACCACTATAAAAAGATAGGAATTGTCAAGCCATGAACCAGTCTTTCGGGTCGAATCCGTGATCGTCTAGCCAGGCGTCGTGCTGACATTGCAAACGTTCTGGCAGTTCAGCGACCAGGTCCGGGATCAGCAACGGCAGCCTGACCCGGACGCTCAGCACATACATAGTGTGCGGGTCCCGCTCGACCCGGGCCTGCTTGATCATGTGCGCCAGATCTAGGTTGCACAGTCGTTGCAGCGCACCATTTTGCTGGCCGTCCTGGCTCAGCGAGCCCGTGATCGAGCGTCGGCTGCAAGGCACTTTTTCTGCGAGCTCGGGCGCACTAAAGCGGTGCTCCGGCGTCCACAAGTCCTTGACTCTTCGGTGATCGGTCTCACGAACGATCTGCCATAGGCGAAAGGGGATCCGGCCCAACAACGGCGCCCAAAAATCCGATTCATAATCCGAGACCGGAAACCAGCCGACGCCTTTCCAATCGAATTCGGGCGGCACGAACGTTTTGGGCTGTTGATCCTCTTCTGCCCGATCCAGTTTCGCTTCTGCCGGATCGGGGCGTTGATCCGGCAAGGCGAATTCAAGACGATTGAACACGACGAACTTGACCTTGACCGGACGCTCGCAAACGTGAGACAGCGTCCGCACGACCATCGTCTGCAGCCGGTTTTCCAGCCAGTCCTGGGCATACGCATTATGCACCCCTACGACGAATGTTTCATCCTCAAATGTAACTAGATGCGTCCGGCCCAGCCATGTGTCGAATGTCGCTCCGGTCAACTGTAATTGCAACTCGCCGAGAGCGGTCTGCCATATTTCGTCTGGATTTGTAGTCATTTGTCTATTTTGATTGGTTGACGCATGAAAGGTGCTCGCACGGATCCCCCTACCCCACTCATTTTGCTTCTTGAAACTGTCTGTCTGTCATCCGCCACGTTTGGCGCGACAGTTTCAGCCGCTTCATCCGGTGGGGCAGTTGGGTCATCTGGAATGACCAGCTTGGCATCTATCATTTGAACCGCCTCGTCAGGGGACACTAACAAGGTTGCCTCTCGCTGCCCTCCCGCCTGCACCAGTATCCCCAGAGCCTCCAGCGTCGTAAGGGTCGAGCGCCAGCCATCCTCTCCCCACCGGAAGAGCGGCCGGGTTTTTCGATACGACAAGCCCACTCGTTCGCTCAAGGCTGCCATTCGCCGGATGTCATCCACCGGCACTGGCGTATACCCATCCCGATATGCGCACCAAACATCGTTGACCTGTTCCAACATGATCTCAATGACTTTGCGCCCTGCCGGCAGCGCCTCCTTCGCATCTCCATTGATCAGCACCAGTCGCTCGCGGACCGGCTGCCGGGATGCGGCCAGCACCTCCTCCAGCGCCGCGCGGATCTCGGCCAATTCGTCACTCCCGGTGTCTTCTGCTTCTTCTTCGCTTTCCTGGACTTTCCGACCCGGCCACGCAATCCCAAAGTCCGGCGTCCGCTGCGCCAGCGGCGGGGGCCACCATGGATCCACAATCTCGTATGCCAGACGATAGATCACCAATCCGCAGCCGGCCAGCACGGGCACAGATAGCAATAGCCCCAGAATCGTAGCCCACGGCGGCAAGTGCAACGTCAGCAGCGCCTCGGGCCAGATCGCGATCACCGCCCGTCCGCCCAGCATCAGCCAGGCTATAACCAACCCAATAGCCAGGAGGGTGGCATAGTGCTCGATCCAGCGAAAGCCCAGCCACCAGAGCGCCAGGATGATCACCACGCCAATCAACACACCCGACACAGGCCCGATCAATACCATGTCCGCCATCACCATGACCAGGGCGATCATCCCTATCAACGCCAGCCACAGCCCCTGGGCGAGCGGCAGCCTCAGCTCGTCGCCCATGCCTCCGCGCTTGATCTCAATCTGCCCGCGCGGGCCGATGATTCCGTCGTGATCGTTACCAATCATAGCTCTACCATAGAGAACGGAGGCCGCCTCCGCGACGACGGCCATGAGACCATTTGCCGAGTCCCTTGTTCTTACGTCGAACAGGCGTAGCGGCGATGGGCGCCAGTATCACGGTACCGACTGCATCCCATCCTCAGAGTTCGCGAGTTTCTTCATGTCCAGCTTTTCCCCGCTCTGTCCTCATCCCTGGTCATCAAGCCAGGTTGAGTGAGTCAGGTTTGGGCCGCCCGCAAGGGCGCTTCTTCCCGCTCCGCCTACAGCGGAGACCTTCAACCTGCGTAGGGCCGCCCGGCTGGGCGGTTTAGATAATGCAATTACTGAACCGTAGGCTGCGCCGCAGATTCGTTTTCTGCGGTCGCAGAGTCCGCAGGCTCCGCAGCCCGCGCCGTACAGTGCCGCCGGTGCGCCGCATACGCTTGCTGACTTGGAAAGCTGCGACCGCAGGCGCACTCGTAAACTCGCAGCCTGCGCGCATCCTCCGGCGCAGCGAGCGCAGGCTGCGGCGCACGCTGTGGTTCAGCGTCCGCAGCCTGCGGAATAGATGCGTCAATCTGCGCCGCAAACCATAGCTTGATGCGCGGCAAAAGCGCAGTCTTGCGCATCGGCACAGGCGGCAGCCGATCCACCCGCCCTTGCAGCCAACCCAACAATCCAACAGCCAATGTGGGAAAAGCCGCATAGACGATACCGGCCACCCGCAGCAGCCAATCGCCCCACGTGCCATTGGCCAGCATGCTGCGGTAAACTTCCGACGTGTTGAACACCAGGTCGCTCAGTGCAAAGAACACGAGCGAAACCAGCGCCGCAACGCGTGTCTTGTCGTCGGCGACTTTGAGCCAGTAGGAGCAGAGATACACCCCTGCCCCCAGCCCGATCGCAAACGGCCAGCCCAACCCGCCCGCGCCCAGCGCGCCGTTGGCCAGCGCCGCCACGCGCGCCAGCGTGATCGCCACGAACGTCCCCGCCAAAATCGTCGGCAGTCGTCTCATCTAATTTTCCCCATTAGTTCAGTGACAATGGCACGCCCCTTTGATTTTTTCCAAGCGGTAGCCTCGGCTTCAGTTGCGTCGAATTCGCCGTTTCTTGCGAGGGCTGCCATATCGGGGTGGCCCATTTTCTCCAAGTCCTGCACGAGCTGAAGCATTGGAAAAGCCAGTTCACTCTTGAAGTCGTCATAATATCCGGCGTATGCGAGTGCGATCATACCGAATAATTTGGGGTCGCCAAGAGATTCGAGCGCGTGTGCCAGGCGCTCAGTGGTTGGTAGCTCTTTGGTTGGCTTGCTCATAGTTACCTCTGGTTTGGCCAAGCAAGGTCTTCAAGCAGTTTGGGCTGCCAGGCATTGCGCCCGGCGGCCACCAGCTCGTCAAGCACGTCCCACGCCTCGTACCAGCGCATCCATTTGCCAATATAGTCGCGCGGATCGCGGCACGATATCTTGATCACAGTCTTGCCCGCGACTTGGTCAAACGGGATCACGAAACAATGCAGATCGCCATCCAGGCAGCCAAAGACCAGGACGTCGGCGTCATTGTCGCGCAGGTTGGCCTCGTAACGCTTTTCCCGGTCGCCCCATCGGCTCACCTTGACCTCGATGCGCACACCCTGGTCGCACAGGTCATAGGGTGCTTTGTGTCTCATCCCGGCGACGACGTGGCCGCGCTCGGTCAGCTTTTCTCGCACGTAGCGCACCATACGTCTCGCCAGTGGGTTGCGGTGATCACGTGGCGCAAAGTTGAACACATATCGCTGCCGGCGCGCCCATGACCAAGCCTCATTATGCAATCGCGCCAGATCGGTTTCCGTCACCTGTGTCGTCATCTGTGATCCTCGTCACGTCCCACGTCAAGTCGCCGCCCTCCGGCCAGTGGCTGCGGACCTTACGCACCCGCTGCGTCTTGAGAAATTCGTCCAGGTCTTCCAACATCACGCAGATCGGGCGACCATCCCAACCCGAGTGGCAATCCCATAGGGGCAAGAATCTTACTTGCTTCGTTTCTTTCCCCTCGGCTACGACCTTTTGGCCGCCTGCGGCTTGCGCTTTGGCCTGAGCGGCTCGGCTGAGCGGTTCGACTGAGCTCGCCGAAGTCTCGCCGAAGTCTCAGCCGAAGGCTTTGCGACTGGCTTGGCTGCGACGGGCTGCTCGGCGAGCTGGGCGCGGCACTTGGTCGAGCACGTCACCACGCCATTCACCAATAGCCACCCGTGCGACTTGTCCACGTTGGTGATCGCCGGGCCGGGCATGAACGTGCCGCAGACGTGGCAGTTGAAGTTGGTCTTGTGGACCGGCGGCTGGTCCCATGCAGGTGGCAATGCCAGATTCAAAGTTTCGGCCACGTCGTGAACTCGCTCGCATCCTCGCGCCCAATTGAATTGTTCCTCGGTCTTGAATCCGCTGATCCGACTGGCGAACATCCGCACCAAGATGTATCGCCGAACCTCGAATTCATCTAGTTCGAGCGGCTCGGACATCAGCGCAAGCCGCAGGCGTGTGAACTTTTTGAACATCTCCGCCGTGCTTGTATCATATTCGGGCCATTCAGTTTGCGGATTGTCCGTGTAACGCTGCGTCAAGTCGGCACACCAGGTGAGGATGCCGCCCTCGATCTTCATGTCCATGGCCAGCATTTCGGCCGTGTGCAGGACGAGCCACACCAGGTCGTGCCGCGCCCGGTGCAGCGCCGATCTTGCCTCCCGCCGCTCCTCAGCCTCATGCTCTTCCCGCTCCAGCCGTTTGGCCTTCTGCGCCTCCGTCTCTTTCAAGACCGCCGGCGCCGCTGCAGCCTTGGACGATGCGGCGCTGTCTGCCGGCGCGCCCTTTTTCTTCTTGGCCTCCAACTCGGCCTTGAGAACGTTGGGGTCTGTGCTGGCCAGCAGGACATCGTCCGAGCCGATCGCCTGCCGATGATAGTGATTGCCCTCGACCCGGCCGCTGTTGATGACCAGCCGCAGGCAAGCCGGCTTGGCCGGCCGCTTGAGCATGGCCCGAACCGCGTCCGCAGTCTGCCAGTCCAGCTTGAGCGGCTCGACCTTCTCATCCGGACCCGCCGCCGGGATGCCCAGCTTGTCCGACAGGCGCGCCAGTTCCGCCCGGAGCCATATCTGTTGCTTGGCCTTCATGCACACAGGACGGGCGCAGAACCGGTTATACTCGTGCGCCAGATAGTTGGGACACACCGTGCACGCCGGCAGCGCTTCCGTCTGCCCTTCAATGTCCGCAGACATGCCCGGCGCCCAGCCCACCGGGAAGGATGATTCTTCGTGGAGATCGCCGCCGGTCTTTTCCAAATAGTCGCTCAGCATGTCGTTGAGCGTCGTATCCGGATCGGTCGAGGTGGCCACCTGCTGGGCAATCTTGACCGCCTTGGCCGGCTTGATGCGTGCCAGGCCGATCAGTTGCCGGGCGTGGCGTTCGGGCAGCGCGCCCTGCTGCACCAGGGCGACCACCGGCTCCGGCAGGTGATGAATGATGCGCAGCAGGTTCGACACGCCCGATTGCGTCAGGTGAAACAGTTGCCCCGCTTCGGCCTGGGTATGCCCGAAGGCGATATACTGATCGATCAGGTACCCCTTCTCGACCCCCGAAATGTTCAAGCGGTCGCCGTTCTCCAGGACCATGTGCCGGAACATCGCCGCGTCGTCCAACCCGTCGTCCACGTCCAGCGGCATCTCCTGGCCGGGGCGAAAGAGCGCCCAGGCACAGCGGCGACGCCAGCCCACCGCGATCTGGAAATGCCCCGGCTCGGTCGGATAGGGCCGCGCCACCGGCGTGTGAATAAAACCAATGTCGGCGATGCTCGCCAGGTCGGCAAGCTGCTCCGGCGTAAACGTGAGCCGGGTAGCCGGCTGGTAGGGATTCGGCTCTACTAGATTTGGCATGACGGCAATTCGTTGCATGTAGTCACCTCCCGGAAAACTCTATCGTCTAAGCTGAGCCGCGCGCCGAATCCAGCGGCGCATCGGCTGGCGAGTCCTGCTCGATTCCGGCGCGCGCGGCGCGGCGCATCGGCTGGCGAGTCCTGCTCGATTCCGGCGCGCGCGGCGCGGCGCATCGGCTGGCGAGTCCTGCTCGATTCCGGCGCGCGCGGCGCGTCGGCTCCAGCGCGAGTTAGGCCGTGTTCTCGCATTGCAACACGCAACGCTTCTGAATGTGACACAAACTCATCAATGCAGCCTCCGTCAGGCCCGTATAAATGGAAAAAGCCATCAGCCCACCGAACGATTCTGTATCCATTCGGACATCGTTTGCGTTTTCCGTTCATCATGTTCTCCTGCCGCTTTTCAGAGAAGCGGCCTAACGTAAAGTTCAGGCGCGTGTACTCACGTCGCCTGCAACGGGAGTTAGGCCGCTACCTGCGAATTCGACAGCATGTTTTGGCACAAGACGCACAGTCCCGGCAGGCCATCGGCCAACCAGCCCATCCAAAAAGCGGACTCGATACCGTTTGGGAGTTTCTCCAATAACAACGGCGCGTTTTGAACGTCTACCCCAGTAGGAATAAAACCACACAATCGCCTGTTTCTCATCCATCCTATGACCTCCATTTGCCGCAAAGCGGCCTAACTACGTTTAGACCTTTTACTCGGGCCTCGTCCTGGCCCCTACGCTTTCCAAGAACCGCAAGATCGTTTGCAAGGCATCGAGCGCCCCGGCCTGGCGGCGCAGCACTTCGGTCTGGTCGAACTGCTGCCTGCCTTGCACCAGCGGACGCAGCAGCCGCACGCCCCGCATCGCTTCCTCGGCGGACCGGTCCCGCGCCTCAGCGGCTCCATTCGGCCAGTCCCGGCGCTTGGTCATCGGTCGCCGCGTCTGAGCGCCTGCTGGCCGCGTCGCCGCGCCTGCACGTGCCGCCACCAGCTTCCCACCACCATCCAGAAACCGCTGCACGCGAACGCGCCCAGAGCCAGCGCAGCCGCTCGCCAGTCAACCAACGCCACGCCGCCCAAAGTGACCAGGGTGCCCACCACCACCAGGAACGCGGTGTAACCTTCGTCATAGCCGTTCTTCTCCATCCAGTCCACGATCCGGTTATAGAGAAACCCAAAGGCGAACAGCAGGATGGCGACCCGAATCAAGCCGTAATTCGGCCCGATCGTCATCAGCGCGGCTCCCGTGCTATGCTATCCATGACCATCAGCACCTTAACAACCAACGTGCCTTCCGGAACCTGGACGGCGTACTGCTCGCCCGCCCGCGCCTCGGCCAGCGCCTTGCCCACCGGGCTGTCCACGTGGATCTCGTTCAGGGAGCAATCGGTGATCTGCACGAGCTGCCGCTCCAGGATCAGGCCATCCAGGTCAAACCGGATGATCTTGCCCAGGTTCATCGCAATCGGCGACCGCCTGAGCACCTGGGAGCCGGCGCACCGGAATACTTTTCGTCTGGCTGGTGAATTCATCCTGACCTCCGGTACAGACACCCTGATCGAATCGCACCCGCGCCGCCTGGTAGAGAGCGGCCCGCAAATCCTCGAGCTGGCAAATCTGGTCGGCGATCCGCGCCAGGAAGCGGTGCACCTCGTCGATGTTTCGGGCGAAATAGTATCCGCTGCCGTTGCCCATGATGAGCCAGCCCTGCCGGCGAAGGTCGGCGATGGCGGCGCGCACCTGGCGATTCGTGCACCCAGCCCAGCCGGCCAATTCGGCCTGGCCGATGGATCGGGCCGGGTGAACACGCAGCGCAGCTAGAACGACCTGGGAAATAATGTCCATCGGCTCGTCTGAAAGTGGGCCGGGCTAGTCGCAGGGTCAAGCCCGGCAGGGCCTGGGTCATGTAGGGATGAACGTCGGGAGCGCCCGATATGTGATCGCGACCATCCCATACTCGATACATCATCATCAAGGCTTGCGCCCTGGTCCGCAGCTTCTGGCGGGATCATCGTCAGAGATCCCCATAAGGGGATGCCCGCCCCGATCTACTCGGCTCGACTTGCCAGCAGGCTGAGCCTGTCGAAGCCGGCCAGTAGCCCCAACCCCTGTCACCCTGCGAAAGGTGGCACTGCCTGATCCACTGCGGACAATCATTGTGGCATGATGGACAAGGCGGGTGCTGTGAGCCGCCTGATCCTTTGTTGAAAATATGGCCCGGCCGGAATAGTCTGCCTATTCTATCCCTGCTACAGCGCCCCTCAACGCCGGGCCGGGCCATCCAACAAACTCTTGTGGTAGAGCGGCCAGGCGAGGTGCCATATCCCTCACAGGCCCAGTCGCTTACGCCCGCCGTGATAACGCCCCCGCGCCAGCGCACGACCTGGCCGCCTCTACACCATTGATAGGAACGCGCCCACGTTCTTCCAGAGTGGATCGCGTTCCGCGTCGCGCTCATCCGCCGTGAGTCGCAACGTATTCACGCGGACGCGCGACTCGTCCAGCCCGGCGCGCCGGGCGCACTTTTTCACGATGCGATTGATCATCGCTCCGCTCAGCGGCTTGGTGTGATCGAGCCTCTTGACATTCGGCAAACGCCCGGCCACGTCACTGAGCGCGACGAAAATGTAATCGTCAGCCCCTATCGTCTCCAGCCGGCCCGCCGCCTGGACATAGGCCCGGATCGCCGAACGGGTAGAGAGGGACAATTCGTCGCTCTGCAACTCGCCCCATTTGAGTTGGGTGACTCGTTTCGACGACCACCCCGCGTCGAGGACGGTGATCACCAGGGCATAATCCTGCAAGCCGCTCACAATCGAGCGATTGATGTGCCGCAAGATCGCTTGCGTTTCGTCTCGAGTCAGCCCGCGTGGTTTGCGATAGGGGACAGGCGCTCGAGGAGCTGCGCCAACGGGATTGATGGACATCCAACCCTCGCCGGCCAGAAAATCGAACAAGGACGATAGCCCGGCCAGGCGCAGATTGATCGTCGCGGCAGCCAGCCCCCGGCTGCGCATTTCATTTTGCCAGCCGGCGACCTGGCTGGCTGTCACACGCCACACAGGGTACGAGTCGCCGATAAAGTCGCGGAACCCCTCCACGGAGCGTCTGTAGGCGCGCCGGGTCTGCTCGCTGACCGCCGCGCCGTGCGAATGCCAGCCGCCGGCCAGCCATCGCTCGTAAGCCACCGGCCAGGTTTGAGCCTTGATCGCATCATCGTCACGCTCCGGATCGAGCGCCGGCTGTGGGGGTGCTTCCGGCGCAACAGGCAGCGCAAGCGATAAACGGAGCCGAGTTTTAGTCTGTGTCTGTTGCATTGTCGTCTCCATCGGAGGCCACGACGCCCAGAACCCGCATCAAGATCGGGTCTCCAGTCGTCGGGCATGGCGCCCACATCGTCCAGACGATGCCATTCGGGTCCACCACAGGCCGCTCCATCGCCCTGAACTCGATGTTCAGGTGATCTTGCCCGCACCTGGCGCATCCATAAACCATGATCTTCCAAAAATCGCCTTTGATTGGCGCCTTATCCTTCATGGGAACCTCTTGCAGCAGAACGTGCACTTGATGCCGATCATGGAATTCCCAGCATCAATCAGTCGCCCGCAGCCGGAGCACCGGACAAGGGGTGCTTGCGTGTCATGTGGACTCCAAGGCCCCGGACTTTGACAACCTTGCCGCATACAGAGCACGTCGTCATCAAGGCCGATCCCGTACCAGTTGCCTTGCCCCCACGTGCCTTGCCCTTTCCTTTTGGGCCGGGTTTCCGCTGGCTGTTGCGGCGCAAGGACGGCGCCACATCACCCAGCGCCTGACGCAGCTTGCGCTGCAATTCGCGTGGATCCTTGATCGCATCCAACGCTTCATCGGGACTGAGCACAATGTTGACCGATACCAATTGATTGTTCGTCGTGATGTTCATGGTCGCTCCTTTCAATGTTCAAAGACGCCCCGGCGGGGCGTCTCTACACCAGCTCGACGGGGATCAGCGCCAGGCCCAGCTTGCTTTCCAGCGCCGCCAGCATCTGCTCGCCGTCCGGCGACTCGAACAGCATCCGCTGCACGCGCTGCCGGTCCTCCGGCGAGTGCGTGTCCTCGGCCAGGCAGCGCAGCACCGAGATGCTGAGATTGGCTTCCAGACCGACCGGGTCGCCAACGTAACTCAAATCTGCGACGAGTCTCATCGAGCCTCCTTAGAATGTGTAGCAGATGCAGAACAGCACCTCGCCTCGCGGGGT
>Ga0299912_10000416_pt1 | contig 36962 bp, 28 predicted proteins | sample RVTome_2_FD_207667 | JGI IMG/M metagenome (GOLD analysis project Ga0299912, IMG submission 207667) | Soil microbial communities from uranium-contaminated site in the Upper Colorado River Basin, Wyoming, United States - RVT95D214 (version 2) ... | reverse complement strand
AACTAACAGCGGATTCATTGGCAAGCCGATAAATACGCGCACCTTTGCGAATGAAATCAGTCAATATATAAAGTGAGTTTTCTGATATGATGAAAAGGCAAATTCAAAAGAGGTAGAGGATGAAAGCCAATCCAGTAATTTTAATTGTCGATGATCAGCCCCAAAACATTGACCTTCTCGAAGCATATCTTGTTCCGCAGGGTTATGAAATTATCAAGGCGGCAAACGGTGAGGAAGCGCTGGAAAAACTTTCCGGTAATCAAATCGATCTGATCCTGCTGGACGTAATTATGCCCGGCATGGATGGTTTTGAAGTTACCCGCAGGATCAGGCAAGAGGATAAAATACGGCTGCTTCCGATAATTTTGGTTACCATATTGCGGGAAGCGGAAGATCGGGTCAAGGGAATTGAAGCCGGTTGCGATGAATTTATTTCATATCCTGTTGATAAGATGGAACTTTTAGCTCGGGTCCGGTCCCTGCTAAAGGTCAAAGCCTACAACGACTTGATGAGTAATTACCGGAAAGAGCTGGAGATCCGGGTAAAAGAACGGACGGCGGAGCTCGAGCGCACCCGGGTGGCCTTAGAACAAACCAACGCCTACCACCGCAACCTGATCGAAATCAGCCTCGATCCGCTGGTCACGATCTCCACCGCCGGAAAGATCACCGACGTGAACAAAGCCACGGTCAAAGCGACCGGCCGATCAAGGCGCGAACTCGTCGGCACCGATTTTTCCAGTTACTTCACCGAACCGGAAAAAGCCCGGGCCGCTTATCAAAAAGCGTTCCAAGAAGGTTCGGTTCAGAACTATGAGTTGGAGATCAAGCACCGGAATGGCCATCTGACGCCGGTCCTGTATAACGCCTCGCTATATTACGATGAAGCCGGCAAGGCGGCCGGGATCTTTGCCGCAACCCGGGACATAACTGTTTTGAAAAAGGCGGAGGCTGATTTGCGGGAACACCGGGACCAACTTGAGGAGCAGGTCAAGGAAAGGACCAAAGACCTGCGCGAAAGAGAAGACCAGTTGAAGCGCGCCCAGGAGATCGCCAATCTCGGCGGCTGGGAACTCGACCTGACGAGCAACCGGTTGTCCTGGTCGGACGAAGTATACCGGATCTTTGGACTCAAACCGCAGGAATTCAAGGCGACCTACGAGGCCTTTCTCGAATGCGTGCATCCCGACGACCGCGCCGCGGTGGATGGCGCCTATACCGGATCCCTGCGCGAGGGGCGCGACACGTCCGAGATCGAACACCGGATCGTACGGAAGGACACCGGCGAGATCCGGATGGTCTTCGAAAAATGCGCGTATTTCCGCGACGCTGACGGCCGCGTCGTCCGCTCGATCGGCATGGTGCAGGATATCACGCTCCGGAAGCGGACGGAAAACGAAATGCGCGCGCTGAACCTCCGCCTGGAGGAAATAAACCGGCACTTGAACGATTTCGTGTTCACCGTGTCGCACGACCTGAAGGCACCCTTGCGGGCGATCCAGGGCTACGCCGACGCGCTGCTGGAGGATCAAGCGCAAAAGCTCGACCCGGACGGCCGGGCCAATATCGAGCGGATCGCCATCGCCAGCCAGCGCTTGGATGAAATGATCCAGGACCTGCTCGCGTTCAGCCGGATTTCGAGCGAGCAAATAACCATGGAACCGGTGTATTTGGAAACATTGGTCAAGGAGGTGATCGACCGGCTCCCGCCGGAAGCGACGGCCAAGAACGCGGTGTTCACAGTCGATCCCGGCCTGCCGACCGTGATCGTCCACCGGCCGATAATAGAACAGATCCTCGATAACCTCGTTTTGAACGCGGTCACCTATGTCAAACCGGGCGTCCGTCCGGAGGTCAAGATCTGGGTTGAAGACCATGGCGCATGGACATATTTGTTCGTCAAGGACAACGGCATCGGCATCGCGGCCGAGGATCAGGAACGGATATTCAAGGTTTTTGAACGTCTTCACGGCTTCGAATCCTATCCCGGAACCGGGGTCGGCCTGGCGATCGTGAAAAAGGGCGTCGAGCGCATGAGCGGTAAACTCGGCGTCATTTCCAAGCTGGACCAGGGCAGCACGTTCTGGGTCGCGCTGCCCCTGGGTATCGTCGCGAAAAATTAGGCGGGGAACGACCGAGGTGTTTACTCTTTCTTGGCTTCTTTGAGGTAACGGTATATCTGACGCGGGGAAAGCCCCAGCGCTGCGCTGGTCTGATTTATATCCTGGTTAAGGGATAGAAAATATTCGTACACCAGCCGGATCCGGTATTTTTTCACTCTATCTTCGATGGAATACTCGTTTCCCGGCGCGGATTTAAGCTCGCTGATCTCGATCTTGTCCCCGTGGCTGGAATAAAAAGCGTTCCTTAATATCCCTTCCAATTCGCGGACATTACCGGGATAATTATAAGCCATTAATTTTATCATGGATTCCTCGGATATGCCGGAAATAAACCGGACATAACTGTCCTGGAATTTGGCGAGAAAATGGTCGATCAGAGGTTTTATGTCTTGTTTTCTTTCCCTTAAGGGCGGGATCTCGATCGCGGGCGAGTTGATCCGGTAGTATAGGTCCTCGCGGAATTTCTTGTCCCGGACCATCTGCTCGAGGTTGCAGTTCGTCGCGAAGACGAAACGGACGTCGATTTTCTTCGCTTCGTTGCCGCCCAGGGGCACGATGTTCCGGTCTTCGATGACCCTCAGCAGTTTCGCCTGGATCTGGAGCGGTAAATCGCCGATCTCGTCGAAGAAAAGCGTTCCGCCCGAGGCAAATTCGATCTTGCCGGACCGGTCGAAACGGGCGTCGGTGAACGCCCCTTTCTTGTAACCGAACAGCTCCGATTCGAAAAGCGTTTCGGGGATCGCACCGCAGTTGACCGCCACGAACCGGGCGCTTACCCGCGGACTCGCGTTATGGATGGCGGAGGCCAGAAGCTCCTTGCCGGTTCCGCTCTCGCCGAGGATCAGGATGTTGACATCCTGAACGGCTAGCATTTCCGCGGTTTTTTTGATCTTATCGAGCCCGATGATGTCGTCGAAAATGTAGGGCGCCAGGGCCGATTTCAGTTTGCCGCTTTTTTTCAATTCATCTTCCAGGGGTTCGAAAAGGAAAAGGAACATTTGCTTGTATTCTTTCCGGGTCGTGAGAAAGGACCGTCGGGCCTTCTGCGAATAGATAAGTTCGTTGGCCAGTCTTTTCTCGTTGAATATATTCGTATCAAAAAAAGTCGCCAAGTCGTCGCCGATGACGGTTTTCAGCGTATCGGTCGCGATCAAATTGGCATACCGAACCACACCGGTTTTTTCGACCAGCACGACGCCGGTCGGGATCATGCCGAAAAGGGAAACGATTTCCTCGTGCATCGATTCCACGGCCAGCTCGGCCGCGATTTTCTCCCGGTGTTCGCGGTATAATTTCAGCGCGGCCAGGACCACGGGGACGATCCGGACATAGTGCTTTGGGGACTTGATCAGGTAATCGTCAAGCCCCTTTTTCATGGCCTCGACCGCGACCTCCTGGGTGCCTGTACCGGTGAACATGATGACCGGGCAATCGGGATATTTCGCCTTGATTCTTTCCAGAATTTTAAGCCCGGTCGTCCACCGCAGCTGGTAGTCGGTTATCACCAGGTCAAATTCACCTTGCGCGAGTGCTTCCGTGAAACCCGTTTCATCAATGATCTCATGCGTCTGGGCTTCCATTCCCTTCCGGAGTTCCCGGATCACAAGGGTCCGGTCGTCCGGATTATCGTCGATGATCAATGCTTTGATATTCATAGTCCTTCAATAATTTATACGGATAACCGCCGTTGTCAAGCGGATATGTAAAACCGCGATCAATGAAATTTTTCATCGGTTCACCTATTTTCATTGTAGCTCCAGTCAATATTATTTATTGCAATATCCGTGCCTACTAAAATGATGCGGGATTACGGCGGTTTTCGTGCGATATCGGACATTATCTGTCATACATCGGACACCAGACGACAAAATATTCATTGTATATCGGTGTTTATTAGATTTTAAGGCGTAGGTTGGTTCTCCGTTCCGGACCGGAATGCGTCGTATCAAGACATTGAATTGGCATAAATAGTCATTGATAGAGTGTTTCCGCCGATTTATCGGTCAAAAAATCAGGCACAATATGTGCATATTATAGATACATGAGCCGTGGCTTCCGGGCCGCGGAATTAAAAAGAATATTAATCAACCAGAAGGAGTACATAATTTAATTGAGGAAGGGAGGTAATCGGGGTGAAAGAAAGGGTGATGAACTCCGGCACAAGGAGCATCAAGATCTCAGAAGCCTTGATGTCCGCAAACGGACCGGAGGATGTTTTCAAAAGGAACTACAAAGCTTCTGAGGAAAGTGATATATCATGTCTCTAAATAAAAATCATCTCGCAATCGGCGCACAGTTTGCGCGCCTTCTCGGCGCGACGCTGATCGCTGCTTTTCTGATTGTACCCGGCACTGCTCTTGCTCAGCAGTGGATACTAAACGGGATCCCTGTCTGTACGGCGAACAACGCCCAGACTACCCCGGCGATCGCCAGCGACGGCAGCGGCGGTTCCATAATCGTCTGGCAGGACAATCGCAGCGGCAACTACAACATCTACGCGCAGCGGGTGAATGCGGACGGCGCGGTGCAGTGGACGACCAACGGCGTGGTCATATGCACGGCGGACAGTAACCAACTGCAACCCCAGATCGTCAGCGACGGCAGCGGCGGCGCCATAATCGCCTGGCAGGACTATCGTAACAACAACTACGACGTCTACGCGCAGCGCGTGAATTCGAGCGGCGCGGTGCTGTGGACCGCAAATGGCGTCCCCATCTGCACAGCAGCGTTTGACCAGTTTGGCGTGGCGATGATCAGCGACGGACTCGGCGGCGCGATTCTCACCTGGGAGGACAATCGCAGCAACGTCGTGGACTGCCCTGACATCTACGCGCAGCGGGTTAACACGAGCGGCGTAGCCCTGTGGACGGCAAATGGCGTCTCCATCTGCAACGAAGCGAGCGCGCAGCACGGCCCCAGGTTGGTCAGCGACAACTATGGCGGTGCCTTTATCACCTGGTATGACCAACGCGCCGGCGATTACGACATCTACACGCAGCGGATAGCTGCGGGCGGCGCAGTGCAGTGGACGACCAACGGCGTGGCAACCTGCACCATGGCCACGGACCAGCTCAAACCCGACATCTGCAGCGACGGAGCAGACGGCGTCATTATCACCTGGCATGACTATCGCGCCACCACTGATTTCAACATCTACGCGCAGCGGCAAGGTCCAAGCGGCGCAATCGTGTGGGCGGTAGACGGCGTCGTTATGAACAATAATGTAGGATATGACCAGATCAACCCCAGGATTGTCAGCGACGGAGTGGGCGGCGCCATAGTCGTCTGGCAGGATTATGTCACCGGCACCACTTCCGACCTCTACGCTCAGCGGGTGGCCGCGGCCGGTGCGGTCCAGTGGACGGCGACGGGCGTGATCATCTGTACCGCGGCTGGTAACCAGATTGAACCTCAGATTGCCATTGACGGAAACCACGGCGCCTTTCTCACCTGGGAAGACCAGCGTGATACCGCCGATTTTGACATCTATGCCCAGCGCGTAGCGGCAAATGCCGCGATAAACTGGCCGGCAACTGGTTACCCGATCTGCGCGGCGGATAGCGACCAAGCCAAACCTGCGATGGTCAGCGACGGCAACTTCGGCGCCGTTGTCGCCTGGCAGGACTATCGAAACGGCAACTACAACATCTACGCGCAGGGATTAGACATAAACGGCTGGGGGATCGAGATCGGGTCAACGTCTGACTGGTCCGCGCTCTATCTCAGCCCAGCCTCTCCCAATCCATCAACGGCCGCGGTCAGGATTTCCTACGTCCTGCCGAAATCCGGCGAGGTGGAGCTGGCAGTGTACGACGCAGTCGGGCAGAAAGTGGCCAATTTAACCAAAGGCGTGATGTCTGCCGGGAGACACGAGGTTTCCTGGAATGGAGCTTCCGTCGCGGCTGGCGTATATTTCTATCGCCTCTCATTCGAGGGGATGACCAGGACCAACCGGATGACGGTCGTGCGGTAAGTCGGTTCGTCGGAAACGGCGGGAAAACGGAGAAAAGCCGTGACCGGGCCGGAATGTGTCGTATCGAGACATTAAATTGACATGAAATGTCATTAACGGAACGTTTCGGCCGATTTATCGGTCAAAAAATCAGGCATAATATGTGCATATTATAGATACATGAGCCGTGGCCTCCGGGCCGCGGAATTAAAAAGAATATTAGTCAACCAGAAGGAGAAAAGAATATGAGACTCAAACTGATTACTGCAATTCTGATCTCAGGTCTGTGCACAGGTATGGCTGTGGCCGCGCCCAGTGGTGTGGGCTTGGGCCTTATCATGGGCGAACCGACCGGGTTCAGCCTCAAGTACTGGACCAGCAGCCAATTCGCGTTTGATGCCGCGCTGGGATACTCCTGGTGGCGGTATGGGCAGGCATTCCAGGTCCACGGTGACTTGCTATGGCACAGCAGAAGCCTGACGCAGTCAGAGGATGGTTTTCTGCCGCTTTACATCGGCATTGGTGCCCGCCTCAAAATGGCGGACGAGTCGCACGACTACCCGGACATGAGAGTGGGAGTCCGGATTCCGTTCGGACTGGAATACGTATTCGCCAGAGTCCCGGTAGGGCTGTTCCTGGAACTGGTTCCTATAATTGACCTGACGCCGGGAACCGATTGGGGCGGCAATAGCGCAATCGGATTCCGCTACTACTTCGGTTCGTACAAATAATAAGCGCGGGCAGAACTGCCCGCGCTTTGATTCAGGGCGACTCGAAACGTCCCCGGGTCTTTCCAAATGCTGTAGAATGTTCTTGGGATGAAAAAAGGAAAGGTAGGTGAAGTATGAATTTAATCTGGTTAGTCGCAATTATTCTCTTTGTAGGCTGGCTGCTGGGCGCGTTTGCGTTTCACGTCGGCGGCGGATTGATCCACACTCTGTTAGTCATCGCCGTGATAGTGTTCATCGTATGGCTGGTAACCGGCCGGCGGAGGATTGGTTAGGACCAAATGACAGAGCCGGCGGCTAGCGGATTGATTATGCATAATGAACTAACTGGCTATGAAAAGTGCAATGTCACAGCATAAGCTGTTCTGATGCGCACCATGGTCAACAAAACTATTCAGGAACCATAAGTAAGGAGGAAGGATGAAGAAAACCATAATACTACTGGCACTACTGATGGTGGTGCTTCCCGCGCTTGTGTTCGCATACCCGGGTATCGGCGGCGGGAGAGGATTGCTGCGCGTTCAGAACGCGCTCGTGGAAGACGAGGCCGGGCTGACCATATCGTTACACGGACTCGGACGCCACCCGTTTTTCCCTGGAACCACTTCTAGAGCATGGGTCGTGGACCTGATTGCACCGGAACTGAGCTACGCGCCGGTTGTCACTAAGTATGCCGCCTTGGAGCTGTTCGGCTCATGGGGCGGGGTTTTCCAGAAAACGGAGTTGACAACCGATACCACCGACTTCACGATGGCCCCACACGACCTCAAAGCCGGCGGCAAAGTCTCCATACCGGCTATGCCGGTCCTGAAACTGGGCTTTACCGGCTCCTATACATTCCTGTCAGGCAGAAACGACAGGGTCTGGCTCGACAAGTATGCGGTCCCGCAAGCGGGCGATCCGACTTCGTCGGACCCAAAGAAATACACATGGGCCGCTCTGGCGACCCTGCAGCTTCAGGACGTGCTGCCGACCGCGCCCAACTTGATGATCAATTACGGCCAGATCAACGAAGAAACCCGGTACGGCCTGGGGGCAGAACTGGCCGGCCGCGGCTTCGCGGTGTTTGTTGAAGCGCTCTCACGGCAGCCGCCAGTCTCCAAAAACAACCCGCTCGATACCGACTCCGGCCATATCTACCTGACTCCGGGCGTCGTGTTCGGCAACGTCAGTTCGTTCTCGGCTAAGGTCGCCTACTCTTTTGCTCTCGGCGAAGAAGCCAACAACGAGTTCATACTCGGTCTCGTCGTCGCGACGCCGTTCGGCGCGCGCCCCAAGCCCCAGTACGGCACGATTACCGGCAGGGTTACCAATGAGAAGACCGGCGCAGCGATTATTGCGAACGTCGGGTTCCCGAAGGACGACAGGATGGCGTCATTGTCCACCGGCGCTACCGGCGTGTTCGAAGTCAAGAACGTCAGGACCGGCGTGGCAGTGGTTGAGGTCAGCGCCCCGGGCTACGAGTCGCAGTCGGTCCCGCTCGACGTCAAGAAAGGTACCGTCACGAACTACGACTTCAAGCTCCGTCCGCTTGTCGCCTACGGCGTGGTCGCGGGCCAGGTGCTCGATGCCACTACCAACAAGCCGCTGATAGCGCGGATCGAGTTCCCGAAGAGCGGCATAGCGGCAGTGAATTCCGACCAGACGGGCGGCGCGTTCCGCGTGAACAAAGTCCCGACCGGGGTCTACAGCGTGACTGCCGCGTTGGCTGGCTACTTCACGGGTTCGCAGACCGTCACCGTCGAAGAAGGCAAGGTTGCCTCCGTAGTATTCAACCTGACTCTCTCTAGCATGACGGGTACGTTGACCGGCAAGGTATCGGACAAGAAGGATGGTAAACCGCTGGCCGCTTTGGTCAGTTTCCCGAATACCAGCGTCCCGAGCGTCATGACCGATCCGGGCACCGGTGTCTACAGCACCGTAATCCCGGCCGGATCCTATGCGGTCGCGGTTACATCCGAGAGTTACATTGATCAGAGCGCGGCAATCGTCATAGAGAAGGACAAATCCGTGATCAAGGACTTTGAGATGGTCAAGGTGGGCATGACGATCACCTTGAGGGGCATCTACTTCGACTTCGATAAGTCGACCATCAAGCCGGAATCCCGGCCGGCGCTGGATGACGCCGCCAAGATCCTCAAAGACAACCCGACCATCAACGTGGAAATTCAGGGTCACACCGACAGCAAGGGTTCTGACAGCTACAACCTTAATCTCTCGGACCAACGTGCGTGGTCGGTCGTAAACTACCTCGTACAGAACTTCGGCATCGACAAAGCCCGGCTCACCGCCAAGGGTTATGGTGAAGCCCAGCCGATTGCCACCAACGACACCGACTCCGGACGCGCGCTCAACCGCCGCGTCGAGTTCGTCATCCTCGGTCAGCAGAAGTAACGCTGATTCCAGAAATAACACAGGGGGCGGCTTCACAGCCGCCCCCGTTCTTTTGGAAGCAGCTTCATCTCAGCCTTCAATTCGACCGGACCGCAGTCCTGGTTGGTTTTAGTTTTTAGGTGCTAGTTTTCGTGAGTCGTCATTGCGAGCCCGCCATCCGTCATACTGTGTGGCGGAAGTGTGGCGGGCGCAGCAATCTCAGTCGGGAACTTGTCATTCCCGCCCCGTATCAAAGTACGGGGTAAACTTCAGCGGGAATCCAGTTGCGTTTTTATGCTAACCCTTGCATCCTATTTATCATTAAAGAATCATGTAAAAAACAGGGTGCTGACTTCTGTTAATAACTCAATTACACAATCATATAATCACACAATTACGCAATCACTATTCTTACCGATACCACAGCAACGCGTAAGACAGGAACACCACCACGTCCGGCACGAAATGAATGAACCATGCCCAGGCAATGCCGCGGGTTTCCAGGATGCTTTTTCCTATCAGCCAGGCAAGAAAACCGGTCATCAGAAATCCAATAATACCCGGAGGAGAACCGTAAAGAAAGTGCGCGAACCCGAAAAAAACCGCGCTGATCAGCAGAATCTGGCTCTTGCCGATTATCCCGTTTAGGCTGGAGAGAATGGGTAAACGAAAATACACCTCTTCGCCGAAGGCGTTGATCGCGGCAAACAGCAATACTCCTGGCAAGAGCGGCAAAGCTCGGGAAAAGTCCGTAAGCGTGGGTTTTATGGAAAGAACTGTCGGGAAAAAGACTGCCAGACCGGCAGCCACGGCGAAGATCCACCCGATATTTTTCCATGATTTCCCTTTTCCTATCCCGAGCCACCTGATAGGCTCGATCGGCGCGGACAGATCGCCTTTGACGAGGAAAAAGTCGGCTCTTCTTTTTTTGATCAAAAAGAGACCGGCAATAACCAAAAGGGCGACGAGCAAGTCCAGAAGATATATCCCGATATAGCCTAAATAGAACGAAGGATTGTTAACCGGGAATATATTCTGCCACCACGCCGTATTTCTGATCAGCGCAGTGACTTTCAATGCCAGGAAAAAAACCGTCATGATCACGCCGAATTGCCACAGGGGGCGGATTTTTTTCCACAGCATGGTCAAGACGAAGAACAATATCAGGAATGCTATCTTCAGCCAGAAAAGATAGGGGGGAACTGTTTTTATTAATGAGTATATGATGACATCTGGCAAATCCGATATCGCCAGGATTAAAATCCAGGAAAATGCAGTCATCAAGCCCAAGATACCTCCTATTCCTTTGTCATTCCCGCGCAGGCGGGAATCCAGTTGTATTTATGTGCTGACCCTTGCATACCGTTTGTACCGATAAGAATTTTAATAAAAAACAGTGCGCTGACTTTTGCATCTTACCTTGTTCAATTATCAATACAAAATGCTGGTTATCCCGTAAGGGACTGTTTATCATTAAAAAATCATGCAAAAAACAGGGCGCTGACTTTTTCGTCCCGCTTCACATTTGAAAATTCATTGAAAAAGCGGGATAATCAATGAGCTCCATAGGAGCTCACAGCCAGCGACCCTATAATAAATCCCTCTCCCTTGATGGGAGAGGGTAAGGGTGAGGGTGATGCTTCTTTTATCACCGTCATCTATCTGTTAATCACTGTAATCTATCTTCCCGTAGGGAAGACAGCCAGCGACCCGCCGAGCTTTGTCGCATGCAATGCGAGAGGTCCCGCCTGAAGCGGGAGATTGTTGAGTCCCGCGTTGCGTAAAGCGGGACGAAATCCCTTTGCACCATTAATTAAATATAAAAGAAAAGGGAAACGGGTGACCGCATTTAAATATGCTAAATATATTATGCTTTAGCCATATGCATTTACAAAGCCAGCGACCCGAATTGAACGGGTGACCTGCGGTTTACGAAACCGCTGCTCTACCAACTGAGCTACGCTGGCAAAGGGGGAATTCTTCCCCCTTTTCTCCAAAAAGTTTTCAACAAGGCCGAAAACTTTTCGGAGGCCTCGAAACCCCCTGCCCGTGTCTGTCTCGTACAGGATGCATCGAGTTGTTTACGCTGTCATGACCAACAGGTCATGCCCTAGCGAAAGGCATTTTCTTACAAGGAATTCTTCCCCTCGGCCATGAATTATAACCAAAAACTATGCCCTGTCAATCTAGATTCATATAGCGTAAAACCCTACAAATCCAGACTGTCTTGTTTTGTATGGTTTTATTGAAAAATCATTCCACAAATTCAAATTTCCGCATCTGTTGTTTGCTGGAAATCTTACGATATTTAGAAAGAAAACGGGGATATGTGGTTACATCAATAATGCGTTCCCTTACATTCCCAGGGCTTGTTTCAGATCCATCGCGTGCTCCTGCTCAGTCGCGAGGATCGTCCGGAGCTGCTGGGCGAGCGCGAATTCTTTTAATTGTTCTGCCTGTTCCACTCTCAGCTTATACCGCCTGATCGCGTCTTCTTCGCCGGCAAGGTCTTGCTTGAGCATTTCCACGTTGTCCTTGGATGTATGGATCTCGCCGACTTTGACCGTCGGCGAACCGCCCAAGTAATCGATCTGGTCCGCGAGGATTACCGCGTGCGCGATTTCTTCATTGGCATGGATCTTCAATTCCTTTATGATATCGCCGTAAATCGCGCCGGTCATCACGGCGGCGTGATTGATGTACTGGATCGCGGCCGAATACTCCAGTTCAAGGTCGTGATTCAGCAGTTCCAACAAATTTTCCGTTGTTATGGCCATTTTGACTCCTTTTTTTTATTAATCCATGTGCCGCTTATACTGATCCGTCATTGCGAGCGCTCTTTGTGCGCAACCTTATATAAACCACCAAGAAAATAACTGGTGTCCCCGTGGGGCAATCTCATCTTTTATCACCGTAATCGTGTTTATCAGATCACTGTGCCGACTTATGCATCTTACATTGTTCAAAAATCAAAGCGAAATACTGGTTATCCCGTAAGGGACTGTTTATCATTAGAGAATTCTGCAAAAAACAGGGCGCTGACTTCTGCATCTTGCGTTTTTCTCATATCATCCTCAATGGAAAGAAAACGATAATCCCGCAAAGTGGGACCGCGCATCAAAATCCATTATTTGAACGAACGCGGGGTCATCGATCCGCCGCAGGCGGACGCACCTCGAGAGCAAGCCATTCCCGGGCGAAGGCGACTATTTCCTTCGCGAACATGTGCTCCGTATCGAAGATCCGGAAGGTGCAGTCGATGCCGGCTTCTTTCATCGCCTTTTCCGCTCTTTTGGAGTTTTCTATGTCCAATACGTTGTCCCTTGTGCCATGCGCCAGATAGACTTTGACCTTGTTCTTTTTAAGGCCGTTCAGCATATCCCCGGTGATATAATAGTCAGGCACGAAGGGCGCATAGGCAAAATAGGACCCTACCCTTTCCGGGTGCAGCGCGGCGCATATGATGGCGAACCCGGCGCCCTGGCTGTGGCCGATGATGAACACCTTGTCGCCGGACACGCGGTAACGCTTTTTCGCGTCCGCGGCGCACGCGAAGATCCAGCCGGCGCTTAAGCTGTCGATGACCGGATAATAGGGATCGTCATCCTTGAGGTCATAAGAAGGATAGGCGCTCCAGCCTTCCATTTGGTCCTCGTAGAACGTTTCGGGATACGCGTACGGATAGCGCGGTGCTATGTAGATCACGCCTTCGCGCCCGAATTGATCGGCCAGCCGGCCATGATACACCTCGGACGAGCCCATGCCGTGCAGGATCACGCACAGGGGATATTTTTTCTTGGACGCCCCATAGTCCGGCGGCAGCATGACGATATACGTGCCAAGGCTCTTCATCTCGATATAGTGCCGGTCGAATCCTTTGGGCTGGAATTCGATCGCGAACTCGCCGGCGATAAGCGGAATAGTGATCTTTTCTCCCGCTCTCATTACCGTGACGGACACCTCTTCGCCCGGTTTGGTCTCGCTGACCGACGCTGAAAATGTCTTGTCATCGGTTTTTTTGCCGTTGATCTCAAAGATCACGTCGCCTTCCAGCAACCCGGCCCGGTCGGCGGGCCCGCCGGGCAGGATGAACGTTACGACGACCCCTTGCCGGAACGTCGTGTCGGGCGCGGCATGGAACAGCCCAAAATAACCTTCCGTTGCTGGAGACTCATCCGTTCCCGGTTCAGAACAATACGCTCTGCTGGGGAAAAAACTTGTCGCCAAAAAGAGCGTGATCAATATCGATAATGAATGGATCGCAACGATAACGATGCTGATATCCTTGCTGTTTTTTGTCATTTGTCCTCCATAGGTTATATCGATCCGTTTTCATTATAGGTTTCCAACTATAAATGTCAAGGCTACAGCTATCAAAATCCTACAAAAACAGCCTGTCTGGAAATGTATCTTGACTAGAAATATTTTCTGATTATCTTTACCCTCAATAGGAGCTGTGTCTGGATAAGTAAAGTATTAACAAACAAAGGGGGTATTTAATGAAGGATCTTGTGCAACAAGATGCAATAAAAAATAAGATATATGTAATCCGCGACCAAAAGGTGATGATTGATCATGATCTTGCCGAATTATACGACGTGCCGACAAAAGTATTGTTACAGGCAGTAAAACGTAATATTGATAGATTCCCACCAGATTTCATGTTTCAAATAAACCGAAATGAACTCAGCAACTTGAGGTCACAATTTGTGACCTCAAGTTGGGGCGGTAGACGGTATTTGCCCTATGCCTTTACTGTTGTCCAGCGTTCTTAACAGTGAACGAGCTATCAGGGTAAACATACAAATAATGAGAACCTTCACGAAGATGAGGGAAATGATCATTGGGTATGCCGACCTGAAAAGAAAGATCGATGAAATGGAAAAGAAATATGACTACCAATTCAAGGTGGTATTCGACGCTATACGTGAATTGATGTCCCCACCTACCAGGCCCCGTAAAAAGATCGGGTTCAGCAGATAATATTTGTTGTTAGACCAGATAGACTAAATAGACGAGATAGACAAAAACTATTGACAAATAGTTTGATGTTGTTATACTTAAGTGTGGAATAGTTTTTTCTTCAATTCCCCTCCCTTGATGGGAGGGGATAATGGGGAGGGTGAATTATTTCACCATGAGTGGGGGTTTATGAACGAACCAAAGAAATGCATTTACCGCGCTGATTTCTGCGTATCGTTTGTACATATAGGAATTTAAACAAAAAACGATGACATTGCGATATGTTTCTCTGTCATTCCGGACTCGATCCGGAATCCAGAAACTATTTATCCTTCGAGCAAGTCCGCCATGCCGTGTGGCGGACGCGGTCTCATCTGTTATCACTGTGCCGATTTATGCATCCCACTTTACATTATAGAATTATTCATAAAAGTGGGGAAATCTCCATGTTTACCAGATCACTGCGTCGACTTTTATGTCCCGCGCATCAAAATCTATTATTTGAACGAACGCGGGGTCATCGATCCACCGCAGGTGGGCAAAAAGCCTGCCCGTGCGCCTGCGCACGCCCGGCTTCCTGAATCCCGGATGGCAATGAAATTGAAGATTGAAGATTTGACCCCACTTCATTATCTTTTATCAGCATTTATCTTTTATGCCTTAATGCTCCATATCATTATAGGATCATACTTAGTTGATGTCAAGGGGCGAATGCAACACTTATACGCAGCCCGCAGAATCATTCGATGAGACAATCAAACAATCAGGCAATCAGGCAGAAAACTTATGCAACAAATTCTTAATCTCTTCTGATTCAGGGATTATTTTCAAAACGTTCTTTAAAATCTTCCTGCCAGCTTTTTGACTATTTTGCTCCAGACAATTCTTGGCAAAGTTTACAGCCTCGGTCTCCAATCGGGTCAAAAGCTTATGCCGCGTGTCCTCACTCCATTGGTCATACATTTTGTTGAATGGCTCACCCCGGAATAACTCAAATGTCCGCAAATACTCTTCCCTTGCAAAGGTCCATTCACCGGCCCGCTCCAGTGCCTTTGCTTGAGTAAGGGTCTGCTCAAACTCTTGATAGTCAGATGTGAAATAGATACCGCGGTTTATCAACAGCGGTTCGCCTGTTTGTCGGGATATTTCAAGCAAATGAGCCGGTATTTTCAATGCCTTTTTCACCCGCACCAATAAATGGGAAAGATCTCTCGCCGGCCTTTTGCTATTAATCCAGAAATTTCTAAAAATATCTACTAATCTGATTGATTTTCCTTTTTCTGAAATGATTTGAGAGAGTCTTATCAAAAAAGCGCTGTCTTTTGGTCTTAGTCTTATATTTAGATATTCGGTGTTTTTAAGAACGATTAAATGACCAAGAAATTTAATGTGATAAACCGGAATTTCCTTATTGAATACCGGCAATCTGAGGAGTACTTTTGGCAATCCGGTTGGTTTCCCTTTGGTCAGAAGAGAAACCACCGATTCCGGAAAAAAGAAAATAAATCTGCGAAAAACTCCTGCGAGCGCATGCTTTAGAGCAAAGTTGTACGCTTTCCTGTAATCGCTTTCTTTCATAGATTCCGACGCGCGTTTGATATGTAAGGCTAACCGAATTGATGGAAATAGCAGTGCTTCCCCAGGCAAATCGCGGCCGAGAAGCGCTTTGCGAATGGCGATATCGCGTTTCATTTGCGATTTTTTTAGAATGGGGATGTATCTTTCTATCGCCGCCTTTGCTTCCTTTATATCTCCTAACCCCGCACGGATGCTCGCCTGAATGAGAGAAATGGCATGCAGGTGCGAGAGAAAGATTTCTCTTTTCGATTCCTGCAGAATTATCTGAACCAATTCTGCCGCATCTGAAAATCTACCCTGTTCTAAGAGGTGATGTGCATGGACAAGACCGGCAGTCAGGCCCAGCCTGCCCGTTCGTTCTTCGCCTTTTCTCATATTTTTCATTGAAGCACGGTAGTCGCCGGCAAGGGAATAGAGATATGAAAGCATTTCATGGAGGATTTTCTTGCTTTCTATCGGGGCGTTTCGCAGGCCGCGCTCGGCGAAAAATATGGCTTTTTTGAAATCGCCGATCGAAGAATAGAACGCCGCCAGATCCAAATTTAAAAAAGGAAACGAAGCAAGGAGATTTTTATTGCATCGCGATAGGCATTCGCGCGCCTTTTTTATCTTGAAAAGCATGCTGTATGCAACGCCCTTCAAAAGCAAAAGGCTGATTCTGACGGACGGCTCTCCCTTTCCATTTAACTTTTGCTCAAGGTGGTTGATTAAAGAAATTATTTCGTTTGGTTTTCCCATCCATTGAAGGGCAAGCGCCTCTTCGATGCCGGTCCGCAGGGATGAGTAATACAAGCCTTCTTTTTCGAGGTTTTCCCTCAATCGCTTCATTTTAGCACGATATTCGCCAAAAGGTATTTTTCCAAAAAGCCTGGGGAATTTTTCCACGCGCCGGCGTAACGAAAGAAATCGGTCGGGAATTTTATCAAGGATGTCGACGTCGGGACAATAGGGGAGATCATTCAAAATCTCGGCGGATTTTTTGATCTGATTTTTTGCCAGCAGATCTTTTGCCCGATTCAATCCGGTTTTTATCTCCGGAGTCTCGGCAAACGTCGTTATGTCGAAAGACAAGGTGGACTTGTCATGCGGTATTTTGGAAACGGCATGACGTTTCCATATACCCCAGATACCCTTTAACGATATTGATAGTCCTGTTTTTTCCAGAACTGCCGCGGCGTTTCGCACGGTGAGCGCAGGGTTATTTTCCTTCAAGAGCATTATCCTTTTTTCCACTTCTTCAGGAAAGGAATTCCACGGTTTTCGGAAGGATTTCTTCCTGACGAGGTTGTCCGTTCCGCCTTGCCGGAATTGTTTGACCCACTGGAAAAGACTGAGATAATGTACTCCAAATTTGCGGGCGGTTTGCCGTAGAGATTCGCCGTTCGACAGGTAGTATTTGACCGCTTTGGTGCGTAATTGATTTGTTATAGTCATTGCGGAAACATTATAAATTATGGCTGATAATTTGTCAATACTATAAACGGCTGTCTGAAAGGAGGACGGGGATTGGTAACGAAACACGAAGTAAATAAGATAAGAGACACAATTTGTTTTATAATACTTATATTAAGCTAAATAATCCCTCCTTTTTTGGTTCGATTCCAAAAAGGGAAGGTTGACAAAAGGAGACGCAAAATGAAGCTAAGAATGATTTTTTGCTTATTGCTGGGCAGCCTTTTAACCCACGCGGAAAACCCGGCAGCCATGATAGAAAAACTGAAGGGACCTGCCGCGCATCCCGGCAATCCCTGGGAAGCGCAAAAGACAAAGCTGGAGCCGTGTTTACCCATGCAAACCGCATATTCACCCTTTATCCTGACCGAATTCCTGATCGATACGTCAAAATATTACCAGTTACCGAGTTGTTATGAGCGGTATCCCGGCGTTGCCTTTGACGGTACCAACTTCATGGGGATCTGGATGGATTATGCCCATGCACAAATCGTCGGCACGCGTATTACCCTTGATGGCACAATCCTGGATATCCCGCCCTTCACGATTTCCTCTACGGTCTCGGATGACCAGCCGGACATTGTTTTTGACGGGACTAATTATTTTGCGGTCTGGACCATGGCACCGAATATTTACGGCGCACGCATTGCGCCTGACGGAACGGTTCTTGATCCCGGCGGAATTCTTATCTCAAATACTGGAAGTTACTGTCCCGCCGTTACCTACGGCAACGGGGTTTACCTTGTCGTATGGGAGTCAACCGTCAGCCAATATGACGCCCTTGCCGCGCTGGTCGATACTGGCGGCACTGTACTCCTCAATTTCTCCTTAAGTGCAGATCCCGGTGTGTCTGAAGCCTGGCCGAACGTATCGTTTAACGGCGCAAATTTCCTTGCTGTCTGGTATGTTACAAGCACTTCGAGCGGCGGCATAAAGGGAAGCAGAATTGAACCCGACGGCACCAATTTAGATCCCGGTGGATTCTGGATAACCAATATTAACGGGGATATGTGGCCGGTTGTTGACTTTGACGGTACAAATTGGCTTGTGGTCTGGTCCCAGAGCATCGGCGGGGGATTTCAGGGTGCCTGGGTCACGCCTGCCGGGACTCCTTTCGGCACTTTTAGCATTCCGGGCAGTTACGGCATGACCTTCCCGGAATTAGTCTTAGGCGATTCACTGCATTGGGTCGAGGCGATCGACATAACCGACCCAAATATCTATGCAACACGAATCGACTTTCAGGGCAATACTCTGAATAACCCATGGATTGCGGTTGATACTGCCGCCGGCTGGCAGGCATACGGCGGCGATGCTTATGGAGACAGCACGTTCATTGCGATTTGGGAAGACCAGGTAGAGTATAATATCTACGCCAGGAGATACGCGCCAAACGGAACTCCCCGTGACAGCGTAAGATTCATCGTAAATATTTTCGATTCAGTCACTAATTCCCAATACGCTCCGGGTGTTGCCTTTGATGGTTCCAAATATATGGTCATCTATTCCGACAACAGGAATACGGCCGATAACAATGTTTTCGGCTCAATGGTAACCATGAGCGGAGCCCTGCTCGATCCTGAAGGATTTCCGATTAATCAAGGAGCGGGAGCGCAAAACCAGCCGAGGATCGCGTTCGGCGATTCTTTGTACCTGGGCGTATGGGAAACCGGGACCGACATTTGGGGAGCGAGGATACTTCCTGACGGGACGGTTCTTGACCCCGGCGGGATCCATATAACCTCCGGCGGATATGAGGATTATCGCCCGGCAGTCTCATATTCCAATGGAATTTTCCTGGTGGTTTACAACCGTATTTACGGCAGCCCGGCATGTTATAAAGTCTTCGGAACCAGGGTGACGCCAGACGGCCAAATTCTTGACCCGTCCGGCATCATTATCCAGAATAAAGATAATAATCATTATTCCCCCGAAGTTGCCGGCTATGACGGCGGTTTTCTTGCCACCTGGTATCTATTCACAAGCCAGTCTAAGATCGAAGGAACAAGGGTAAATTTTCAGGGCGTGGTGATCGATTCGCCGGCAATCCAGATATCGCCCCCGAACCTCGGCGTAGACTACGCAGGTTTGCATAGCGTTGCCGCAGGAAGCGATACGCTGCTTGTGGTCTGGCACAGGAATCAGCAGGAGATCGTCGGCGCCCGTCTGGATTCCTCCGGCAACGTGCTTGACCCGGCGGGTATATCAATATGCGTCGGTCAGCCTAATAACCGAACCCATCCTTCGGCAGCATTTAACGGCAGGGATTTCTTGGTTGTATGGCAGGATTCCCGCCAGGATAACAGTCAATACGATATTTACGGCGCAAGGGTCTCGCCTGCAGGCATAGTCTTGGATACAAATGGCATTGAGTTAATAAATTCCACATACTCAAGAGGTAACATTGAACTTGCTTCCGCAACACCCGAGTCTGATACCGGCGCACCGATGTTACTTGTTTTTGACGGTTTTGTGGATGGACCACATAATACTAATCGGGCACTGGGCGCCATCTATTATCCGCCCACCGGCGTCGAAGAAGGTTATGCTCAAAAGATTTCGACCGATTATAGGGTCGACATCTCACCGAACATGTCCTGCCAGAAACCGTACGTATTGAGCTATTCATTCCCCCTACAAACGAAAATCAGCGTAAATGCCTATGATATTACCGGACGGTTAGTGAAGAATGTCTGCAACAGTAATTTAAAAGGAGTCGGGGAAATAAAATTCACTCTTGAAGGAATGCCGCAGGGCATTTATTTTGTCAAGGTTAACACGGAAGATAAAACGGAAACGACGAAAGTCGTCTGGCTCAGGTAAAATCTTCTTAAAAATGCAATCTATGATAATAACATTCGAAATCATGTGAGAAATTGTGGCAACGAAAAAAATATACGGTGATAATGAATATAGCCCTGTGGGATAAAATGCAACATTTACGAGCTGTCCGTTATATGATTCTAACCCTCTATTTCAAAATGTTTAATCAGTGCGGATAATATACTGATTTGATGCTCTGAGCAAATAAGTACTGTCATCGTCAATAAGTTGAACGACGACATCCACATAGATCCCAGGACCCCATTTCGGTCCAGAATCCTTTGTCCTCTTCACAATTTTATATTCCTGCCCATATGGACTATAACGATTGATGAGTTCTGTGTCCCAAACATCATTGCCGTTAATCACCCACACATGATCCGCATCAAGCGATGATGGGAATTGTAACGAATCAGTGGCAATGACAATGATGACTCCTATAAGGGGTTGACCATCGGGTGGACAGATGGGTTGAAAATCACGCCATAGGCAACTTTCCAAAATATATTCACGGTTATTAATCAAAAGATCTTCCGGAGCAGTCAACAGATCGTCAACAGAATATTTTCTACAGGAGATTGTGATTAAGAATTGCAGTATAATCAGAAACATTAAGCAACCCGATGAGTTTTTAATATTTAACTTCATACTGAATAATATTAATCAATTCAGATTTGTCAATACTGACTTGCGTTCGAAATCATCACCGTCATCTTATTTTTAATCACCGTCTATCCCGTAGGATTGTCATCGCAGATGTAGTTTCTAATTTCGAGGGCTGACCCCAAATCCTGACCTTTTTGTTATATTTTAATTTTAGTATGGTGCAACTAAAGTATATTAAAATTAAAGGAGGCTGGATGAACAAAACAGGGTATCTGTGGCATTATGAAAAGAAATTCAAAATAAGTATTTTTCACCCTTTACAAAAGGCAAATATTAATTAGAATTAATATAATATTTAGGTAGCATGTATTGATAGAAAACCTATGATTTAAAGAGAGGAAGATATGAGCGAAAATGCATACCGTTGTCCTGAATGCGATTTTGAGTGGGAGGGTGATGAAAGAAACAACAAATGCCCTCAATGCGGCACTATTGGTGAAATAATCCACGACATTACAGAAAAATTCAAACCCAGTATTGAAAGTGAACCCAAAGAAACTGACGATGAATTGCCTGATCAGGAAACACAAGTAAGTGAAGGCGTGGCAGACCGCCGAGCGATTATCCGACCTATTGATTTAAGACCCGAAATTGAAAAATTGTATGACACAAAAGACAAAAAGACAAAGGAGTTTATAGAAACTTCGCTGAAAAATATTAAAATAGAATGTGAAGAAGACGAATGTATTGTTGTCAGGTTGACCGATGAGGGTAAAATAGATATTATTAAAGGTGATCGGGACCGATCTATTCCCTGGCATAGATTGCCGACAGAGGAGCAGCAGGAATTGTGGGATGAGTTTAATGATATTATGGATGAAGTAGAGAAATTGAAATAAATGAAGCCTGAGGAAAAAAAGCGCGGCAAAAGATCGAAACAATTTCTGCAATAATAGAAAGCTGTCCGCAATATATCCTAAATTTCAAATTCACTTGACCACAACAATATTTTGAATATAATTATTTGGCATAAGGAGGTAATAGTTGAATATTCTTGTTACCGGGGTTATATTATAATTGATATGTGTAATATAATGTTTTGGAATCAATATTATTTAATAATATTATCATGAAATCTAATCGTATCAAGAACTGGCCGAAAGAAGAGCGACCGCGGGAAAGGTTATTGGCCAAAGGAGCCGATAAACTTACCGAAACGGAGTTACTCGCCATCATTCTACGCATTGGGCAAGGTTCTTTCAAGGCAGGTATGCTTGGGCAAAATGCCTCCGATTTCGCTCGTACCCTTCTGAAGGACTTTCACGGTCTCCGCGGATTGGATCGCGCTCACGTCCAAGATCTCCTAAAAGTGCCCGGTCTCGGACCCGCGAAAGTCGCCCAGATCAAAGCCGCTTTTGAGCTCGGCAAAAAGATAAGCGCCGGTAAACTAACAGCGCTATCCTTCGAGTCTTCGCAGGCAATCGCCAATCATTTCCGTCCACGTTTCTCGGGTAATCGCCAAGAGATGGTTAGTGCGGTCTTTTTGAACGGCCAGAATAAGCGTTTGGGAGAGAAGGAAATCACCGAAGGGACGCCGACGCAGGCCACAGTGTACGTCCGTCGCGTAATTGAAGAGGCGCTCCGCCTTTCCGCTGCTGCCGTTGTTCTCGTCCATAATCATCCATCGGGAAATCCTGAACCCTCGGCTTACGACGATCAGACAACTCGCGAACTATTAAAGGCATGCAAACTAGTCCAACTAATCCTGCTCGATCATGTGATTGTCGGCGAATCGGAGCATTACAGCTACGTCGACTCCGGACGGCTTCAGGAATTTGAAAACGGATAGAAGGAGACCATATGCCAAAGAAGAAACAGGAACCTCAACCTTATGCAAAACCGGACCAACTTCAAATCCGAAGTAACGAAATTTTCAGTCCTCTCCGCCAGAAGTGGGTGCTACTTACACCAGAAGAGATGGTTCGACAGCAGTACCTGCAGGTACTCGTGGAGGAATATGGATTTACATATGATCATATAGCCGAGGAGATGGAAGTAACTGGCAGAGGATCGGCCCAAGCCCGCGCCGACTTTATCATTTGGCGCACACCTCAGGACAAGGCTCATCAGAACTCACCCCTAATCATCGTGGAATGCAAGGCTGACAACGTTGCTATTGACCGCACAGTCTACGCGCAGGGTGAGAACTACGCCCGACTAACTAATGCTCCCTTCTTCGTTACCCACAATCACCGTGAAACGCACTATTGGCGCGTTCTCCACGACAAGATGCCGAAGCATGTAGAGGAGATTGAAGGTATCCCTCATGCCGATGCATCCGACAATGAAATCAAGGAGCTGATCGAGCGTCTGAAGATTTTTAAAGAGGACGAGTTTGCGGACTTACTCCACCAATGTCACAATGTTATCCGTAACCGGGAGAAACGCGATCCGGTCGCAGCATTCGACGAAATCGCCAAGGTTCTTTTTATCAAGGTGTTCGTTGAACGCGAGCTTAAAGCCAAGCGGAAGAGGCAGAACATTTTCAGTGTCGCGTACCTTGAGGAACAAATAGGGGACAATCCATTGGAGGATTTATTTAAGAAGACAAAAGAGCATTATAAAACCGACTGCATTTTTGACCCTGACGAAAAACTCAATTTGAAATCCGCTACTGCCCTTGAGATCGTTCGCCTGCTGGAAAAGTATAACCTCTCCGATACCAGCGAGGATATCAAGGGCATCGCGTTTGAACGCTTTCTGGGAAAAACCTTCCGTGGCGAGATCGGCCAGTTCTTCACACCGCGACCGATCGTCGAATTCATGGTTCGCATGCTGGATCCCAAGGAAGGCGATATCATTTGCGATCCGGCCAGCGGTTCCGGCGGCTTCCTGATCCGTTTCTTCGAGATCGTGCGTCAGCAGATACTAGCCGATGCCGACCGACAGTACAAGGAGTACAAGTCGAAAATCGAAGAAGACAAGAAGTTGTCTGATGATAAAAAAGTCGCAATGCTCCGCGGCAAATTTGATGAAATCCAGTCCACGCTCGATCACATCCGTGTAGGATCTCGACTTTGGACTTTCGCCAACCGCTGCATTTACGGCACCGACGCTAACGACCGGATGGCTCGCACCAGTAAGATGAATATGATTATGCACGGCGACGGACATGGGGGTGTGCACCATCATGACGGCTTCCTCAACGTAAACGGCATCTTCGAGGGCCGCTTCGATATCATCCTCACAAATCCCCCCTTCGGCGCCAATGTCGAGCCGTCGGATATAATACTTGAAGAGCAGGTCACACTACCCGATGAAGTCGAACGCGAGTACGAGCGCACTTATGGTTCTCCATACAAGGAGGCCTTGGCTCGTGTACGGGCCGCTATAGGCAAACCTATCGCGACTCTTTTCGCTCTGCCGAAGGCCAAAGGTAACGGTCCGCTCGGTAAAATCAAGACCGAACTCCTGTTCATTGAACGCTGCCTTGACCTGTTGAAACCAGGCGGTCGCCTGGGGATCGTTCTCCCGGAGAGTATTTTCAACAATCCGTCACTCGCGTACGTCCGCGAATTCTGCGAGAACCGCGCATTCATCCGTGCCGTGGTATCCCTACCGCAGGATACCTTTGTCTCATCCGGTGCATCCGTGAAAGCGTCCCTTCTTTTCATGCAGAAGTTCACTTGGAAGGAACAGGTTGACTTCGACGCGAAGATGGCTGTCGCGGATAAGGAGACACGAGCAAAATACGCTCCGGAGATCGCGAAACGCACGCAGTATCTGGAGGCAGCCATCGAAAAAACTAAAGAAAGCCGCGACTCCGACCGCCGCAAAGCCCTTCAGAAAGATCTTCACGATTACCAACGGGATATAGAGGTGCAGATATATAATGAGGCACGCGTTCTTCTTAAGGAGCGCTTCCCATATCCCATTTTCCTGTACGAAGCAGAGCACGTCGGCATAACGGCCACTGGTGAGACGGATCGCGTCCCGAACGAACTCGTTCCAAGTGAGTTTAAACCAGAAGATCTGGAGCAGACTGCGCTAGAACTCTATCAGCGGTTCAAAGCCGATCCGAAGCCGTTCCTATTGGCGGGGGCTCGCGAATGACAGCACCTGCCACAGGTAAGGCGTTTGCTATATTGTTCAGGAATCTTTGTCGGTGGAACGTAAGCTCATTTTTTACGATTCAGTGGAACTGGCCGGCATCAACGATCAAACCTCTCTTTATAGCCCTTGAAAGAAAAAGCAACGTGGTGAATAGGAAGAGGGATGTACCATTAGATTTAGTCTTGATTTCTCTTCACTTCAATGGTGAGATGGAGCCTCGAGAAGTCGAGACCTCTATCTTCAAAGGTAAACTTTTTTTTGCTGAGGCTGGGGATGTAGTCTACTCAAAGATTGATGTTCGGAACGGGGCAATAGGTGTTGTACCCCAGTCCATGCCGCGTGTTGCCGTAAGTAGTGAATACCCCGTTTATGGAATCCGATCAAATGTCGCGTTACCTCAATATGTGAAACTTCTCTTTCGAACTAGGGCTTTCCGTAGGCAGATCAACAGCCTTATCAGTGGTTCAAGTGGACGTAAGCGAGTTCAACCAACGGATCTTGAGCAAATCAAAGCTCCACTTCCTGACATATCCGTGCAACGCCTGATTGTAGACTATTGGCAGGAAGCTCAACGAAGCATGGATACCGCACGAGCCGGACTGTCGGAACCGGTCCATTCTTTGAACAGTCGCTTGACCGAGATCTACCGAAGTACATGCACACGTGACGTGATCCATTCGCGTTTCTTCGTCCTTGATTTCAAGGACTTCACCACTTGGGACGCGAAATCCGGGCGAGCCGCTAGTTTTCGCCTTGCATGTCCGTCATTTCGCCCCATAGGGGAGTTCATCAAGGAGGCGACGGACTTGGTCCGGCCGGCTGCGGAGCCGGACAAGGACTGGCCAGTGTACGGCGTGAACAACAAGGTTGGCGTGTTTCTCAACTCCCTCCAGAAGGGCGTGACCTTCAATACCCCATACAAGCGCATCCGGAAGGATTGGTTCTTTCACAATCCCACGCGGTGCAATATCGGTTCGCTCGGCATTGTGCCGGATGTGCCCGAGGATGCCATCACAAGCCCGGAATACCAGGTGTGGCGATTGAAGACCAACATCCAAGAACCTATGCTTCCTGGCTACGTCGCCTGTCTTATCCAGACACCATTTTTCCTTGACCTCGTCCAGTTCAATCGCGTCGGCGCCGTCAAACAGCGCATGTACACCGAAAACCTGATGCAGATCCGCCTTCCATACCTTCCGGTGACCGAACAACAACGTTACGCCGACGCCCACGAGAAAGCCTTAGTTACACTCACCGCCGCCAATAAGCGCCTTGACGCCGCACGTGAGGAAGTCGAAGCCATGATCTTGGGTACAAAGAAAGTGAGCGAACCATGAGCCGCGGAAGACAGAAAATTTCATTTGAAGGTCTGATGGAAAAAGATGTTCTTGGTTCTTTCACGCTTATTCGTGGTTTTGCAGATCTTCAAGATTTGGAGATAGTCTCCACAGCAATTCCATATCAAGCTGGTTCGTCCGGTCAAGTGACAGGTTACCAACGCGATCTTGATATCGATCACATTGAAGATATAGAAAGATTCCTGCATGGCAGTCCGTATAGGTTCTTCCCTGAGATCGTGCTCAGTCTACGTAGTATCGGGAAGGATGATCCCATAGTAACTTACGCCAAGAGGAGGGCGTCGCCGAACGATAGATCTTACTGGGTTACCGTCAACCTGAAAACCCTGCACGCCGATCCGCTGGGGCGCATTCATCGAATTGACGGGAATCACCGTCTCGAAGCCGCAAAGCGCGTATTCGAAAAACAGCGACGGGCGGGGCAAGTAAGGGGATTCATGAAAGCCCCGTTCTGCTTTGTGGTTATGAATCCTGACCCACCAGAGATCGCGGAACTTTCCGAAGCCATGCTCTTCAATCTTATCAACAGCAAAGCGCTTCCGATAACATCCGAGCATAGTTTGAACGTGCTGATGAGGGATGATAGGAATCCTCCGGAGAGGTTTGCTGAAGACCCGCAAGTATACCTGACCCGATGGATACGCGACAAAGTGCAGGGTTTGCCTCACAGCTTCTATGACGCAATGGGAGATACTCCCCTATCGCGCTTACATGCCGCGGCAGACGTACTTCTCCGCCCTGGTGGCATTCCGAAAACAACCCAACAGGACATGGAGAAGGAGGCGGAACAACTCTTCAGTCCCTTGTGCGATCTGGCCATTCGACTCCGCGATCAACACGAGAAGTTTGTGCATTCCTACGCGTTTCTTCCGATTGCCGCAGAGGTCTATACGCGCCACTCGAAGGCGGACTCGGCCAAAGGCGCGAATACCGAGGCCGAGCGTCTTCGTCGCGCCGAACGTTGGCTTCGCGATTTCGCCCGTTGGTTCGACCGTATCGGCGGCACGGATATGCCCATGCCGGCCGATCCCTCTATTCTCTGGACTGTCTTCAAACAGGATTTTGACAAGCGGGCAGGCCAAGTTTTTATCGCGATGTCTTTCCGCGATACCAGAACTCTGGAGAGTGTTTACAAAGCCATTGAGGAAGCCATCGATCAGTTCAACGCCGCACATCCGAACGCTCAACTGATACCAAAACGCATCGACAAACAGCAAGGGGAAAGTTTCAATATCCCGGCGCGAGTCTTCCAAGAAATTGACCAAAGCCGTCTGGTTATAGCCGATTTGACCGACGAAAAACAAAATGTCTATTGCGAAATTGGGTATGCAAAAGCCAAGGCAATTCCGTTTTTCCTAACGTTCCACAAAAAAGAAGAAGCAAAGACAGCAGGTCAGAAGACCGATACTCCCAATAAAGTCCATCTCGACCTGGCTCCCTACCGTTACATAGAATACGACAACCCGCTCGACTTGCGGGACCGTTTAAAGAATGAACTGGATGCTTGGTTTGAGAATACATAGAAAAAATTTCAGACAGGTTTCAACGTCTAACTTTACTGGTCACGCGCCGAATATCACCAAAACCGACCTACCATGATAGGACCGATGCTGGATTCATGATCCATGACGCAGGATAGATAACGGCAACGACGTTTGACAACTAGACTTATATATGCCTTAGAACAAAATCCGCCCTGCCATAAAATGTTATTTCGACATTTCATTAGCTATTTGTGGCAATCTTTGTTTCCTCAATTTCATGTATACTTTTATGAAGTTGACTTTGGCGCAAAATTTAGTATAATTGTCCTACAAGGAAGGATTGATGAAAAGCAAATATAAAGGTCAACTTGTTTTCCAGTATGTAGATAAAATATCACGTCAACTTCTGGAAAAATACCGGGAAATAATAAGGGATATTGCTCGTGGGAAGCATGGTATTTATGCTCTTTATAAAGATGAAAAAATTTACTATGTAGGATTAGCTTCAAATCTACGTCAGCGACTTAGACATCACTTACGTGATCGTCATATGAAAACTTGGAATAAATTCAGTATATACCTGACTACATCAAGTGAAAATTTAAAGGATCTCGAATCTCTGTTCCTACGTATTTTTAAGCCTATAGGGAATAATAAGGTTGGTAAATTCCTAAAGGCAAAGAATTTAAAAAGGTCTATAAATGCAAAAATTCGTGAATTACAGGTTGTTGAAAGAAAAACACTTATGGGTGAATATATCGTAGGAGAACATTCAAAAAGATGCTATCAAGAACAAAATAGCGGAGGAAATAAAATTGCCGTTCTTGCGCGATATAGTAAAAAGAAATTTCGTATCCGAATGATTTACAAAGGGAAAATATATATTGCACATGTTCGAAAAGATGGAATAATTAGTTTTGATGCAAACTCAGCTGCTTTCATCCGCCTTAAAGGTAAATTGTTCAAATCACCATCTGGTGCCGGGAAAGCTCTTACGGAAAGGACCTGTGATGGCTGGAGGCGGTGGAAATATGAACGCTCACCTGGGGAATGGGTGTTACTTGATGAACTAAGGAAGAAGTGAGATGAAGGTAGAACCTCATGATGCTGAGTCACTCACTGTCACCGGTCTGGTCCTAGACCGTTCTCAAGGAATAGCTAATGGGTGATGGATATTTCTATACATTAAGTGCAATCGCACAATCATTTGCTGCAATAATTGCTTTAAACAGTATATTTGTTATCTATAAAATGCAGTTATTAAATAACCGAAGTAATGATTTATTGACACAATTAAGAATGCTTAGGTTTAAAGAATTTGGTGGTAGTAGTGGATTCAAAACTGACCGAGATCGAGCTAAAGATTGGATAAATAGTATTACGAATCAAGATCTTCTTAAATGGGCTGAAGCCTATGTTGGTGATAGTGAAATCGTAGCCCAGAATGTGAGCATTATGAAAGAATATATAGGTAATAATAATTCAATAAAAAAAATAATGGAATTATTTAAGACTTCTTTGATTCTTAATGGAATTATTATTGCTATATGCTTTATTTTATTATCATTGAAAGAAAAATTATTATGTTTGACTAAACATATAGAATTTATTTTATGTGTTGTCGTTTTATTTAGTTTAATCGGATTGTTTGTAACAATATATTCTGTTTTTAAAATAATTTTTACAAACGGACAATGAATTTCTCCAACAGAAAAACTCAAAGGGAAAAAAGTAGTACAACTTGGAAGGTATTTTTACCAGGGATAATATAGATGAAAAAATACATAAAACATCTAATATTGAAAATAGTCCAGGCATCAAAGTCATATGAATCTCATTGATAAAAAATATCTAACCCTACAATTTAGAAATAGAATCTACGAAAAAAACGGCACTGAATTTCAAAGTTTTTTTGAGAATATTATGGAAAAAGTCTTTCATGATTATCAAAAAATTCAACCATATGGTAAAGAAGGAGACAGCGGTAATGATGGATATATAAAAAGCTTCGGTGTATACTATCAAGTATATGCTCCTAATGAACCCAGGGTAAGTAAAGCACATGCAGCATCTAAATTAAAGATTGATTTTCAAAAACTCAAGGCTATCTGGGATGAAATATCAGAAATAAAAGAATATTATTTTGTATTTAATGATAAGTATACTGGTTCAGCTAAAAATATAGAGGCAGCGATTGCGGAATTAGAAAGAGAGAATCCAAACATAAAATTTGATATATTTTTGGCAAAAAATCTGCAGGAAGTCTTTTTTACATTAAATGAAGCAGATATTTCAGATCTTGGTTTCGATGTTGATTTAACTAAAGCCGTAAAAAATGCATATGAATATTTAGCAAAAGTTGAAATCGAATTGGATAGGGAAAATGCGGAATTCGCACATAGAATCCTTGAGAGTATAAAGGATATTATAAATGATCTTGATAGTGAAAATCTAAAATTAGAATACGATATACTAGAATGTAGGTGCTTGCAAAAACTTGAAAGCATAAATGAAGCCAAATCTAAGTATGATAATATTATAAGTCGATATCCCGAAGATCCACGTGCATTATTATATAAAGCTGAAATATGTCTTGGGAATAATGATTTTGATGAAAATGAACAACTGTTACAGCGTGCCCAACAAATTGACGCAAATCATTGGTTACTCAAATTCGAAAAATTGTTAAGAATATATTACTTAAAAGAAAGTATTAATTTAACAAATATTGATGAAAAGCAATTTTCTGATGATTTAAAAATAAAATCTGGTTTTTATCGTTTGTATGCTCATTTTCTAAGTGAGGTCGGTAATACTATAATGGCGGATAGTTTTATTGAAAGAGCGATCAATCTTAATCCCGATAAATTAAATAATTATATTACAAAATTATCAATAATTGAAAGAAAAATATATTTAGGACAGGATCATCCTACACCCGATAAATCAGCTTTGTTATTAAAAGAAATTGATGTAATTGAAGGAAAAATTACTATATTTGGTGGAACTGGACCAAGGAATAGAGTTGTTTTGAATATGAAAAAATTAAATATATTTCGTTTAAATGAAGATTATGATAGTTTCATTACACTAACAAAAGAAACTATTGATTTAATACATGTCTGTTACCTTAATAATCAAATTGATCAAATTTTAGTAGGATTACTATCTTTTGTCTTATTGCCTGATGATGATTACGAGCAATTGCTTAACTATATTGAAAAATCGCAATATGGTATCTCCGAAGATTTGATAAAAATTATCATTTTGCAGTTTAATGGTAGCAATAACCGCGTTAATATCGGTAAAGCTTTTTTTGCAAGAACAAATAAACAAAAATATGTAGATTTCATCAATTATTTGGAAACAAAAAATTATGATAATACACTTAAATTCCTAAGGAATGATCATGAATTTGCCATCTCTATTGCTGGTGCATTAACAAGCTTTCCTGAACTTAGAAAAAAGATTGCTGATTCGCTTACTGAAAAATTTTTAAAGCAAAAAGAAAAAATATTTCTATCAATATTTATAGATGAAAACAACTTAGAGGAAGCATTTAAGATAATACAAAGAATGGATTTATCTGAATTGAGTTATTTAGAGTGTAAACAAATATTGGATGTTGTATTAAAAAAACAGGCCTGGGATTATTCAATAGTGATTTTAGATAAATTAATTAAACATGAGAAGGATAAGAGAATTTCTTTACGGCTAAATTTATATTTGTTTAATGCTTTATTTCATCTTGGGAATTATCCGGGAGTAATAAAAATTGGAGGTGGTTTATTGGAACATGAATTTAATGGAGCGGATTTAGATTTAAAGCATAAAGAAATGCTTCTTGCACAAACTATTACTGCCTACATGATGAGAAGTGAATTTGTGCTAGCAAAACAACTTTTTGATAAATATCCTTTAAGAGATTCATCTTTTGATTTTAAAGTTCGCATAGAGGCGGAAATCTACATCAGAAATAATGATCCTCAGAAGGCTTTCATATCTCTAATCGAAGGCGTTAAAATCAAGAAAGTTTTAGCAGCTGCCGAATATGCCACATTATACCCACTTGTTGTTATTAAAATCGGTAATTTATTAAAATTTGACATGGTTACGCTAAATATAATAAAAGAGAATTCTTTCGTTAAATTAAAAAGTAAAACTAAATGGTATTTCATTGGCAATGATAATGAGCTTGATGCACTTAAGATCTCTAAGGAGACTGAGCTATATAGTCTTTTTATAAACAAAAAAATAACCGATAAAATTATTATTGAAAATACATATGCAATGCAAAAAATTGATGATTCAATTGAATTTATTTATTCAATTGAACAATATATATTTTGGAAAATACAACAGAATTTCCATGAATTAAGTGAAGAAAATATAATTGATGGTGTTCAAGTAATCGCCGTACCTAAAAAAGAAGGAATAATTGATACAAAGAACTTATTATCTTTTCTTGAAAATCTGCATGAAAAAAGAAAACCATTTATCGAAATGTATAAAAATAATCCCATGCCGTTTGCGATGCTTGCAGCATATGAGGGTGGATTATTGAAAGCCATTGGATGCGTTCTAGACGAAAATGCGGGATATATTAATTTCAGCACGGGCGTTGAAGACGAACTAAATAAACAAAAAAGAAATGCGGAAAATGTGGTTAATAATAAACTGCCATTTTATATTGATGGTACGTCTGCATTTATATTATCAGAAATGAAATATTTTTCTAAAATTGGCAATTATATACCAAATCTTAAAGTACCTCAATCTGTGATTAATTTATTAAACAAAATTGTTTTAGATTTGCAAAATATTCCAGGACGGGTTGGCTATATGAAATACGCGCAGGGTGGTATATCTTTTTTATCAATTGAAAAAAGCAAAAGCGATTTAATAAAGTCAAATCTTTCTAAAAGCATAAAGTATCTAGAGTCAAGATCTGATAATATTATTACTCTTTCTGACGCGAATAAAGCAGATTGTTTTTCAGAAAAGAAAATCCCACCTGAATTGTGTGATGCATGTATTTTAGCACAAAAAGAGGGGATCTATATGTTAACGGAGGATTTTCGCTATCTACAAATGAATGAATTGCAAACAAGCAAAAAAGCGCCTGAATATTTTTCTTCTTTAATTTTACTAAGAATTCTATACGAACAGAAAAAGATAGATTTTGAAGACTATTTAGACTTTTTCGGATATTTATCTTCTTACCGTTTTAGATTCATGCAATTGAGTACTGATGATGTAATAAAAGCTGTGTTTGGAGATACGAGTATAAAAACAGTAAAACCCGAGAACATTCGAAAATTTAATTTTCCACTAACACTTTCTGAAGAATATGGTGTCTCTTTCCAGGCTGCTCTATCTGTAATTGTTCAATTTTTGCTATATATATTAACAAATGATATTATTTTACCTGAACATATAGATAAACTATTTATAGAAATTATAGAATCATTTCCGTCACAGATGGATAAAAATGATCTTGGTCAAATTCTTCATAATATATGTGTGCTAGCGATAGAGGAAAATAAATCTAAATTTATTATTTTTCCTAAAAATAAAATCACTAAAGAAAAATTGGAAAGGTTAAAAAAGATTATAAATATATATCAATTTAAGAGACGATTATGGATACCCAATAACTAACTGGGAACAAAGCAAGAATTGGGGGTCAACCCTCGAAATTCGAAATCATATAAAGATGCTATTTGCAGCCGTCTAAGGTAATGAGTAATTGACAAAGTCTAAACTTTGGCTAAAATTTACAGTAGATTAATTTTTAGTATTATAGCTATTTATAAAAAAGGGAGGAATCATGCATAAATTGATAGGAGTAAGTATAGCAGTCATATTGTTTATCTACCCATTATTAGGGATGGGTGAAACAATAACCGCTGATGTGACAGGTGACGGTGTCGACGATGAAATCAAGATCGGCGAGCAGAGTGTTGTAGTAGAGGACGGACAATCCAGTAAAAAATACATTGTAATTTCAGGCGAAGAGATGCTGAATGGAGCATCGGTAAATGATTATTCGGTAAAAAGAAAAGGTAAAGAAATAGCAATTGAAATAGTCACTGGTCCAGAATCATTTACGGAAATATATGCATTTAAGAATTCAAAATTCTTTAATATATCCGGGAGATTGCCTGGAGAGGTGATAGTAACAGACGATGGTGAATTAGTAGGACATACAAGATATTTTTTCGAAGCTGGAGGATGGATCCCACTGCCATGGCCTCTTCAGGAGGTTGGTGATAGTATTGTGGCTTTGGTTTCAAAAAAGGAAACTGAAAAAACAATATCTGTTGATGCTAATTCTTCCAAAGATATATTAATTGAATGTACGAAGAATAGCGATATAGTAATAGGAGCCGTAGTGGCAGATAAGGATGTCATTTTGGGAGTTTATGATGGTGCGGGGAATGAGGATATGCGCACGACAATTGATGCTGAAAATCCTTTTATTTTTTATGATTTCGGCACAAAAAAAGAAACAAAGACGCTTACGATCGATAATTCATATTCAATCATGACACCTAAAACAGTGACGTATGTTATTATTCAGTACTAGGTGGTTTTAAGAGTAATCGCAAAAGAGGTGAATTATGATAGTAAAATGCCCTAAATGCACAAAATTACAAGAAGTGCCAAATGAGAAGTTAGGAAAAAAGGAAGTATGTGAACATTGCGAACATATCTTTGTGGTTGATGATTCAGTAATTTATAAAGAACCACAACCCAAAACAACCACTCAAGCGCCTCAGCCAGCTGGAGAAAAAAAAGTTGAAAAAGTGGATCAATCCGTTCATCCTTCTACGCCTAAAAAACAAGGCAAAAATATTCTGCGGGTTATACTGATTATATTAGTAATAATTATTGGTATACCGACAGCCATATTTGTTGTGAGAAGTTGTAGTCAAAGCATGCGGGAAGCTGGAATTGGGGGTATTTTACCCCCGGAGACTCACCAGTTGGTTTCTCAGACAATAAATGTCCCAGCGGATAATTTCTGGTTCAAAACGTTTTCTTGCCCAAACAATGCACAATTAAAAGGAACAGTTAGAGTCGAGAGCAAAGATGTCAATGTCTGGTTAATTGAAGGGCAAAATAATTTTAATTTATTTAAACAAAAAAAGGAATTCTACTACATGTCATCGGTATCGGGAGAAAGGGTATCACAACTAGACATTGACTGCACCTTGAATGAGGGAAATTACTATTTTATAGTCGACAACATTTATTCCATTTTCACGTCGAAGACCGTTACAATTGATCTGTCTTTAATTTATTAGATAGAAAAAAGAGAATAAGACAAATTCCACCCTGCTATAAAATGGAAAAAGAGTTGAATAATCTTTTTAATTCATTGATGCAGAATGTATTTAAAGGAGAGATAAAATAATGAAAAATCTCTATTTGGATACATCGGCGATAATTAACCTTGCTAGACACACAAATGAATGGAAAAGTGTTGATGATATATTGCGCAATGGATATCATGCGCTATCTTTGTCTATAACACACTTGTTGGAATTTTCAAAGGGGAGAAAGACAAATGATTATACAGCTTTTTATTTAGACACATTACCAAATGTTAATTGGGTTATGCCTCCCTGGTTGATCTGGAAAGAAGAGGTCAGTAATGCATTGAATTATGTTTTAAGTAGAAATACCATTGCATTCAACTATAAATATGATACACTTTTTAAAATGTTAATAAGAACCGACAATAAATATAAAAAATTGGAGCATTATATAAGACAGCCTATAAAAATATCAGATTCTATTGATTTTTTCAAACAGGATGATCTGTTTAAGGAAAATGAGCAAATTTGTAAATATTGTACTGAACAGGTTCAAAGCATAAGAGAAAATGCAACAATATGGAAAAATTGGGAAATGGTATTGAGAAGAAAAATACATGATAATTGGCCTAACGCAACGCAATCTGGTCTAAATATCCCTTTCGATAATTCATACTTAGATAAAATATTAAAAATAGCCGGTAAGAATTCCGGACTGTCCTGATAAAGAAACTTTTGGGTCTATTTTCTCCCGATATTTCAATGCTTATTTTTCAAGTCACGTATTATCGTAAAAATTGGAAACTTTTGACTTGAATTGAATTATTTATTGTATATTATTGGTTTAAAGGACATAGGATAAATCATGGTCTGGCGACCTAGGGTTTGCGGCGAAGAATTGTATCATCATATCTATGCGTGGGGCAATGACCGCCATCCGGTATTCAAGAAACCTTCCCATTACCAAAAATATGTCGATCTATTAGCGCGCCATGCTCGTCAGTACCAGACTGACGTACTCGCCTACGCGCTGATGGATTGGCATGTCCATCTGTTCATCTACGATGCCGGTAACAACATCTCCGAATTCATGCAAAGGCTGCATGGTGATTACGCGCAGTATTTTAACCGCACGACGCACCGGGTCGGTCATGTGTTCGGCGAGCGGTTCAACAACAAGATCGTGCAGGCGGATGTGTACGGCATGTGGCTGACCCGTTATATTCACCGACAAGCGCTGGATGCTGGATTAGTTAGTGACCCTAAAGACTATCCCTGGACCAGTTACAGCGTCTATCTGGGTTTGAAAAGAGTCGATTTCATAAAGCCCCAAGCGATTTTAGAACAATTCGGCTCTGGTAATGCAGCGATTGAACAGTACGCAAAATTCGTGCTTGATGGTGATGATGGTCCGATCGACTGGTCAAGCAAAAAAATCAAAATGATCAAAACCAGTGTAATCATAGATGTGATCTGCCGATCATCAAAGATCGACCACCGGGTGTTAATGGAGCCGCAGGGTTGGGCTGAAAAGCGAAAGCGTCGTGAGGCGATTCGTATCATGGTGAAAAAGTACGGTTTAACACCCGCAGTTATTTCCAAAACCTTACACGTATCAATAACGGCAGTGAGGAAAATACTAACAGAAAAATAAAGAGAGTGTTTCCAGTAAAAATCGAAATCTTGACTTTTTGAAAAAAGTCGATAAAATGTTTCAAGTTTATTACGGAATTTATCCAAACAGGAGAATAAAGTGAAAATGAGTTTTTCAGAAATATGCCGGTGGGCTAAAACCGCCGCCCTCGTGATCAACGACGCCGATGATTCGCCGCAAGCCGAAACGGAATTCTATCGATTAGCCCGCGGCAGCGGATTGGGAGCAAGATGGCTCACGTATTACACCAACGCATACGAGGCAGCCGGTGAATCGGGGATTAGGAACGAAACTGACCTGCCATATTTTTTATAGTGCTATAAAAGGTTTGTCAATATAAATTAGTTCTTTCTAAATCACCCCCTTTGATATGATTAAGTGCTCCTGATAATGCCAGTCGGGTAGAACCAGACTGCTATTCGTCCATTATAGGA
>Ga0299912_10000415_pt1 | contig 36979 bp, 38 predicted proteins | sample RVTome_2_FD_207667 | JGI IMG/M metagenome (GOLD analysis project Ga0299912, IMG submission 207667) | Soil microbial communities from uranium-contaminated site in the Upper Colorado River Basin, Wyoming, United States - RVT95D214 (version 2) ... | reverse complement strand
AGCTGTTAACAGCCTCAACGAACGAAACAAAAACATCGTGCACGACATCTTCCGCTGCGCTTGCGTCATTTAGCAAAGCCATTGCCAGAAGCAGCAAATCGCGTTTATACTTTTCATATATCCGCGAAAGAGCCTGTTTGCTCCCGCGTTTACATCGAAGAACAAGGAGTTTGTCTTCCATAAAGCCGGCCAAAACCCCCACAGCAAACCTCTGTCACCAATATAACAATTAACGGCCTCATTTGGGTCTAACGAAAATGGCTTTTCTCGAAAGTTTTCCACGCCCAAAAAGCTCCCTTCTGCTGCCGGTGCATAAAAAAGGCCGACCCCCGATAGCCGAGTTCGGAGGCCGGCCTTTTTGTTCGTCTCTATACGGTCCCTATTTTAACAGGGCCTTTTCAAGCTCAGACAATTCCTCAGCAGTAACGTCTGCGGCGGTTAAATCGCCAAAGATCACTCGGTATTGATTGTCCGAAATCTTCCACCTCAGCAATACCGAGCCAACCTCACCGGGACTTACTTTTTCGCCATAGTAGGCAGGCTCCTTTTTGTCCTGCATAAGCGTCATATAAAACATGCCAATCGACTGAACCGGCTTCATCATATCCACTAGTTTCTTTGCTTTCTCATCTTCCGACTGGGCTTGTTTGAACGCCTGCCTTAACTGCTCAGAAGCCGGGCTTTGACTATCCTTGAGTTTGCCCACCAACTCCTGGCTCAACTCCTGCATAAGAGTCAGAAGACTAAGGTTTTTCGGATATTTGCCCGTAAGTTCGGCAAACATTCTCAAGCCTTCGATAGCAGCTTCCTCATTCATTTCGGGCATTTTCATGCCGCCGGCTGGAAAGGCCGTGAAATCTTCTGGTATAACAGGCTTAAATGCATCCGGACTTGCCTGAATATTCCACTGGTAATCATAAACAATACCGTGCATCTGCATCTGTTCGTTTACCTGAATATCCATCTGCTGGCGCACGGGCAGCCATGTTGCAGCATCCACCCACAGTGTCAGTTTAACATGCTGTGCCATACCTGCCATAACTCTGGGATCGGTCGTCTCAAAACCCTGAACTTCAATACCATCAATCTTTGACCGGCCCAGCTCAATGTAATTACAGCTCATGATTTGTTTGACCATTTCTCTGGGCTCGTTATTCTGCTTTTTCATCCGGGCAAGAAGGTCCTCAGTGAATTCCATACGAATGTACTTTTTCTGCGCAGGCAGGACCATAACCATGACCTTGTCATTGGGAATCATGTACATCTGTTGGATCGTTTTTTCGCCGCTGTTGGCATCGACCATAGTCATTTCCATTTTCATGCCATACTCATTTGAAATGGTTGCGGTACCTTCCATTTCCATTTCTCTGGCTGGCATACCGGGCATCACCGTCCCTGTCGTGCTCATTTTCGTTTTGTACATGTATGCCTGGGCCTGCTCAATTCGCTCCAGGACATCGGCCAGGGCGACACTTGTCACGTTAACTGGACCGATGAGCTGGGTTACCCCGACAATCACTGCAACAATTATCACCGCCGCCACCGCTAATTTTGTAATTGGGCTTTTCATGATTATACTCCTTATATTCGGCGCAGCCGCGCCTGTTTTCTCTTTTTCAGATTCATCCAGCGTCTGCAAGACATTGCCGAGAATCCTCTGGTGCGTTTCGGTATTTGCCTGATAACGCAGTTTCTTAATCAGCTTCTCTATGCTTTCTGCCGGGCTCATTTTTCTACCTCGCCGTTCAGGATCGACCGCAGTTTATCCAATCCGTATCGGTACCGGCTTTGGACTGTCTTGACTGAAACATTCTGCAACCTGGCTATTTGTCGAAATCTCAAAGCACTATGCAGATGCAGCACAACTACCTCCCGCTGTTCATAAGGAAGTCGAGTCATTGCACAACCTAATTTCTCCAATTCTTCGCTGCGTATCACCAGCTGAACCGGGCTTTGCGGCTCTGGCGCTATTCGCTCTGTTTCACCCCGCCGTACGGTCTGGCGCCGTTTGTTGTCGCGAATGTAGTCGCGTGCTCGATTGGCTACACAGGTTGCCAGATAGCCCTTTAGGCTTCCAGTCAGGTAAAACTTGTCCGCGGACTTTACGAAGCTGATGAACACATCCTGCACTACATCTTCGGCACTACTGCCGTCCGCCAGCAGGTTTGCTGCCAACGTTAGCAGATCGTTGACGTACTTTTCGTAGATACGGCAGAATGCATCTTGGCTGCCGGTCTTGAATTTCCACAATAGCAGTCTATCCTGAAACATTGAGCCTTGTTTGCCTAATATCCGAACAATCGATTGTCACTAATATAACGCTCAACGCATATATTTTACTCTAACCGGTATCCACTTTTTTTGGCTTGGTCTCGGTTTATCGCCTTAAATGCTCGATTTCTTGCCAAATTCGTCCAAAAAAGAAAAGGCCGGGCAGAAGCCCGGCCTTTGTCACAAATATCAGACTTATCCGCAAATTACTTGGGCAGATTCTCCGGCGCGACATCCTTGACGCTCAAGTCGCCGTAGATTACGCGGCAAGTTGCGGAGCTTTTCGGCTGATACCAGAATATGGCTTTATCGGCTTCGCCGAGCTTTGCGCCCTTTCCGGCATAGTGCCATTGGCCTTCGCCCTTGAAGAAGCGGATAAACAGCAGATGTCGGCCAAGTTTCATTCCCAGGTCTGCTTGTTCTTTTTCGGATAGCCCAAGCTCTCCCAGCTTCTTGCCGATAGCAGGAGCTTCCTTGATGTAGTCTTCGACTGCTACACTATCGGGAAATTGGCCGTTGCCAAGTACCTCAGCCCGAACGCGCAGGCCCTCGATGAAGTCCTGCTCCGTAGAACCTTGCAGGTCAATTTCCGTCTGCTGCAATTTATATCCTTCGGGAACATCCATGCTGAATAGTGATTTTTCCATCGGCACGTCAAACTGGATGTTTTTGCAGATGACGTTCATCTGGCCCTCATTCTGTTCAATCCGCACAGGCAGGGCCGTTTTGGCGTCGGCCCAGATTGTAATCTCAGCTTTGGGATGCTTGGCAAGAAAACCGACCAGTTTCTGACCAGAAATATCCTGCCGCCCAAGCTTCTCGACCGTGAATTCAGGATCTTCCTGTAATTTAGCGATTACATTTCTCAATCTCTCCATATAGTTTGGTATCGACGGCAGGCCTTTCAGATCAATATACACCGCCTCTTTCGTGGGAGCGATAAGCACCAGAATCTTGCCCGATCCCAGGTCTATGATGCTGACCACGTCCGGGGCGTTTGACAGAGTTCTTCTGATCCGTGAGCCCATCACCATATCGTGAATGACCGGCCCGCCCGCCTCTTCTTCTCCGACGATAATGTCGAATATCGCAGTCTGGGCGTTGAGTATGGGCCGAATCACCTGAGCAAAAGTTGGCGTTCCACCGCCAAATTGCTGAAGGGCTATGACAGCCGCTACAATTATCACTGCCGCGGCTGCGAGTTTTGTTATTCTGCTTCTCATAATAGTTCTCCATATTGAAGCTGGTTTGCTCTGCTTGGGCAGGCAGCAGCTTTCTATAGCTTCCAGGACGCGCTGCTGCCTGTTTCTCATGTCAGCGTTAATATTTGTGAATAGCTTACTCAGTAACAGATCTTCTTCATTCAACTGATGCGCATAGTCCCTGCAGGTGGGGCATTGCCTTAGGTGCTGGTTTAATATCAGGGCGTTTTCTTGCGACAATGTCTCCGTGACCATGTCGGCGATGTAGTCTCTCATTTTCTCACAGGCGTTATTCATCTTGCAATCTTCCTGTTAGCAACTCGTGCAGTTGTTGCCTCGCCGTTCTGATTCTTTGACAAGCTCCGGAGTGCGAGATGTTTAGCCTTTCACCTATAGTTTTGGCGTTTTTGTTGTCAAAGTAATACATCACCAGAGGTATCCTCAGCTCCTTGGGCAATCGCCTGATAGCCCAATGTACATCGTGATTCTCATTCGCTGTTTGTCGAGGCTGAGCCAGATGTTCAGCAGTGGCAAGTTTGACACGTTTACGTCTGCGAAGAAGGTCGATACAGAGGTTTGCGGCTATCCGCAGGACCCATTGCCCGAACTGTTCACTTTCCCGAAGCTCTGCTATCTTCAACAGACCTTTGAGCATAGCATCCTGAGCGATGTCTTCGGCGTCGTGAACATCCGCGAGGATGCCAAGACACATTGCGAAAACGTGCCTGTAATGGCGCTCGACAAGTATCGCATACGCGCTCTTGTCGCCTTGACACGAGGCGACAACCAGGATTTCATCTGAACGATCGTCCACAATGAGCACCTTTATCCGTTACCATTATAAAGACGAACATCAAAAGCCCCAGATGCAAAAAAATTGCTGTATTTTGTCCCCATCGTTAAGCATATAAAGTAAAAAGCCGTCGCTGGAACCGGCGACGGCTAAACGTGGACAAAGTTCTAAAGTTACTTCGGCAAATCGCCAGGTGCGACATCCTTGACACTCAAGTCGCCATAGATGACACGGTAGGTCTGCGAACCTTTCGGCTGATACCAGAATATGGCTTTATCGGCTTCGCCGAGCTTTACGCCGCTTCCAGCATAGTGCCAAGTGACCCCCGTCGGGTCAAGCTGTTGAAAGAACACAAATCCTCTTCCCATAGCCATGCCAAGCTGCGTTTTCTCTTCGTCGGAAATATTCAACTGACCTATTTTTTCTCCCATCTGAGGCGTCAGGCTCATTAAATCTCCGACAGTCAAGCTCTGGGGGAAGCTGCCGCCAAGCAGATGCTCCGCCCAAAGTCGAAGGACCGTTATAAAATCCTGCTCGGTGAACTGAGTCATATCGAACTGTTTGTCGCTGAGCGTATAGCCAGCGGGGGGTTCCATGCTGACAAGCGTCTCATCTACCGGCACATCGAACTTAATGTTCTTGATAATGTAAAGTGTCTGTCCCAGCAGCATCTCGATGCGTATCGGCGTAGCCTTCCTGGAATCAGCCCAGATGGTGATTTGTTCATTATGGCCACGAACCAGGAATCCGATAGCTTTTCGGCCGTCAATCTCCCGCTGCCCAAGCTCCTGGACCGGTATATCGGGCCGGTCTTTCACCCTGATAACGGCATTACGGACAAATTCTATAAGGTTTCTGGTTCCTTCCCGAAGCGGCCCCTGTATGTCAACGTATGCTGCACCCTTGCTCGGCGGGTCCAGCGTGAGCATCTTGCCCTTATCGAGGTCGATTACCATGATGGTGTCCATGTTCGAGATTGTCCTTCTGATTCTCGAACCGACGACTATATCGTGCATAACCGGCCCGGTTTCTTCGCTTCCCACGACGAAGTCAAGAACTACAGTACGGGCTTTGAGAATAGGCTCAATGACATCGGCAAAGGTTAAAGTTGCTCGGAATGGGTTAAACAAGTGCAGTCCAAACACCGTCGCTACAATTATCGCTGCTGCGGCAGCAAATCTCGTTATCCTACTTTTCATAATTATTCTCCTTATCTTGAGGCTTGCGCCAATTTTGCTGGCGGTTTTGAGCCTGACGTTCTGCTCTCTAATGATTCGCTCCAGCACCACATCTTCAAGATTTGTCTGTGCGAGGTTTTTGCCATTATTAACCAGCCGGCTGCAAAGATTGCTTGTCTCTTTCAACTCTGCCCGGCACACGGCACAATCCCTCAGATGCTGGGCGACTGACCGTTTCTCGGTCTCATCCAGAAGGCCTTCGATATAGGCAACCAACAGTTCTTTGTATTCTGCGCAGTTCATCTTTACACCTCATAAACTTCGCTACGCTCATGCTGCTGCAGCGATTCGCGAAGCATGGCATAGGCCCGTGACAGAGTTTTTGTGACTGTACCCAAAGGCATATCGAGCTTGGCAGCAATTTGATTGCATGAGTGACCACCGTAGTACCGCAGCAAAATGACTTGTCTATATGCCTCAGGCAGATCGCCAATTGCCGATTCGAGAGCGTAATCCTGCGAGAGTTCAGGGCTGGGCGCTTCTTCTGAGAACGAGCGGATTGCCTCTCGTTGCCTGCGGAGCTGTTCACGTCTGTGGTGTTCCTTTGCCACCCGATCAGCAATGCCAAGCAGCCAGGAAAAGAATGACTCAGGTTTCTTCACCCTGTCTAATCCAAAATACGCCCGCACGAAACTTTCTTGTGCTGCCTCTTCAGCCTTGTCCTTGTTACCTAATTTTCCCGCCAGGTGGGCTAACAAAACGCTCTGGTAGGAGCGCACAAGATAGCGAAAATCATCAGGATGGCCATCCAGGCAACGTTCAACATAGTATTGGTCGGTTTCAGGCATCTTCAGCACCTCAACAACTCGTCAGAATTCATGCTCTCAGTATATAGTGCGGAATCGAGCACGTTTGCGACAAAAAAGTGAAAAAGTAGTAGAGCAACGAAGAGAAACCACAGATTGCGGTCCAGAAGCCCACCAAAAAAGCCGAGTGAGCGGCTCGGCTTCATCTATTCAGCAGTATTCGCCGATCGCAGTTGAAGCACCTACTGGACGGCTTTGCCGTAGACTTCGACTTCAATATAGTGATTCAAATCGTCGATGTTATTGCCGTTGCTCTGCAGGCGGACGTATCGGGCACGAGTGCCTTTGGCATCGATGAGTTTGCCCTCGTTAGTCTCAGTGTAGTGCATGTCATTTCCGACGCCTAGACCGGCAGAATTGTCAATATCGTTGTTGAATAGAGTCCTGACGTTCATGATGAAGTCGCGGTCGTCGGCAACCTGTACTACCACGTCAGAATAGATCCGGGCCTGCTTATGGTAGTGCCATACCACAATAGCATAAACCTCATATTCATCCTGAAGATCAATAGTGACGTGCTGAAGAAATGGGCCTAACTCCACGTAGCTGCCGTCGGCTGCTTCCTTGTCGCCGTCGGTAATCATCGCAATTTCGCCAATGATTGGAAATTCATCAGCGGAGGTGACTGGCTTACCCAGAGCAACAGTTTTCGTGCCAACAGGAGCCAAAAATGGCGGGCGCGGCCTGCCAAGAGGCTTTTCCAGATTTGGCACACGTCTATCCTCCGGTGTGCCCTCGAACATGGGCCGGGGCAGCTTGATGTCGATGGGCGTCATCTCCGCTTTCGCGGGGACAAGCTTGCCCCTGTGGAAGCAGGGGTCGCGGCGAACAAGGTGATTCATCACTAACAATATAATACCAATGACGGCAGCCGAAATAGCTGATTTTGCAACTGTACGCTTCATCCTACGTAATAAGACGTGCATGGTCGCTGGTTTGGTATCGAAGATTTGGGGTATGGCGTACGGGCAGTCGATGTGGAATAAATCCTTGACAGGCAGCCGCGTTGTCAATAAAGTAACGCTCTGGTCTGGGCTAAGCCAACGGTTGGGGCGAGACTAAACAGACGAAAAACCGCGTTTACAGTACTGAAAAGAAGGAGATATGTAAAATGGCAACAAAGGTTGCGATTAATGGGTTCGGCCGAATTGGTAGAGCGGTGGCAAGAATTATTACGCAAAGGCAGGGCGATCTGGATGTGGTGGCTGTCAACGACCTTTCCGATGCCAAGAGTCTTGCGCATCTGTTCAAGTACGATACCGTGATGGGCAAATGGAATGGCACAGTCGAGGCGAAGGGCAATTCGCTGATTATTAACGGCAAGACGATTGAGGTGCTTGCGGTAAAGGCGCCGGCGGAGCTGCCGTGGAAAAATATGGGAGTCGATGTTGTTGTCGAGTCAACGGGAGTGTTTACGTCGGCTGAGTCACCCAAAGGCGGATACGCCGACCACATCAAGGCGGGCGCCAAGAAGGTGGTTTTGACCGTGCCGGCCAAAGATAAGATCGAGGCGACCATCGTTATGGGCGTCAATGACAAGAAACTGACAAAGAAAATCAATTGCGTCTCGAATGCAAGCTGCACGACAAATTGCCTTGCGCCGATGGCAAAAGTATTAAGTGACACGTTTGGCATTGAGCGAGGGCTTATGACGACCGTTCACGCTTATACCAACGACCAGAGAGTAGCAGACATGATACACAAAGATTTACGCCGGGCACGCGCAGCAGCGATGAACATTATCCCAACGACCACCGGTGCAGCCAGAGCCATCGGCGAGGTCGTTCCGGAGCTTGCAGGCAAGCTCGATGGTTTTGCTTTAAGAGTGCCGGTTGTCGTTGGCAGCGTCGTTGACCTGGTGGTCAACGTTCAAAAGGATGTTACGGTTGGGGCGGTTAATGAGGCGATGAAAAAGGCAGCGTCCGGGCCGATGAAAGGCATTTTGGTTTATTGCGATGAGCCGATTGTCAGCAGCGACATTATCAACAATCCCGCTTCGTGCATCTTCGATTCGCTGTGCACAATGGTAATCGGCAAAACAGTTAAGGCTATCGGCTGGTATGACAACGAGTGGGGCTATTCAAACCGCACTGTGGATATTATGGAGAGAATGGCAAAGCTGCTGTAAGAAGCTCGCCGTCAGTTAACGGATTGCGTTGGGGTAGACAAAAACATGGCAAAAAAAACCGTTGCGGATATTGAAGTTAAGGGCAAAAAAGTCCTGATGCGATGTGACTTTAATGTGCCTTTGGATGATGCCGGCAATATCACCAGCGATGACCGAATCGTCAAGGCGCTGCCGACAATAAAGAACATTCTGGATAGAGGCGGTGCACTTATTCTAATGAGCCATCTTGGCAGGCCCGAGGGCGAGCGTGACGATAAGTACAGCCTTGCTCCGGTGGCAAAACGCCTATCGGAGCTACTGGGCAAAAAGGTCTCCTTTACCAATGATTGTATTGGTCCGGAGGTTAAAACGCAGGCAAAAGCACTCAAAGCCGGCGATTGTATGCTGTTGGAGAATGTTCGGTTTCATAGGGAAGAAGTTATAAAGGATAAGGCGGCGAAAGAGGATAAGGACCTTCGGGCTGCCAAGGATAATTTCGCAAAGCATCTTGCTGAGCTGGCAGATGTTTATGTTGACGACGCCTTCGGCACCGCCCACAGGGACAACGCCTCAATGTATACCGTGCCGCTGATGATGAAAGGCAAGCCCAGAGTCATTGGCTTCTTGATGGAAAAGGAACTGAAGTTTCTGGGAGAAACCCTTGATAACCCGCAAAGACCGTTTGTTGCCATACTGGGCGGAGCAAAAGTTTCCGACAAGATAGGTGTGATTGAAAACCTGCTGGACAAAGTTGACAGCATACTGATCGGTGGTGCAATGGCCTACACATTTTTCAAGGCCGAAGGGCGAGCGATCGGCAAGAGCTTGTGCGAAGATGGCTTCCTGGATAAAGCTGCCGCGCTGCAGGACCAGGCCAAAGACATCGGCTGCGAAATGGTTTTGCCGGTTGATACAGTGGTTGCCCGCGAATTCAAAGCGGGAGCCAAGCACAAAGTAGTCACCGGTGACATGGAACGTGACTGGCAGGGTATGGACATCGGTCCAGCTACGAGGAAGCTCTTCGCGCAGAAGCTTCTCGGCGCAAAGACCGTTGTTTGGAATGGTCCAATGGGCGTCTTTGAAATGCCGCCCTTCGATGAAGGGACTAAGGCCGTGGCTCTGGCGGTTGCCGAAGCGACCGACAAGGGCGCCCGCAGCGTAATCGGAGGCGGCGACAGTGCGAGTGCCATCGAAAAACTCGATCTGGTAGATAGAATAAGCCACGTTTCTACCGGCGGAGGGGCGTCACTTGAACTATTAGAGGGCAAGAAATTTAAGTGTATCGAAATCCTCGATGATAAGCAGAGTATTTAGCCGCGGTTTTACCGCCAGTTCGCATAAAATGAAAAGATTGAAGAACAATAAAGGACTGCTGGACAAGAGAAGGTTTGCGGGACTGGAGCAGGAAAAAAAACGATGGCTTCAAAACCTGTCCTGGAAAAAAGCGATCCGCCTGGCGGAAGATATGCTGTCCTGTCCTCTGGTCGATGAATGGCGAGATAACTTTCCGGAGGATAAACCGGTTTGTCTTAAAATGGCCTTAAAGCCAAGACGAAAGCAATGAGCATGGCACTTGTATATGCCTACAAAAAGATTGTAAAATTTTTGAATAAAGGCGAATACAATTACATTATTATCGGTGGAATTGCGGCAAGCACCCTTGGCGAGCCGAGGATCACGGCTGATATCGATGTGGACATTGTGATAAACAAGAATGATGTCCCCGATTTTCTTAATAAGGCGACAAAAGCAGGCTTCAAAGTTCCTGTGAAAAAGTGCATGGAGTCGGTACGGCGAACGGGTGTATTTCAAATATCCTTCGGTGACTATCACGTCGATTTTATTATTGCCTCAACTGATTTAGAAACCCAGGCATGTGAAAGACGCAGGACGATCCAACTGCACGGGATTAGGGCGTTCTTTCCTACTCCAGAGGATTTGATTTTGTTAAAGATTATACCGGGCCGGGATAAGGACTTACTTGATGCAAAGAGTATTGTCTTGCGACATAAAGGCAAGCTCGATACGCAATATCTTAAGTCGTGGGCAGCAAAACTCTGCGATGAGGCTCAGGATATGAGAATATGGAATGATTTGAAGAAACTGCTAAAAGATCGAAAATGAAGCTGCCCAAAGCAGGAACAATCGAGATTGCGCCATCCATATTGGATGCGGATTTTGCCAGGTTGGCCGATGAAATAGCAGCGATTGAACTGGCGGGCGTGAACATCGTGCATCTGGACGTTATGGATGGGCACTTTGTGCCGAATATCACGATTGGTCCGCCGGTAATCGCTATGCTTCGCAAGGCCAGCAGGCTCGTTTTTGACAGCCACTTGATGATAAGTGAGCCGGCAAGGTACGCCGACTATTTTATTGAGGCCGGCGTTGATCATATAACGTTCCATATTGAAGCTGCCGACGAGCCGAAGAAGCTCATTGACGAATTACACGAGCAAGGAGTCACCGCAGGGATATGCTTGAATCCCAAAACGCCGGTTGAGGCAATAAAGGATGTTGCCCCGCTTTGCGATATGGTTCTGGTGATGACGGTTCAGCCTGGTTTTGGCGGGCAGAAATTTATGCCGGAGGCAGCGAAAAAAATCGTTGAAATTAGAAGATTTGTCGGTCCAGAAATCAGAATTGAAGTCGATGGCGGGATAGACTCGCAGACCGCACCGATTGTTGTTTCGTACGGCGCCGACACGCTGGTAGCGGGCCACGCAATATTTTCAAAAGCCGACCGTGCTGCTGCAATAAATGTCATTCGAGAGGCCTATAAAGAAATCAAAAATTAAAATGCAAAATGCAAAATTAAGGAGTTCGTTGCCGCGTTGCGGCAACTCCACAATTTTAATTTTTGATATTTGATATTTGATTTTACTTTTTGTATGGCCAAAGACGTGAAGTCAAAGTGGGATGGTTTTTCGCTCAGGCCTCGAAAAGAGATGCCCGAGGGACTGTGGCTGCGCTGCCCCGGCTGTGAGCATACGCTCTATACCAGGACAGTCGAGGAGAATCTTAACGTTTGTCCAGAATGCGATCACCACTTTCGCATTCCGGCAGCCACGCGAATTAAGCACCTGGTCGATGAAGAATCCTTCCAGGAAATATTAGGCGACCTGACCGCCGGTGACCCACTGGGCTTCAAGTTCCGGGGAACAACATACAAACAGCGCCTTAAAGCCGACGAAAAAAAATGCGGCACCAACGAAGCAATGCGAATCGGCAAGGCCTTTATTAAGGGCAGGGGCATCATTTTAGGAGTGATGGAGCCGAACTTCTTGATGGGCTCTATGGGTTACGTGGTCGGCGAAAAACTATGTGCAGCGGTAGATGAGGCGATAGCGCAGTCGCTGCCTTTAGTGGTGGTTAGCTGCTCCGGCGGAGCGCGGATGCACGAGGGCGTGGTGTCACTGGGTCAGATGGCTAAAACCTCCGCAGTACTTGCCAAATTCGACGAGACCCGCGGACTGTTTATATCAGTTCTGAGCGACCCAACTACCGGCGGGGTGACAGCCAGCTTTGCAATGTTAGGTGACGTCACAATAGCTGAGCCAGGCGCGATGATTGGTTTTGCCGGGCCTCGCACGATCGCTGAAACGATCAAAATGGAGCTGCCGGAAGGTTTTCAGACCGCTGAGTTTATGCTGGAGCACGGCTTTGTGGATATGATTGTGCACCGCAAAGACCTCCGCAGTGAAATTGCCCGCCTTATAGACTACTGCCAGAAATAGTCCGTATTTTACGCCCGGCGTTTTGTTGTAAGTATGACCAAGCCGCCCAAGCCAACCAAAAAGACTGTACCTGGCTCTGGAATAGCTACATCAAATCCCCATCCACCTATAGAGATCAAGCCCCAGGTGTCTCTAACTTGGCCGAGATACATAGACGTACCATCAGGTGCTCGCTTGAATAGCTCAAACTGGATGGGATCATGCCTGACATTCCCGTAGTAGAGATTACCCGCGGCGTCTAAGGCAATTCCGCTGGGGTCGTCCAGACCCGATACCACAGTGGTGCGTGTACCATCAGGATTGAGCTTCTCAATCGAACCAGCCCGAATCCTGACATAGTCCCAGCCAACTTGCTGAAAAACTGCTGGGTGATTGTAGAAAATGTCACCGGACGGACTTACAGCCACATCGAATGCCCACCCACCTATAGAGATCAAGCCCCAGGTGTCTCTAACTTGGCCGAGATATGTAGACGTACCATCAGGTGCTCGCTTGAATAGATCAAACTGGATGGGATCATGCCTGACATTGCCGTAGTAGAGATTACCCGCGGCGTCTAAGGCAATTCCGCTGGGGTCGTCCAGACCCGATACCACAGTGGCGCGTGTACCATCAGGATTGAGCTTCTCAATTGAACCAGGCCGAATCGTACTCTGTTTTCCATCAGCGATCTCGACAATCCTCGGATGGTTGTAATAAACCGGTACTCCGAGTGCCCGCCCCGAAGCCAGACAGACCGATACTAACATGAGGAACACCCAGCTACGCTTCCTCTTCCAACGTTGAACTTGTTCCACTCCTGCCTGTCTCATTTGCCTGAACTTTTGCCAACAAAGCACGGGGGGTGGTCTCATTCGCTCATGTCTCTGCCATATTGCATCAAGGATCAATCCTATTTGTGGCAATAAATCGCTCGCAAAAATGAAAGACTCCTATCCTCCCTGAGCACAAAATAATGCTATCCGATAATGATGGAAATGTCAAGGTGTATTCTAGCGACCAGAGGCCCTGTCGGGGATTAGGAAGAGGCGTTGGCTTGTGCATTGGTGACAGAATACTATGAGCCAATGCATATAAAATCCGTCTTTTACTTTTGGTCGAGTACTCGTATAATCTGACATAATAACCCGCGTAGAATGCGGGGCGAAATATATGATTTCCTGGACGCGGTACGCGATACGAAATACGGCCAAATAATGGGCTACTTTCGAGAAAATGTTGAACGGGGCAAAGCTTATGAGCCGGGCTTTCAGCCCAAGCAAACAGACGTAGTGAAGCTAAACACCAATGAGAATCCGTATCCGCCTTCGCCGGAGGTTATGAAAGTCCTGGCGGAAATAAGCGCTGACCAGCTTCGCCGATACCCAGACCCGCTGGGCAACGAATTTCGCCGGAGAGCGGCAGAAGTCAATAATGTTGAGCCGGACTATATTATGTGCTGCAACGGCGGAGACGAGCTATTGAGCATGGCTTTCCGGGCGTTTTGCGACCAGAGCCGGCCTGTCGCATATCCCGTCCCCACGTATTCGCTGTATCCGGTGCTGGCGAATCTGCAAAACTGCGAGGCAATTGAAATTCCCTTCGATGACGAGTTCAATCTGCCGCCCAGGCTGGCAGAAACAGGTGCGGCTCTGACGATAGTCTGCAATCCGAATGCGCCGACCGGCAGTTTCATAAGCGTTGAGGAGATGACATCGCTGGCAGACGAGCTGGACGGAGTATTATTGATTGATGAGGCTTATGTTGATTTTGCAGAGGAAAATTGTGCCCGACTGGTCCGCGATTTTGACAATGTGATCGTACTTCGGTCGATGAGCAAAGGCTACTCTCTTGCCGGGCTGCGGTTCGGCTATGCGATTGCCAAGCCTGAGTTGATTAACGGTCTTATGAAAGTCAAGGACTCCTATAATGTCGATGCCGTCGCTATTGCAGTGGCAACCGCAGCGATAAAAGACCAACAGTACTTCAGGGAAAGCATTGAAAAAGTTAAGACAGACCGCCAGGAATTAACCGAACAATTGTGGGCGTTAAATTTTGACGTCCCCAGTAGTTTCGCCAATTTTGCACTTGTTAAGAGCAACTATCCGGCAAGCGAGATTTATGATAAATTGATTCAGCGCAATATCTATGTTAGGTACTTTGACTTGCCAGGACTGGGCGATAAATTAAGAATAACAGTAGGAACGAGGCAGCAAAACGAAAAACTAATCTCTGCTTTGAAAGAGATCCTGTCAGAATAGGACAAAAGGCTGATGAAAAAAAGAACCGCCAAAATTCGCAGGAAGACAAAAGAAACCGATATTAGCTGTCAAGTTAACCTCGATGGCGTCGGTAAATACCAGATCGATACCGGCATCGGTTTTTTAGACCACATGCTTACCCATTTAGCGAAGCACGGCAAAATCGATCTGGTAGTCAAAGCCAAAGGCGATCTGAACGTTGATGCCCACCATACGGTGGAAGACATCGCAATATGTTTGGGCGACTGTTTGCTCAAAGCCCTCGGCGATAAGAAGGGCATAGCCAGGTACGGCCATAGCTCCGTCCCGATGGAGGACGCTCTGGCGAACGTGTCTGTCGATTTGTCAGGCAGAGCAAATTGCGTTTATAACGTTGAGTACCGAACCGACAAGATCGGCGATTTTGACGTAGAGTGCCTGCAAGAATTTTTGCGGAGCTTTTCCAATACGGGCAAGTTCAATCTGCACGTAAACGTGCCGTACGGCACAAACAGCCATCATATCGCTGAGGCGATTTTCAAGGGGATGGGCCAGGCCCTTGCGCAGGCTGCTAAAATTGTCGGGACGGATGTCCCCAGTACGAAGGGACTATTGTGATCGAGGGACCCGAGGCGGAATATCGGAGCGGCATCGGCACCGATATACACCGGATAGAGGCCGGCAGAAAGCTGATGCTTGGCGGAGTTTACGTGCCGTATCCCGCGGGATTGGCTGGCCATAGCGACGGCGACGTAGGCCTGCACGCCGTGATAGATGCACTGCTCGGCGCCGGCGGAATGGGCGATATAGGAACATTGTTCCCCGATACCGATCCGCGCTGGAAAGATGCAGACAGCAAAGAGCTTCTGCTGATCGTAAAAGAAAAACTCAAAGAAAAAAAATGGGAAGTGGTCAACGTTGATCTGACTATACATGCAGAGGAGCCGAAACTCGACCCGTTCAAAGGGCAAATGAAAAGGTGCATCGCCGGGCTTTTGGACGCCGATTTTACAGCCGTGAACGTAAAGGCAAAAACAAACGATGGGCTCGGTGATATAGGGGCCGGCCAGGCAATGGCCGCCACAGCAATAGCGCTTTTGAGAAAAAAACCCAGAAGAACACTTTGAGACACGGAATAATACTGCAGATTTATTAGACACGGATTTACACAGATTAACACTGTTTAGAATTGACCTTGAGAACACTAAGGCATAGTGAACTCTCGAAGAAAATCATAGCCGCTGCCTTCGCGGTGCATAAGGAGCTGGGACACGGCTTCGTCGAGAAAGTGTATAAAAATGCTCTTGCGATTGAGTTGCAAGAAATGGGCGTAAAATGTGCTGTTGAAGTTCCACTAAAAGTGCTTTACCACGAGAAAGTCGTGGGTGATTACTACGCCGATATGATTGTTGATGGCAAAATCATTGTTGAGGTTAAAGCTGTAAGTGACCTTGAACCGGTCCACGAGGTGCAACTGGTAAATTATCTGAAGGCAACAGGGCTGCGTGTAGGGCTATTGATAAACTTTGGACAATCCGTCAAGGTAAAACGCCGCATATTCGGTTTCGATGGCGATGACGATTAACACGGTGATTTTTTAGACACGGATTTACACGGATTCACACTGTTTTTTGTCATCGTGATCATAGAAAACTCAGTTTGATTTTGGACTTAGGGCTTTAGATATGAAAATATCACGAATGTCTTTTGATGGGGCGCTTTTAGAGCGCGGTTATTGGATCTACACTATTCTGATATATCATAGATCAGGCAAAAAGTACTTATACATAGGAAGGACAGGTGACAATTCGAGCAAAAACGCCGGATCGCCGTTCCAAAGAGTAGCAAACCATTTGAATCTACTTCCGTCTGCGCCTATGAACGCGATAAAACGGCTCATTGAACAAAATGAGTATAAACCTTCGGAATGCCAATTTCGACTGATAGCAGTCGGTCCATTGTTCCCTGAGCGAAAAGATGAGTCACATTGGCCTATAAGAAATAAAATGACAGCACTTGAGAAATCCGTTGCGGACCACTTTCGTTCAAAGGGATACGATGTGATTGGCGGGCATAAAGATAATGATGCAAAAGATCCGCAACTGACCAAAAAGGTAGTAGAAGCCCTGGAACCTGAAATACAGAAAGAAATAAGGCGGCTTAAAAAACCGTGTTAATCTGTGTTAATCCGTGTCTAAATTTTATAATAGTGTTAATCCGTGTCTAATTTCAAGAAATGGGACAGTGTAAATCTGTGCCTGATGAGAAAATGCCATGGCACTGCAACTTTATAACAGCCTGACCAGAAAGAAAGAAGAATTCAAGCCCGTGAAGGAAGGCCGTGTGGGAATATACGTGTGCGGACCCACGGTATATGGGCACGCGCATTTGGGCCACGCAAAAAGTTACGTGAGCTTCGATGTCCTGGTTCGCTATCTGCGCTATCTCGGCTACAGCGTCACTTATGTGCAGAATATAACTGATGTGGGCCACTTGACCGATGACGCCGACCAGGGCGAAGATAAAATCGCTAAAGCAGCAAGAAAAGAAAAGAAACATCCGATGGCACTGGCGGAATACTACACCCGCAGCTACTTTGAGGATATGGACAGACTTAACTGTGTTCGGCCGGATATTAGCCCGCGCGCCAGCGGTCATATCGTCGAGCAGATTGAGCTGGTAAAAATACTTCTGGACAAAGGCTACGCCTACGAGGCCAACGGCTCGGTTTATTTCGATGTGTCCAGGTTCAAAGATTACGGCAAGCTATCGGGCAGAAGTGTTGACCAGATGTTAGCCGGCGCCCGAGTAGAGGTTTCGCCCGACAAAAAGAACCCGGTTGATTTTGCCCTCTGGAAAAAGGCCGAGCCGAACCATATTATGCAATGGCCGAGCCCGTGGGGCATGGGCTTCCCGGGCTGGCATCTTGAGTGCTCGGTTATGAGCACCAAATATCTCGGCCAGCCGTTCGACATCCACGGCGGCGGACTGGAAAACCAGTTCCCGCACCACGAGTGCGAGATTGCCCAGGCCGAAGCCGCTAATAGTGTGCCGTTCGTTCGATACTGGATTCACAATAATATGGTGACAGTCGATGGCCAAAAGATGGGCAAAAGCCTGAATAACTTCATCACGCTCAAGCAGGTCTTCACAGATTCGCCTGAGCCAAAGCACGAGAGGTTAAGCAGAAAATACGACCCGCTTGCGGTTAGGTTCTTGATTCTCAATACTCATTACAGAAGCCCCATAGATTTTTCAGACGATGCACTTCTTTCTGCACAAACCGGTTATGAGAAATTAAGAGAAACTATTTTAAGATTGAGAATAGCGTGGAACCCTGCACCAGAAGGCACTCTTGACCAAGGTGTTAAGACAGAACTCAAAAGGTTGGAAGGGGAATTTAAAAATGCAATGGATGACGACTTGAATACCCCAATCGCATTGTCAGTGGTCTTCGACCTAGTTAGATTTTCGAACAAATTGGTTGAGGCTGGAACCGCAAACAAAAGTACACTTGATGCTGTGGACGGACTATTCAGGAAATTGGGGGGAGGAGAGGATATGGTGAACGAGAAGGGATGCCTGGGTATTGTAAAGGCGCATTATCGTGAAATACATGCGAGTGATGTGTTGCTCCCTCAAGCAATGGATGTTCTTCTTGATGTGCGAAAAGAACGCAAGCTAAAAGGAGATTTTACGACCGCCGACGATATTCGTAATAAACTGGATAGGAACGGTATAATCCTACAGGATCTTCCAGATGGGACGACCCGATGGAGATTGAAATGAGGGTACTCGGCATTGATCCGGGTTTGCAGGTGTGCGGATACGCGTGCCTGGAAAGCGATGGCGACAATGGTAGACTCGTTGAAGCGGGCGTCCTGCGAACATCCGGGGGCTCAGCTTTAGAGGTGAAACTGAATCAAATCGCTGAGGATATGGACTGTCTTCTGGAAAAGTTCGGCCCTGAGATTGTTGCTGTCGAGCAGTTGTACTCGCACTATACACATCCACGGACAGCGATATTGATGGGACACGCAAGGGGCGTTATATTACAAAGGTGTGCTCAAGCCGGCATCGAAGTCAGGAGTTTCAGTGCCACGCGCATAAAGAAGTCGCTCACCGGCAATGGAAGGGCGTCAAAAGAACAAGTGCAAAGAACTATCCAGACGATTTTGTCTTTATCTTGCCCGCCGGAGCCGAGCGATGTAGCTGATGCCATTGCAGCAGCGCTGTGCTGCGCAAATTCCCTAAAAGTCTGTGACCCGTGCCTGGTGACTCGTGAGCCGGGGCACGAGCGACGTGCGACGAGAGACGCTTATGATCGCCAGAATAGAGGGCAAACTTCTTAAACTCGATAGCGGCAGCGCCCTGGTACAGGTAGGGCCGGTCGCATACGAAGTGATGCTGCCGGGCTATTGCATAAGTGCCCTGTCGGATAAGATCGGCTCAAACGTGGCCCTTTGCACTATGGAATACTATGAAGGCGCACCGGGTGGTGGGAATCTGGTGCCGAGGATGGTGGGTTTCCTAAGCGCGGAAGAGAGGGATTTTTTCACCAAATTTACCAGCGTCAAGGGAATAGGCGTAAAAAGGGGATTACGGTCTCTGAGTATTCCTATAGCTACCATAGCAGCAGCAATAGAGGATGCCGACGATAAGACATTGCTGACGCTTGACGGCGTAGGCAAAAGAATGGCTCAGCAAATCATCGCTGAGTTGAAGGGCAAATTAAAAGCTTTTGCAGTAGGAGCCGAATCAGTACGGCTTGAAGCGAGGTTTAAGCCGTTCCAGATCGAGGCGATGGAGGTCCTTATCGCCTGGGGCGAGAAAAGAAATGAGGCGTTGGAGCTGATTCAGTTAGCCTGCGAAAAACACCCCGACATAAACACGGCTGAGGCCCTTGTACCATTAGTGTATAGGCTGAAACAAGGTGTCGAAGTCTAAAAAAATAGTCAATAGTAAATAGTCAATAACGGATGGCGATAGGCAGAACCATAGCTGGACAGGCATTGAATGAGGCTGAGGAAACTTTCAATATCTCACTTCGGCCAAAGTTTCTGGATGAATGTATAGGCCAGCGCAGCGTTAGGGAAAAGCTTGCCATCGCCATAGAAGCAGCCAAACAGCGGCGTGAGCCGTTGGAACATATTCTGTTTTACGGCCCGCCGGGTCTTGGCAAAACCACGCTGGCTCACGTCGTGGCAAACGAGATGGCCGCAAGAATACGCTGCTCATCGGGACCGGCTTTGACCAAGGCCGGCGATGTAATGGGCCTTTTGACCAATATAAATACCGGCGATGTGCTTTTCATCGATGAGATTCACCGGCTCAGCACGCCGGTCGAAGAATTTATTTATCCGGCGATGGAGGAATTCAGGGTTGACTTTACCGTTGACAGCGGCCTGCACGCAAAAACGATAAACTTCCCGCTGAAGCATTTTACGCTTATTGGCGCGACGACACGGGCAGGACTATTAAGTGCACCGCTTCGCAGCCGATTCGGAATGCTCTATCATCTGGACTTTTACAGCAGCGAAGAACTGACCGAGATTCTTAATAGGTCGGCCCTGCTTTTGAACCTGCAATGCCAGGATGGAACACTGGATTTGATTGCCAGCCGGTCCCGTGGGACGCCCCGGGTGGCAAATCGATTGTTAAAGCGGGTGCGTGACTACGCGCAGGTCAAAGGCTCAGGACTGCTAAGTACCGAAATAGTCGAAAATGCGCTGAAGATGGAGCAGATTGATCCTCTGGGCCTGGACGAATTGGACAGAGCGTTTTTGCGCGCGCTTGTCAATGTTTATGAGGGAGGACCAGCCGGAATTGATGCGATCGCCGCCACGCTGGGCGAGGAAAGGGACACCCTTGAAGATGTAGTTGAGCCATATCTTCTGCAGATAGGATTCTTGCGCCGGACTAAGCGCGGAAGAGAAGTCACCAGGCAAGCATGCGAACATCTGGGCCTAAAGGAGCACAAAAAGAAGGGCAGTCCTGACCAGTCGGAGCTATTTTGAACGGGCAAATCGTGGCTTTGCCACTTTTTCTAATACGAATCCAATTATGAGAGTTCTCTTTGGAGTTTTTGACTGGGGGATCGGACACGCCACAAGGGACATACCTCTAATTGCGGAGCTTCTCAAAGCCAACGAGGTGCACATTATATCAACGGGCAGGGCATTAAAACTGCTTAAGAATCATTTTGGGGACAGATGTGACTATTATGATGTCCCCAGCGTTTATCCGCCCTACACCAAAACGCGTTTCTTTAAGGTGAAGTTCGCCTTTGTCACGCCTAAAATGATCAGGAGTTTGCAATACGCCAGAGATAAATCACGAAGAATAATCGGCAGAAACTTCGACAGAGTGATCTCTGACTGCAGATATGACATCTATGACAAGCCGGACAATTCATATCTTATTAATCATCAGTTGAAGTTCAAGACGCCTTTCGGAGCGGAAAGAATTTTTGAAAAGTGGCTCGCATCGAGGATGAAAAGATATAAGTACATCATCGTTCCTGATTTCGAAGACAACAACCTCACCGGCAGACTCTCCCATAATTTGAGATATTTAAGTAAGGACAAAATAAGGTACATCGGAATACTTTCCCATGTCAAAAGAATAGATATGCCTGAGGACATAGAATACTTCATTTCGCTTTCGGGCGCGGAGCCTCAAAGGACAATAATTCAAAAAAAGATAATCTCTCAATTGGACCAATTAGAGGGAAGGATTGTTATTGCGGGGGGAAATCCGGATGGCGCAGCGAACACCTCTTATGATAACGCTGCATTTTATAGTTTTTTGGATGCAGAACAGCAAGAAAATATAATGAATCGGGCGAAGTTCATAATAGCCCGGCCAGGCTATACAACCGTTATGGAGCTTGCAGAGCTGAATAAAAGAAAAGTATTATTTCTGCCCACACCTGGTCAAAGTGAACAGGAGTATTTAGCAGACTACTACGAAAAACAAAAGTATTTCCACCACGTCAGCCAATACCGTCTTAAACTGAAAGAGGCAATTGAAGAATCCACGGAATTCACAGGTTTTAATCCTCCCTGGAAGACGGAGCGTTCCATAGAGGAATTTATGCAGGCAATCACCTCTTGATGTAGGGTACAATCTTCGCGAGCACGGCATTGCCAATCTTATAAGAACAATACGTTATGAAAAAAGCGGAAAAAACGTCGATGCTATAATGTGCATGGGTAACCAAAACAATGATTCCCATGAATATTGAGCCACAGAGAAAGAAATATCTTATTTTTCCTTTGAACAACAAAAATCCCAAAAAAGGGATCGCTGTGTGCCCCGAAAAAAACATATCATTTTGAAAACTTAGTCCCTTGAGAATCCAGGGGAAACTGACTGGTACCGCGTCCGGTGGCGTTCCAAGATGGGTAAAAACAAGAAACATGGATCTGAGCACAACCAGAAAACTGAACTGGCTGACTACTACATGCAGAGTCCTTATGTGGAAAAGCAAAGGATACGAAAACAGCGTGATACAAAGCACCATATAGCCGTAGGTATAGGAAAAACTTGCATCGATAGGACCAATGTGGTCCAGAATCAAATCGGGCACATGAGCAACCTTCGTCGTGGAGACGTAAACCCCAGAAAGATAATCCAGAAAAGTGGCAATTACAACAATTATCAAAGATAGTAAAATAAGGTATCTATACTCAAAGAACTCATTCCTCCACTCGCGAAAGCCTCTTTTGAAATATTCTCTTGCCGTGTCCATCAATTTCCCAGCTATCTTGGTCGAATCAGTAGAACCTGGATTATGTTACATCCGACAGTTTAGGTTCTTCAACATTTGTTTTGTCATTCTCAACGGTCGGCCCAGAAGCGAAATTATGTGGGAAATCAACACCTTTTCAATTTCGCTCAGCGTTTTCTCGTCCGATTGAGCGAGCAGTCTCAAATTGGCTAAGCAACCTGCTGCATTTTTCGTCAGCCGAATTCTATCAGGAAAACTCCCCTCGCAGTCTCTGCAAACAAGGCCGTTAGCAGAACTGCTGAAATACAACTCGTACCCCCGCTTCCGCGGGGGCAAGCCTGCCCCTGCAGCAGCAGGGGTATCTCGTATCTCGTATCTGGTTTTGCAGTTCGCACAGCAGCTCAAAACCGGCTGTAAGCCGATTTCTTTGAGCAGAGTTAGTTGAAATAATAGCAGCAAAGAAAGCATCTCTCGATGCTCGATACTCGATGTCCGGTGTTCGCTGGCGCTTTGCAGGAATTGGACAAAGCTGTCGAAGAGTCCAGGATGTGGGTCGTAATCATCTGTCAGGCGGTTCACCAATTCGGCTGCAAAAGAAGCGCAATTCAAAGCAAAAAGACTTCGCCCCAGGCGAGCAAAGCCTGGCTGCTGCTCGAATTCGGTTAAAGTTGCAAGTTTTTCTTTAGAGGAATCTGAAAAGACGATTTTGCCGGAGGACAGTATCTCAATAGGACCGTCAAACACCGACTTGGGCCGTTTCGAGCCCTTGGCAATGGTGCTAATCTTGCCGTTTGCCCTGGTAAAAAACGTCACTATCTGGGATGTCTCGGAGTAATCGACCACACGTATGCAGATAGCTATATCCTTGGTCAACATACCTACGGCACGCAGTCAATAACCAGGCATACGCACTACTTATGCTTTCGTGCTCTTACACTTTTGGATTCTCACTTTTTTATCATACACTACACCATAGCCAAATTGTCGGAGAATCTCGTCTTCCACATCGTGCATCTTTTTGGCCTGCTCTTGAGTCGAATCGTCAAAACCAACATTGTGGAGCATGCTATGCGTGATGTAAAGAGCCAATTCAGCCTCAGTGCAATGGCCGCGCAAAAGCGCCTCCTTGACGGCTAATTCGCCGTTGACAATCAGCTCAAATGATGCCGATGACGACCATCGCCGCCCATCACCCTCAGAAAGATCAAAACTCAAACAGTCGGTATTAGAGTCCCGACCGAGGAATTGGCGGTTTAATTTGCGCATCTGGGCATCATCTACTATTGCGATGCTAATCGCCGCTTTTGAGAGGCCAAAACGACGGCAGATAGTCTTGACCAGCTGCTCAAGCTTACCAGCAGAGGCAGCGACACCTTTGAATTTCTTGGTTACTTGAACGAGGACCATAGTGTTTCATTTGCTAATCGTTTTGTGCTCGGTTTGCACAGCTTGAGATTCTCTGCCCTGGGGTTCGTCCGGCGGTCTGGGGTATGCGATTCGACCATGGTAATGCGCGGCCAGCGCTTTTGACATCTCTGCTTCTATCTGGCTCAATTCCCGCAAAGACAGGTCGCATTCGTCGAACTGGCCATCCTGCAAGCGTTTCATAGCCATATTATGCACGACGGCCTCAATTTTGGTCGGCGTGACCTCAGGCAGAGACCTGACCGCCCCTTCTACGGTGTCAGCCAGCATTACGATAGCGGCTTCTTTTGTCCTGGGCTTTGGCCCCGGATACCTGAACTCGCTCTCGGCAGGCGGTGCTTGCTTTTTCTTTTTGCCGCCCGGCACATCTGAGGCAGGTGCTGCTCGCTGCTTCTTGGCCTCATTGTAGAAAGGCTCAACCAACGTCGTGCCATGGTGTGTTTCAATGAATTGCCTGAGCACGCTGGGAAGACCATATTCCTTGGCCATTTCTATTCCGTCTTTAACGTGGCCAACAATAATCAGCTGGCTCATCGCAGGCGAAAGCTCCTTGTGCCGACTGGTTGCTCCCATTTCGTTTTCGACAAAGTAGCCGGGCTTATTAATTTTCCCTATGTCGTGGTAATAAGCTCCAACTCTGCACAAGAGGCCGTTTCTACGAATGGCTTCGGCCGCTGCTTCAGCAATCGAGCCTATCAACAGGCTATGGCTGAATGTGCCCGGCGCTTCCATGGCCAGCCTTTTCAACAACGGTTGATTCGCGTCACTGTAGTCCAAAAGGGTCATGCTGGTTGCAATTCGAAATATCTTTTCAATCAGCGGAAGCAATCCTTGAATGAGCACGGCGACCACCAGCGTAATCCCTGCGTGATAGCCGGCGTCGTGAAAAATGTTCGCAGGTTGCAGATGCTGCGTTAGAAAGCCCAGGGCGCATGCCGTTACATACACAATCCCAGCAGCCAAAACGCCCACCTGCAGCAGCTTGATCCGCGTGCGTATTTCTTTTAGGGAGAAACAGCAGGGCAGAGCCCCGGCGGCCAAGGTCAAAAACAGGTTGATAGTTGCCGGTTGATATTTCGCAATTGGCTCTGCAGCAGCTGTCACTGGTCCAGCAGCGAAACAAGCAAAAAGACAATAGAATATGCTCATGCCCATGGCAAATCGCTGGTCATAGGCAATCGTCAAAATGATGGCCGCAGTGACGGCGGTTCCGGTAGCCCAGAAGCTCTGATTAAGGAACGCTGCGAATTTCGTTGCGAACAGCAGCAGCACAAACAAACCAATCAGCGCCAAAGATCGAGCATGGTTCCCTATGAGCCGCTTTTGATAATGATAGATATAAAAACCTGCGGCAATCGAAATCAGCGACACGATCGCGGCCAGTAGCATCAAATCGCCAAAGCGAGCCCGCCGGATTAGCTCGAACGAAACAACTGCGCTACACAGAACGACAAAAAGCAGCCACAATAGGAGCGAAATGACAACGTCGGTGTCGGCCAGCCAGCTCATATACCAGGAGCGCTCGCCAATTATATTCCTTCGCACCAAGCTCCGCCGCGGACTGGTTTTCCTAAAAAGACCCATTCTCTCGTCTCTCGTCCCTCATCTCTCGTCCCTCGTCCCTCACCTTTCGCCTGTCCTGCCTCGTCTTACGGTGGTCTTTTCTTTTTTTGTAGGCACGCACGATATTTTGGACCAAACGATGCCTTACAATATCCTTCTGGGTCAACTCCACGACCCCGATCCCTTTAATTCTTTTCAGCAGTCCGATAGCCTCAACCATTCCACTTTTCTGGGGACTCTCCAAATCGATTTGTGTAATGTCGCCGGTGATTATCATTTTGGAGCTCTGGCCTAATCTGGTCAAGACCATCAACATTTGCAGGGAGGAAGTGTTCTGTGCCTCGTCGCAGATGATGGCGGCTTCGTTTAGTGTTCGGCCACGCATGAAAGCAAGCGGAATTATCTCGATGATGTCTAGCTCCATGAATTTTCTCATCTGGTCGAAGTCCATCATATCTTCAAGGGCGTCGAAGAGCGGCCGAAGATATGGGTTTACCTTTGCCTGGATGTCGCCGGGCAAGAATCCCAGCTTTTCGCCCGCCTCCACCGCCGGGCGGGCAAGAACGATTCTTCTGATCTGTTTCTTCTTTAACATCGACACGGCAATGGCAACCGCCAGGTATGTCTTGCCGGTTCCGGCAGGCCCTATGCAAAAGGTAATATCGTTGGCCAGCATCGCTTCAATATACTTTAGCTGTCCCTTGGTGGACGGCTCAACTACCTTCTTATGGGAATAGACAGTGATGGCCCCACCGGTTTGGCCGGTCGCCGGCAGACCCTCCCCTGCATGCGCAGGGGCAAGCCTGTCCCCGCGCAAGCGGGGATCAATCAAAGCACTTACCTCCGCAGCACTGAGTGAGCCATATCTAGCCAGATGCTTTTGCATCCTGTCGATTATTTCGGTGGCTCTATGTACGCGCTGTTCGGCGCCGCCGATTATCAAGTTGGACTGACGGGCAGTAATCTGGACGCCAAAGGATTGGCGCAGAAGACGAAGGTGACTATCGGCAGGCCCAAACAGCTCAAGCTGATTACTCGTCGGGTCTAATTGTATGGTAACTTCCAAATTCGCATCTCGTATTTCAGGTTATCCAGGTCAAATGCGTTAAACGGTTGCGCAACTCGTTTCGTCTATCGTCTGACGATAAACGTAACCGTAACGAGCAGCGTAACCGCTAAACGAAACACGGTCTACGCCGCACTTACTACCTACGCACCACGTACGTAAAGAATAGATACGCGAACGGTGCCGCTACCAAAGGCGAATCAACAATATCAAGTATGCCGCCGAACCCAGGCACTTTATTGGCGGCATCCTTTCGTTGGGCATCACGCTTGAGCATTGACTCGGCTAAATCTCCCGCCTGGCCCACACAGGCGGAAAAAAAGCCAAAAGCAATCGCCCACTGCCAAGACATTATATCAAGACCAGCCGCAAACGCCAAAGCAGATGCCACCGCGGCGACCAAGGCCCCGCCGGCGCCTTCCCATGTCTTGCCAGGACTGACTCTGGGCGAGAATTTGTGTCTGCCGAACAATGTCCCCACCGCATAAGCTCCTATATCAGCGGACTTTACGACAAAAACAAACATCAGCAGCGGCCAAACGCCAAAATCAACCCTAATAGCCAGTGCAAAGCTGCTCAGAAGGCCCAGATAGATGATGGAAAAGCAATTCGCTCCACAATTGGCCAACACCCCTGAAGTACCACAGCACAGATATTGACATAGCAGCAATCCCAACAGGCCAAACGCCAGCACGAAATCGACAATCGAAAATCGAAGACTTGTCCTGAGCAGGGTCGAAGGATTGAAAATCGGAAGGGTTGCCAACGCGGCTGAAGCGATAATTGAGACGGGCGTAAAAGCCTTCAAGTTTTTCGCTGCGAGCAGACCTGCGAACTCTATTTGCCCAAGGACCACCAAGGTGACAATAAGGGCAGCGAGAATCGTGCCCCGTGGCAGTGTAAATCGACAATCGGAAATCGAAAATCGAAAATCGCCAAGCCAACCGTCGAGAAGGACAACAGCAGTAAAAGCAGCCGTCATCAATGTGCCGAAAAATAATCTGTGCTTTAGCGTATTCGTCGCTCGTGCCTTGTTTCTGGGTAATTGAGAATTTAGAATGAAAAATTGAGAAATTTCTACATTCTACATTCTACATTCTTACTGATGCTACCGAAGCGTCGGTCTCGTTTTGCGTAGGCAAAAATTGCCTTTTCCAGGCAGGCCTTGTTGAAGTCTGGCCAAAGGGTCTTGGTCACGTAGAATTCGCTGTATGAAATCTGCCAGAGCAGAAAATTGCTGACCCGGATCTCATTTGCGGTGCGTATCAGAAGATCCGGATCACAAAGACCGGCTGTATACAGGTGCCGGCTCATACAGCCTTCGTCGATGTCGTTTAGGTCCAGGTGTCCCAGTTTGTGTTCCTGTGCGATCTTCCTTGTTGCGTCAACGATTTCAGCCCTGCCGCCGTAATTCAGTGCCAGAGCAAGTACCATACCTGTATTATTAGCCGTCAGTTGCACCGTTTCTACCAGCTCGGTTTTCACTGCGTCCGGCAGCCCAGCTAACCGCCCGAGGTGAATCAGCTTTACGTCTCTGGTCATCAAGCTGGGACGAATCTGGATAAGGTATCGGCTATATAGGTGCATTAATGCGTCGACCTCAGCCTGAGGTCTTTTCCAATTCTCCATGCTGAAGGAATACAAAGTCAAAGATTGGATGCCAAACTCGGCACAGTATCGGGCTATTCTTTCTGCAGTTTTGGCCCCCTGCCGGTGTCCCTCGACCCGAGGCAGGGCATTTCGCTGCGCCCACCGCCCATTGCCGTCCATGATTATGGCGATGTGACGCGGGATTTGCTCGACAGACAGCCCAAGACGTTCGGCTGTCCCTTTTAGTTTTTCTGTGAAGCTACTCATTAAGACCTAAAACCTTGAAGTCGTGCTTGGTATATCGTATATCGTATGTCGTATGTCGATGCACGACATGCTACCTACGACCTACGACATACGACCTACAACCCTGGCTCCTATCTGAATATCGTCTGGTGTCGTGCCGGCCCTATACCGATAATCGTGATCGGCGTGGCAAGCTGCTCTTGGATTCGGGCAATAAATTCCTGGGCATTGGTCGGCAGATCGTGAAAGTCCTTTGCGCTAGTTATATCCTCGTCCCAGCCGGGCACAGTCTCGTAAACGGGCTGAGCCTGTGAAAGTCTGGCAACATTGGCTGGAAAGAAAGTCCTTTCTTGGCCATTGATTTTGTACGCCCGGCAAATCTTTATTTCTTTTAGGCCGGCCAGTGTGTCCAGGTGCATCAATGCTACTGAATCGATGCCTCCAATCTTAGCGGAATATGATGCCGCTACGGCGTCGAACCAGCCGCATCGACGGGGTCGACCGGTCGTAGTGCCGTATTCGTGCCCTCTGTCACGAATATATTGGCCAACTTCGTTGTCCTGCTCCGTTGGAAAAGGCCCTGCTCCCACTCTGGTCGTATAGGCCTTGACCACGCCGATATATTTATCAACCACTTTGGCCGGCACGCCACAACCAGCCGGCATACCAAGTGCACTTGAATTTGAGCTGGTCACGTATGGAAAAGTGCCGTGATCCAAATCCAGCAGTGAGCCTTGGGCACCCTCGAACAGGATCGACTGGCTCTGGGCAATTGCTTTGTGTAGAAATTCGGTTGTATCGGTTATGAACGGCGTGAGCCTGCGCGCCCACAGTCTGCACTTTTGGAAGATATCGTCGACGCTCATCGGCTCATTTCTATACAGAGCGGCAAAGAGCTTGTTCTTATGTTCGACAATGGCCTGGAGTCTGGTTTTGAGCTGTTCCAGATAGCGAAAATCGCCCATGCGGACCGCATAGCTTCTGCCGACCTTGTCCGCGTAACACGGCCCGATGCCGCGAATAGTAGTGCCGAGCTTATCTTTGCCCAGCGATTCTTCGCGCAATCGGTCCTCTGTTTTGTGATAGTCCAGCACGACGTGGGCATTTTCACTGATAAACAGACGGCCATCCAGCGTGATATTCTTTTGCGCAAGAGCTTCTATCTCCGCTATCAGAACTTCCGGGTCAACAACCACGGCGCTAGCGATTACGCAGTTGACATTTGGCCGAACCGAACCGCTCGGCAAAAGGTGTAGAGCGAACCTGCTGTCACCCACTACAACGGTATGGCCGGCATTGGCGCCGCCGTTATACCGGACGACGATATCGCTGTGCTCGGCAAGAATGTCCACAACCTTGCCTTTGCCCTCGTCACCCCACTGTAATCCGACAACACAACAATTCATTTTCGAATTCCAATTTACAATCCTTCGACCGCGCTCAGGACAGGTTTTCGATTTTCAATCGTCATTCGGCAATCACACATCGGAAATTCAAGTTATTTTTGCCACCAGATGGTCCAGAATAGCTGTCAAGTTGTCATAGTTTCTATCGCTCAACTTGCGGCTGACTTCCCTGCCGTTGCTATCTTTGCGCGTGATAATGAAGTAGCCTTTGGAATCAAAGTAAGTCTTGTCAATTTTTTGTATGGAATCGTAGGGGATTCTGTCTTTATCGCTGATGATCAGCTCACTCTCGCCGGCAACCATTTTCCTATTTTTGATTTTGGAAAGGCACAGGCCGAAAAGGACAGCCGCAGCGATAAAAAATGGTGGCGCCCACCGGTTGAATACCAGAGTGCTATCGGGCTTCCCATCCTGCTGTGTGTGTGCTGCCTTGAACTTTTCGCTCACATACCCATCGTAGCCAAACCAGACGGCAGCAATAACACAAACACCAATATAGATTTTGTAATTATTCTTTTTGCGCTTGCTTAGCGGCGCCTCGATAGCCATATAACTATCCCTGCAAACATCTATGTTAACCGTTTTTGGGCGATTGTCTCAGTTAAAGGCTGGACAAAGCTGGGAATGATCTTTTCGGCCATTAGCTCCTGTGCCAGGCGACATTGATACTCGAAAGATCTCAGTGCGTCGAATTTCTCATCAGCTCGCGGATACTGACGTATGGTAAGAGACAGACTTATGGCGTCGTCGGAGCCTCGTCCTCTCTCGCCGGGCTCATAGACGCTCGTTTTTGACTCTACACTGATCCGAGCCTGGGTGCACTCGTCATCAGATAGTGCCACTACTACCGTAGGAGAGAAACCTATGGGCCGGGCAGACGGCAGCTCTAAAAGGCAGCTAAAGGCGGTTGAGCCGAATAGCGCTTCAGCGATAACCTCGTCGTGACTGCCCGCGTAGTCAAAATCCATGGCGAAAGCTACATCCAGCGAATTAATATCAAGATGACTTACGCCAAGCATATAGGGAACAATTTCGATTACCAGCCGGTCCTGGGAATACGCCTCTTCAAAGTTCGGCGGATTGACAACACCCGAGCCAACGCGATCTACATCGAGGCTAATCCAGCGGTATTGACCGAGGTCGCGATCCTCTTCAAGGCAGTACTCATTCTTCTCACGCCGGTAGAGCCGACCCATAGAAGGAAACTGCTTCTGTATCCGTTCGAAGAATGCCAGAATCGTATCACGCTGAGTAGGCAACTCCAGTTGGGTATTGATGTACATGTCCAGATAGAAATCATCACAAAGTGAACGGTAACTATTTGGCGTCATAGCAGGCCGGCTCCTTATCGAGATACTCAGTTTCCCAGATTTTTTCAGTTAGCCTTTGAAGCTCCTTGTCGTAATTCTCAAGCATCCTGAAATATTCAGGAGATTCCAAGGCTTCTTTGGCCTTTTCGTCCTCAGGCTTTACGTGGTCCGGCAGGACTGACTTTCTGAAGATATCATAATGGTCTCTTATAGAGCAGGGCATCAACCAGTTATCCGGCTTCTTCCAATTATCAAGCCCGTATTCTCTCTGCCATTTCCGGCCGTTTTTCATAAAATCGGAAAACAGCGCATCTGTCAGGCTCTTACCGTTGTCGTACAAATCGTAGATGTTATCGACATAATAAGGGATAAACGCGCAGGGCGTCACGTTACCGTGCCAGTCGATGTAGAGGTATCCTCCGCTTCTGCCGTACGCGATGCAGCCTCTGGCAAGAACGCCGCTGTTCCAGAAATCAGCCAGACAGTACTTCTTTTCGGTCAGCAGCTTTTCCCACTTTCTGTAGAGTTCAACTCGCTTTTCGGGAACGACCATTAGCTCGAATTCGTCTTTGCCTCTTCCTATGGGCATCAACTGGAATTGCCACATATAGCAGGCGCCTTGCTCTTGGAAGTAGTAGTCATAGAATTCATCGCTCAGCAGTAAATCCACATTTTTGCTGGTTGCTGTTACGGAAATGCCGAAAGGCACACCAACTTGCCTGAGGCGATCGAGGGCTTCCAGGATTTTCTTAAATGTGCCGCGTCCTCTTCTTTGGTCGGTTTCTTGCTCAAAACCTTCGACTGAGACTGCCGGCGTGACGTTTGCGCACTTTGCGAGCTCCTGGGCAATTTCTTCGTTAATAACTGTGCCGTTGGTATATGCGTGGAAGAACATATCGTCGTATTTGCGGCATATATCCAGAAGCGTTTTACCCGCACTCCTATACAAGAAAGGTTCGCCGCCGCTGATAGTAACGAACCTGCCCCCCCAGTCATCATGTATTTCACCAACTATCCTATCCACATACGAGTAAGGAATGGTCGCGGATGTATCGGCTGCAGACGATGCATAGCAGCCAATGCACTTTAGATTACACCTTTGGGTAGGAGACAGAACGATAAAGGTGGGCGGGTATTCACCATATTTGTCTTTGAACTTTTCCACCGCCTGGCTGTAACTTTGGTCCTCTCGAACGAGGTTATTTTGAACGAATACATTGATGATCTTCTTTATAATTTCAGGCGAAACGTAACCTTTGTCCATGCTTCCATTCACACAGCGAAGCATGGCCGACAAGTACTGGTATCTCCTCATCTGGACCTGTCTTAAATCTTCAGAGGCATCACTGACCATATTCTTAAAGATATAGTCATCCATCTTTTTTGCCAGCAGCTTCCTAAGCTGCTTATGGTTCACCATCTTGATAAGCGTGGAGGATATGACTTCCGTTCTCATTTTTGCCTCCCCTTTTCCGTATCAAGACCGTTCACAAAACCGTTCCCTCAAAAACGTCTCGGACGATGGCAATTGTTACACAAATAGAAGCTGATTTCAAGAAATAACTAACACAAAAAATGCGCTCGGCGGAATAATGATAGGCAAAGATGCACCTTTCGACCGGCCGCTGGCATTTGTGCCGCTGTGCGAATAGGCACAGTCACTCTGAACCTGGCTCAGGCAATTTCAGTTCTGTAGCTATTGCTCCGATGGTTGCCAAAACCACGAAGATAAATATGCGCCACGCAGCGCTTATCAGAATGTTGCCGGCGACAACTGCCATGCTGTGGCTCAGTAGCCACGAAATCGCTGAATAGAGCAGCGCTGCTGAAACGCCACAGACCGCTGCGGCGATAATGCGTTTGCCCAATGCAGCACCGCCGCAGCCCAGATTCACTGCTGCACCCATAGCAACAGGCAACACAACCATAACCCACCAAACATCCTTCAAGCTGGGCAACTTTTCAAGATTGGCAATATAGGCAAAGTCAGTAAGCCCCAGTATGGACGCGACAGCCACAGCCCAGAGACCTATGTGCCAGTACCGTGGTTTCATTGATGCCCGAAATTCTGCTCGTTTTCGCATTCGCCGGCGTATCGTCAGCGGCCAATTATAAAATAGATAAAATACCCCGTGCTCCAGCAGTGCGCCGCTTTCCCCAAACACAGGTACAATGTGCACCCCCTCGGTCGCCCAGTGAGCACCCATAAATCTTGCTAAGGCAGGATAACGATACGCCATTTGTATAGGAAATGCCAGATAACCAACGAGTTTGAAAAAACTCAAAAAGGCGGCGATATTGTAATCTCTGAAGTTGCGCTCTCTTATCACCAGATACCATACGTAGAATCCTCGAATCAGTGAGCCTGGTGATACCGGGGTGAACTGAAAGGCAAGCAAAATTGCACCGGCCGCCAAGTAAGCCTCTCTGAAGGTTAACCCCGGGTGCATTTTCACGTAAGCCAATGCCACGATTACCCACACAATTTCTGACACCGGTAGCGTCATAAGATGCACCACCAGGCTTATGAGATATTTTTGTATAAAAGGCTCTTTAAGCTGTGAGAGGATGACCTGCGCATCTTCCTGGCTGAGGATGTGCTTTTTCCGCCCCTCGGCAACCATTTCACGCAGCCACTGCTCCCTAAGTTGTGCATCAAAATACAGCCGGATAGGCCGAACAAAAATACGGGCCAGGCGTTCTTTTGCGAACTTAAAGTCGGTCAGAAAACGATGCAGTCCGGCAGGCAGCACCAACAGCGGCAGATGACACAGGCATCTCCAAAGTGCACCTGCAACTTTGAGCGCCCGCTCGGCGTCAAGCCGTCCGGCCCTGTGCCAGACAATCGCCTTTTCAGCCATCCTTGCCCTTACCGCCCCCCGCAAATAGCCGCAGCTCGACAACATCCCGGCGTAATGTTTGCGCCAATCAGGCCGGGCCCAAATCCGCCGAATGAGTCTGCCCAAAAACGGTATCAACCCAATCACAAGAAACGCCAGGGTCAGAATTCTGTTGGCTCGCAGCCTCTGCTGCCAATTCTCATCGACCAGATTCCTCACCTTCCAGCCGATCACCGCGCTGTCGAGTATCGTCGACCAGAGTTTCTTGCTGCAGGCCAGGCGAATATGATTATGCGTAATATCCGGGAGCGAGTTCCGGTATATCTGTTCGGCCGCTTTTAGCTCATCCAGCATCCGGTCCATATCTGCAAACTCGCCATTGTGCGCCTGTACGAAAGCCTCGAGTTTACTAAGGTCGCCCCGGTCGAACTGCACCAGGCTGCCGCGCATGATGCCTTTTGCTATCAGCTTAAAATCGCCCGGGCTCATGGGCAAAAACGGCAGCAGTACAAGTCCCGCCCTGAAATCAACCGCCACCAGGCCTGCCGATGGATTGTCTTCTGTGTCGCTGCGTTTCAAGCAGTTAGGCTGACTTTTGGCGGTCGACCATTCATACTGCCTGGCAAACTCATGCCAGCCCATATCATGTATAAGGTCAACGAATCTGCGCATAAACTCGCGCTTGGCTCTGTATTCAGGCGAACCAAGCTGAGACCGGTCAACTGTTTTGCCCCGGCGCCACCGCGAAAGCAAATCCAGCCGGTCATCGACCTCCAGCCGCCACGTGCGCCCGTCAATCCATTGGATTAGCTCACCGCAGCTACCCAGCGCGCCATCTACAAAGGTTGCGTAAACATCAGCCGTCGTATTTTCATCGCCGAATCGAATTTTTGCACCACGCCGGATAAATTTCTGCCAGAGCGCGCCGGCCCTCGCCGCGGCGGGATTGACCTGAAGCGCAAACGCCCCCTGGAAGCCGATCCAGTATACAACATTGCGAAAGACCCGGGCAAAGTTGGAAGGTGGGACAAATATCTTCATCGCATAGACCTGGCCTGGCCGTAGACCCAACTCTCGTCCCTCGTCCCCCTGCTTCCGCAGGGGCAAGCCTGTCCCCGCAAAAGCGGGGATCTCTCGTCTCTCGTCCGACGTGCCACGGACTACCAGGTCTGTTAGTCTTACCTTGTATACTTGGCCTGCAAAGCCCCCGCCAACAAATTTCTCAACCAGCAGCCGGACCTGGCCCTTGCCGGTTCCGCCAACTTGTGTCACGTCGTAAACGAGTTCCTGGCCCGCGTCGTAACGAGTGATACGCATCGGCCGGTGCAAACACATTGCGCGAATCACAGTCTCAAGCTGTCTGACGACAGCGACGGAATATTCTGTGTGCATTATTGCTTCCTAACCGCCCGACCAACTCGCCCCTGCTTGGGAACAACCGCCGGAAAGTGCGGCTTTTTCAGTTAACTCTTGTCTTTTTTCAGATACGGATTTACACCGATTCACATTGTTTTGTAATGGCTCAGCCATCCCTGATCGGGACTGCTAATTTTTTTACCGTGTTAATCAGTGTTAATCAGTGTCTAATTTGCCACAATTGCAGGCAAACCACCAAACTTATTCCGGCGTACACGCCCGCAACTATATCATCGACAAGAATACCCCATCCTTGCGGCAGTTTTTCAAGTCTGCGGGCAGGGCACGGCTTGATTACATCAAAGAGCCTGAACAAGAAGAAACCGCCCACAGCCAACGTGTATACGGATATACACGTATACGGGTATACGCGTATGAATGGACCTGCCAAGACAAATGTAATTGCCTGGCCGGCAATCTCGTCAGCGACAACCTCATTCGGGTCGGTATCCCCCGTCGCCGCTATCGAGGCAGGGGCACATTTGACGCAGATGACCGAACCAGCCAGTGCCAAAACGCCCATGACGATGGTTATCATCGTAGAGGACACATTGAAGCAGGACATCAGAGCGAAGATAATCGCTGGTGGCAGCGAGCCCCAACTACCCGGAGCAAGGGGCAGCCACCCCAGACCAAAACCCGATGCCGCCAATCGTTTCATAGCTGAGGAAGGTTACCTGAACCCGATGGTTAAGTCAAAGACTATTAGCCCAATTCGAGATTGGCAATTCTACATTCTCCCCGCCCTCAGCCACTGCCGGATTGCGGGAAATTCAGGCACGCGAACTCGCCGTGATACTTCCTGGCCGCCCGGTCGTAGGCCTTCGCCGCGTCGATTTCGCTGCGGAAGTAGCCCAGATATATCTTCTTCCTCTGGAACGTTATCAGGGCCTGCCATTTGCGATTCTTCTTTCTCCAATAAACTCCTTTGTATTTCGATTGCGTTGCTCCCGAACGTTTTCCTCTGTGGCATAAATTCTGCGAATGTGTCGCCGGTCGTAAGTTTGCCCTTCTATTGTCCATCCCATCGTGATTGATATGGTCGACCACCATCCCCTCAGGCACTTTGATAATTTCCTGATGAAGGTAAACAAGGGTTCCGTTTTTGCCTTTGCCACCAGCCGCATGTCTTCGTGCGTAGAAGCTGTTTTTCCCTTTTCTTGCAAACCATTCGTATCCTCGCAGGCGCTTGTAATCGCCTGGGTCCACCTTTGCATATCTTGGCTGTGCCATGCGAATCAGGCGGAACGTATACCCGTAGCGCACCCGCCGATACAAGAGCACCGGCCAGATCAGTACGCTTTCCAGCCAATCGAAGATGTGAAGGCTTGCTTTGACTTGCCGCCTCCGCCGGGATTAGTGAATTAGTGAATTGGAGAATTGGCAAATTAGTTTTGTAGGATGGACTTTAGCCCATGCAGTCCCCGTTTTGGACATTTTGTCATTTGAATCCCTCGGCTTTGCTCAGGACAGGTTTCGATACTGTTTAGGATTTAGATATTAGCATTTCGAGTTTGGCCGCGTCTCGGCCTCACGGCTGGTTTTGAGCATGTCGGACTTAGGATTTTGAATTTGTTTAGTATTTAGAGTTTAGGGTTTAGTATTTTGGCTACTTTTTGCCTAAGGCCAAAAAGGAGGGCCTCTATAATTGGTTCGACCTGCGCGTTTGAAGCGAAAAATCGCCCATTTTTTACATTGCTGATTTGGCTAAGCCCTTAGCTGCAAAGCAGTAAAAAAATTTTCAAAATTTCCGATTTCTCGTCCCAGCTATCATCACTTTTGGTCGAAAAACTGCCAAAATCTTGCCTATCTTGACACAGGTTTACACTGTTTATTAACCACGGATTACACGGATTTCACGGATTTATCTTTTCCTTCTTTATCTTGCTTAATCTGTGTGAATCTGTGTGAATCAGTGTCCTATTTTCATTTTGCCACGGAGGGGACCGAGGACACCGAGAAGATCATTAGACACGGATTTACACTGTTTATTAACCACGGATTGCACAGAT